>OFFM01001037.1_pt1 | contig 17248 bp, 13 predicted proteins | sample 1521401 | NCBI WGS metagenome assembly OFFM01 (sample SAMEA3504118, study PRJEB24116) | mouse gut metagenome | biome: mouse gut; feature: mouse-associated habitat; material: faeces | place: Denmark | collected 2011
CCGCCGCTGTCATCAGTGCGGTCGCGCTCATTGCTATTTTATATAATGTATTCATATGGTAGATATGATGGTTTTCATATGCAGAGTGACGCGCCGGCCACATCGGCCACGGCGCGCTCCAGGGCTTCGGCGCGGTCGGCCTCGACGTCGAGCACCAGCCGGCACACATTGTCGTATACCGAGTCGACCACGCGCACGCCGGGCAGCCGGGTGAGGCGCATGGCGTCGTTGATGGAGGCATACGGATAGGTAAACTCCACCCGCCGCATCACATGGCGCTCGTCGACGACGGCGGCGTCGAGTGCGGCGCGGGCGGCGGCGCGGTAGGCCGCTATCAGCCCGGGGGTGCCGAGCTTGATACCTCCGAAGTATCTCACCACGCCGACCACTACGTCGGTCAGCTCCAGAGAGTTTATCTGCCCCAGGATGGGCTTGCCGGCAGTACCCGACGGCTCGCCGTTGTCGTTGGCGCGAAAGGTGGCGCGGTCGGCGCCGAGCATGTATGCGTAGCACACGTGGCGGGCATCGTAGTACTTGCGCTGCAGCTCCCCCACCCGCTCCATAGCCTCGTCGACCGTGGCCGCCGGGTACGCGAAGGCCAGAAACTTGCTCCGCTTCTCGGTGACGGTGGCCTCGGCGGGCGCTGCTATGGTGCGGTACAGGTCGGCCATGGTATCAATATTGGTGGGCGCTGTCGTCGACATCGGCCGGGGTGAGGCCGCCGGCATTCATTTTGCTCCATACATACCAGATGTATGCCAGCACAAAGGGCACCAGCAGGCTCACCCAGCTCATCACGCGCAGGGTAAAGAGCGAACTCGACGAGTTGGCCAGCGTCAGGGAGCTTTGCGGGTGTGTGAGCGAGGGCAGATAGCAGGTATCGCCGTAGCCGGCCACAGCCAGCATGGCCACCACCACCAGCACTGTGCCGATGCCGGCATACCATATGCCCGAGCGCAGGCTGGGCAGCAGCGCGGTACCGATGCCGCAGAGCACGAGCACCACGCCGGCGGCGAAGATGACACCCCACCACCACATGCCGAGCAGATTGTGGAGATACAGATAGGGCTCGGCCTCGACAGTCCCGCCGGCATTGGCGCGGTAGCCGGTCTGGAGCAGGAGCACGATGGCAAAGGTCACGAAGAGGGCGGCGAAAATCACGCCGTTGACCAGCGCGCTACGACGCATACCGGCCTCAAACGCCTCTCCGGCGCCGCGGATATTATTGATGAAGTAGAGCGAGGCCAGTGTGCGCGCCAGGAAAAACACGGTCACGCCGAGCAGGAGGCATTTCCAGCATGCAATCACGTCGAAGCCGTGGGCGTCGCCCCAGCGCGAGATGACGGGCGACGCAGGGTCGAGCAGGCTGGCGCGGGTCACCTCGAAGTCGGCGCCGAAATACATCATGCCCACGGCGCAGCCCAGCAGCACACAGCCCACCACGCCGTTGACAAGCAGGAAGATGTCGTAGGTGCGGGTGCCGTAGAGATTGCCGCGCTTGCGGCGGAACTCATAGCTCACCGCCTGCAACACAAAGCTGAACAGGATGAGCATCCACAGCCAGTATGCCCCGCCGAAGCTGGTCGAATAGTAGAGGGGGAAGGAGGCGAAGAATGCGCCGCCGAATACTACCAGCGACGTGAACGTCAGCTCCCACTTGCGGCCAAGCGAGTTGACCATGAGCTGGCGGTGTGTGAGGTCGTGGCGGCAAAATAGCATCGACTGCCCGCCGAGCACAAATAGCATGAATACGAGGACGGCGCCCAGCACACATATGAGCAGCCACCAATAGGCTTGAAACATCTGTAAGTCTGTCATGACTGCTTAGATTTTGGGGTTGGTAATGATATCGGTACGCGACATGCGGGCTATATAGCGCAGCATGATGCTGATTTCGGCCACGAGCAGCAGGGTGAAGAGCACTGCGAAGAGCCAGAATGTGGTCTGCACGGCGGCAGTACTGTTGGCCGATATGGCGGCGCCGGTGGGCATGAGGTCTTGTATCACCCAGGGCTGACGGCCCACCTCGGCCACTATCCAGCCGGCCTGTGAGCATATCCATACCAGGGGGATGGAGATGATGCCCACCCAGTGGAGCCAGGGCTTCTCGAGCCAGCCGGTACGACGGGTGCAGGCAAAGATGGCGCCCAGGAAGAGCAGCAGCAGATAGCCGCCGATGATTACCATCACGCGGAAGGCGTAGAATGTGAGCGCCACGGGAGGCACGGCGTCTTGGGGCGAGTCGAGGTATCCGTAGCCGAAGTAGGGGTATGCGGCCTCGAAGTCGGCGCGGGCGGCGGCCATGGCGGCGGAGTCGCCCTCGGCGCGGGCCACGTCGTAGAGGCGCAGGGCCTCGCGGGCCTCGCGGCCGATGGCGATGCGCTCGGCATACGACACGGTGCGCACGGTGTCACCGGCCGGCGTGAGCGCGATGCCCTCGATGAGGTCGTTGATGCCGGGCACAAATGAGTCGGCGTCGTGATTGGCCAGTATCGACAGGCCGTAGGGTATCGACACCTCGCCGTAAAGGGCGGGAGCGTCGTCGCCGGGGCGCTTGTCGGTGTTGACGATGCCGAAGCCCACCAGCTCCTGACCGACCTTGCCGTCGTAGAGAGCCTCCATGGCGGCGAGCTTCATGGGCTGCACGCGAGCTACCTGCACGGCCGAGCCGTCGCCGGTATAGATGGTGGCCACGATGCCGGCAAGGCCCACCCAGGCGCCGATGGCCAGCGAGCGGCGGGCCACGTCGATGTTGCTGCGGCGCCAGAGCAGCCAGCAGCTCACGCCCAGCACAAACACGCCGGCAAGACACCAGCCCGATGCCACGGCATGGAAAAATTTATTGAGCGACACGGCATTGAAGGCCATGCCCCAGAAGTCGTCCATCACATTGCGCATCTGGTCGGGGTCAAAGGCCATGCCCACGGGATTCTGCATCCAGGCGTTGGCCACGAGTATCCACAGCGCCGAGAGGCTCACGCCGATAGCCACGAGCCAGGTCGAGGCCAGGTGGAAGCCGCGGCTGACTTTGTTCCAGCCAAAAAACATCACGGCCACAAATGTAGCCTCCATGAAGAAGGCCAGTATACCCTCGATGGCGAGCGGAGCGCCGAATATGTCGCCCACAAACCATGAGTAGTTAGACCAGTTGGTGCCAAACTCAAACTCGAGTATCAGTCCCGTGGCCACGCCGCAGGCAAAGTTGATACCGAAGAGAGTCATCCAGAATTTTGTAATCGCCTTCCAGTCGGCGCGGCCCGTGCGGTAATACATGGTCTCCATGATTGCCACCACCACCGACAGGCCCAGGGTGAGAGGCACAAAGAGCCAGTGGTACATGGCGGTAAGCGCAAATTGCGCCCGCGACCAGTCGACCACAGATAGCAGATCGTTCATCATTGTATAGTTTTAGGGGTTGTGAGCGAGGTACGCACTGCCTGGGCGCGCTCGGCGTCGGTGGTGCAGTCAGACATGGCGTCGGGCATAAAAAACAGCTTGATTACCAGAAACATCACCGCCAATTTTATGGCGATGACAATCCACAGCGAGCGCCCCACCGTCATCGAGCGGAAGCCCTCGGCATACATCGAGTAGACTCTGTGCCAGACACTTTTCATATCTACCGACAAAATTAACCAAAAAATCATTACCCGCCCGCAATTTGTACAAAGAAATCGCCCCAATCTGCAAATCTTTTTTACTACCTTTGCAAAAATTTTTTTCGGATGAAACAAGTCACCTACGAAGGCCTGACCTTTGAACCTTATATTCTGAGAGAGACTATCGACGCCCGTGTGCGCGAGCTGGGCAAGGACATCATGCGCGACTGCGCCGGCCAGCGCCCGCTATTTGTGTGTGTGCTCAACGGCGCCTTCCCCTTTGCCTGCGACCTCTTCCGGGCATGTGAGGAGCTCGACGCCGAGATTGCTTTCATCCGCCTGCGCTCCTACGAGGGCACCGGCTCGACCGGCGTGGTCAAGGAGGTGCTCGGCCTCACCGACGACATCGAGGGCCGCACCGTGATAGTCGTCGAGGACATCATCGACACCGGCAATACCATCGACCGCCTCGTATCTGACCTGCGCGCCAAGAATCCCGCCGCCATCAAGGTGGCCACCCTGCTCTTCAAGCCCGAGGCGCTGGTAAAGCCCGTGAGCCCCGACTATGTGGGATTCAGCATACCCAAGAAATTCATCATCGGTTTCGGCCTCGACCTCAACGGCCGCGCCCGCAACCTCAACGACATATACATACTTAAAGAAGACTGACGTAAAGTGTTCAACATCGTAATATTCGGTGCGCCGGGCAGCGGCAAGGGCACCCAGAGCGACCGCCTCATCGAGCGCTACGGACTGCACCACATCTCTACCGGCGAAGTACTCCGCGACCATATCGCCCGCGGCACAGACCTCGGCAAGACCGCCGACTCGTATATTTCCAAGGGTCAGCTCATACCCGACGACCTGATGATACGCGTGCTCGAGCACGTGCTCGACTCCAATCCCGACAAGACCGCCGCCGGCGTGATATTCGACGGCTTTCCCCGCACCATCGAGCAGGCCCGCGCCCTCAAGGACATGCTGGCGCGCCGCGGCTCGGAGCTCCACGCTGTGGTGGGGCTCGAGGTGCCCGAGGATGAGCTGGTGCGCCGCATGGTCGAGCGCGGCCGTCTCACCGGGCGCGCCGACGACACTCCCGAGACCATCAAAAACCGCCTCAAGGTATACCACGCCAGCACCGCCCCCCTGCGCGACTACTATGTGGGCGAGGGCAAGTACCACGCCATCGACGGCAACGGCGACGTCGACGCCATCACCGAGTCGATACACCGCTCACTCTGCGAGCGCGTGCCCGGCCTGAGCGGCATCAACAACTGACCATCCCCCCCACCCGCCACAGCCATGAATCTCTCCGAATGCGCCACCCGCGGCTGCGGGCTTATCGAGATATACCGCGAGTCGCTTATCGACAACGGCCCGCTCCCGGCCATCACCGACTACGGCTCGGGCAAGACCATGACGTACACCGAGGTGGCGCGCCGTATAGCGCGCCTGCACCTCTTTTTTGAGGCAGCCGGCCTAAAGCCGGGCGACAAGGTGGCCCTGCTGGGCAAAAACACCTCCACCTGGATATGCGTGTTCATGGCCTCGCTCACATACGGCACGGTGATCGTGCCCATACTGCACGACTTCAATCCGGCCGACGCGGCCCACATCATCAACCACTCCGACGCCCGTGTGCTCTTTGTCAACGACAGCATATGGGAGCATCTCGACATGGACATGCTGCCGGAGCTGCGGGCGGTGGTGTCGCTCGATACCCGCAAGATACTGGCCGCGCGTACCCGCGGCATCACCACCTTTGTCAAGACTCTGTCGCGGGCCTTTGCCAAGCGCTACCCCGACGGTTTTGGCCCCTCCGACATCCACTATGCCTCGCGCCCGTCTGACGATACCGTCATACTCAACTATACCTCGGGCACGACAGGCTTCTCCAAGGGCGTGATGCTCACATACGACAATGTGGCCGGCAACGTGGCCTTCGGCATCGCCTCGCGGCTGCACTACCGCGGCTCGCGGGCACTGTCGTTTCTGCCGCTGGCCCATGCCTACGGCTGCGCCTTCGACATGCTGGTGCCGCTGGCTGTCGGCTCGCATGTGACTGTACTGGGCCGCACCCCGACCCCTACCCTGCTGGTCAAGGCCATGCGCGAGGTAAAGCCCAATCTCATCATCTGCGTGCCCCTCATCCTGGAGAAGATCTACCGCAAGATGATCGTGCCGATGATTACCCGCAAGCCGGTGCGCTGGATACTGGCGCTGCCCGGGCTCGACCGCGCCATATACGGCCGCATACGCGCCCGGCTGGTGGAGGCCTTCGGCGGCGAGTTTGAGGAGGTGATTATCGGCGGCGCGCCGCTCAACCCCGAGGTGGAGGAGTTTCTGTACCGCATCAAGTTTCCCTTCACGGTGGGCTACGGCATGACCGAGTGTGGCCCGCTCATCAGCTACCGACCCTGGCGCGAGTTTGAGCCTGGCTCGGCCGGGAGCGCCCTGCCGGTGATGGAGGCGCGCATCGTGCCCGACGATACCACGCCCGGCCAGGGCGAGATAGTCGTGCGCGGCCAGAATGTCATGAAGGGATACTACAAAAATCCCCAGGCCACCGAGGCCGCCCTCGACACCGACGGCTGGCTCCACACCGGCGACATGGGCCGCGTGGGAGGCGCCGACGGACGCACCATATATATACGCGGCCGCTACAAGACCATGATACTCTCGGCCAACGGCCAGAATATCTACCCCGAGGAAATCGAGGCCAAGCTCAACAATATGCCTTACGTATCGGAGAGCCTGGTGGTCGAGCGCGACGGACGCCTGGTGGCCCTGGTGTATCCCGACCACGAGGAGATGGACGCCGCCCGCCTCTCTTACCATCAGCTCGAGCCTATCATGGAGGATGTGCGCGCCGAGCTCAACAAGCTGGTGGCGCCTTACGAGCAGATCTCGCGCATACAGGTGATGCCCGAGGAATTCAAGAAGACACCCAAGCGCTCCATCAAGCGCTTCCTTTACCGCTGAGTATGTCAAGAAAACGCAAGGATTTACCCATACTTGAAAACGTGACCATCACCGGCGTCGCTGCCGAGGGCAATGCCGTGGCGCGCCACGGCGAGATGGTAGTGTTTGTGCCTTACGGCGCCCCGGGCGACGTGGCCGATATCAAGCTCACCCGCAAGCGCTCGTCGTATGCCGAGGGGCGCATCGTGCGGCTGGTCGAGCCGTCGCCGCGGCGCGTCGGGCCGCCCTGCTCCCACTTCGGCACATGCGGCGCCTGCCGCTGGCAGCATCTGCCCTACGACCTGCAGCTCGAGTGCAAGCAGCAGCAGGTGACCGACGCCCTGACACGCATCGCCAAGGTGGAGCTGCCCCCGGTATCGCCCATCAAGGGCTCGGAGCGCATATGGGAGTACCGCAACAAGATGGAGTACACCTTTTCAAACCGCCGCTGGCTCACCCGCGAGCAGATGGAGTCTGACGAGATTTTCGACGACCGCGATGGCGCCGGATTTCACATCTCGGGCGCATTTGACAAGGTGCTCGACATCAGCCGCTGCCATCTGCAAGACAGCCTCGGCGACCGCATACGCCTTTTCATCAAGGACTATGCCCGCTCTCGCGGATACTCCTTCTACGACCTCAAGGCCAACACGGGCCTGATGCGCACCCTGATGATACGCCTGGCATCGACGGGCGAGTCGATGGTGGTGATGAGCTTCGGCGAAGACTCGCCCGAGGCCATCGCCGACGTGATGGACGCCGTGCGCCGCGAGTTCCCGCAGATCACATCGCTGATGTATGTGGTCAATCTCAAGGCCAACGACACCATCGCCGACCGGGACATCCTGCTCCATTCGGGCCGCGACTACATCGAGGAGGAGATGGAGGGGCTGCGCTTCCGCATCGGCCCGAAGTCGTTCTATCAGACCAACTCCCGCCAGGCCTACGAGCTGTACTGCGTGGCACGCGACATGGCCGGCCTCACCGGCTCCGAGCTTGTCTACGACCTCTATACCGGCACCGGCACCATAGCCAACTTCGTGAGCCGCCGCGCCGCCCGGGTGGTCGGCATCGAGTATGTGCCCGAGGCCATCGCCGACGCCAAGATAAACTCGGAGCGCAACGGCATCACCAACACCGAGTTTTACGCCGGCGACATGAAGGATGTGCTCACGGCCGCCTTTGTCGAGGAGCACGGCGCGCCCGATGTGATGATAGTCGACCCGCCGCGCGCGGGTATGCACCCCGATGTGATCGACGTGATACTGCTGGCCGCGCCGCGCCGCATCGTGTATGTGAGCTGCAATCCCGCCACACAGGCCCGCGACCTGGCTCTGCTCGACAGCCGATACAAGGTGACGGCCGTGCAGCCGGTGGATATGTTTCCGCATACCCACCATGTGGAAAACGTGGTCAGGCTTGAGCGTCGAGATTAGAATTGTAATACTCGGCGCGGCCGGTGACTTCCTCGCCGAGCCACGCCGGGCGCTCAAATGCAGCGTCGGCCTCGGGCAGCTCTATCTCGGCCACCACCAGCCCGGACACACGCGCCGGAGCCTCAAACTCGTCGATCTCCCAGCGCAGCCCGCCGCCGGCCGGCACCACATAGCGCCGCTTGGCCAGCACGGCTCCCTCGCACACCTCGGCAAGCATGCTCTCGGCGTCGGCCGCCGGTATCTCGTACTCCCACTCAGAGCGCACGGCCCCCGTGTTGATGCCCTTTACGGTGAGGTATCCGCGGCCGTCGGCCACGCGCACTCTCACCGTGCCGCCCGGGCGTCGGCTCACATACCCCTGGCGCATATGCCTCACCGCCGTGGCCTCGGCGCGGTAGCCGTCGCCGGTCACTAAAAACTTACGCTCTATCTCTTTTGCCATAGCTTGATGGATTTGCCCGCAAAGATAGCAATATTTGTCGTAACGACGCTCGCATGGGCACTGCCTGCCCGCAGCGCCGACTATATCGTGCGGGGCATCGTGCGCGACTCGGTGACCGACTCGCCGCTGGGCCGCGCGTCGGTGATGGTCGACGGCGCCCGCCGCTCGGTGGTGGCCGACGAGAGCGGGCTTTTCGAGCTGGCCGTGCCCGCCGACGCCCGCGCCCTGAAAGTGAGCTGCATGGGATATGCGTCAAAGACGGTAAGACTGCGGCGCAACCCATATAATATGTATGCGGTATATCTGTCGCCGGCGGCGGTCGGGCTGCGCGAGGTGGTGGTGCGCCGCCGCAAGTACTCCAAGCGGGGCAATCCCGCGGTCGACTTTGCCCGCCGCATCAAGGAGGCCGGCCCTGCCGGCGACCCTGCGGCCATGCCATATTACACCTACGACAAATATACACGCACGACCGTAGCCGCCAACGACTTCCGCGCATCTGGCGGCTCGGCTCTCGCCCGCGCTACCGACGACATCACCCTCCATGTCGACACATCAGACGTCACCGGCAAGCCCATCCTGAGCCTGGTGAGCAAGGAGCGCGCCTCGCGGGTATACCGCCGCCGCGACCCCTCGGCCGTCAAGGAGCGTGTCGCCGGTGTGCGCTCGACCGGCATCGACCACATGCTCGATCCCGAGGCGATGCGGGTGTTTCTCGACGATGCCATGCGCGAGATAGACCTCTACGATGCCGACCTCACCATACTGGGCTCGCGGTTTGTGAGTCCGCTCAGCCCCCTGGCGCCCGACTTCTACCGCTTTTATCTCACCGATACGGTGTCGCTCCCGGGGCTGGCGGGGCGATATGCCGTGCTGTCGTTTTACCCGCGCAACAAGGCTTCATACGGTTTCACCGGCCACCTGTATGTCGATGTGGCCGACTCGACCATGGCTGTGCGCCGCGTCGACCTGCGGCTGCCGTCGGAGACGCCGGTCAACTTTGTCGACGCCCTCTACATCACCCAGACCTACGATATCTCGCCCGAGGGGCGCCGCCTCAAGACTCTCGACGACCTCACCATGGAGCTGAGCGCGCTGGGCGGCGGCAAGGGCGGCAATCTCTACGCCCGCCGCACCACCTCCTATACCGGCCATACCTTTGCCCCGCAGCCCGACTCTGTATACGCCTCGGAGGGCCCGGAGCTGGAGCTGCCCGGAGCGGCCGCGCGCGACGACGACTTCTGGCTCGAGGCCCGCACGGCCGCCATGCCCCGGGGCGAGAGCCGCCTCGACCGCCTGCTCTCCGACTTGCGCCGCCGCCCGGTCGTATACTGGGGCGAGCGTGTGCTGCGCACTATATTTACCGGCTACTTCTCGCCCTGCAAAGACTCGCCCGTCGATATCGGCCCGGTCAACACCCTGGTGAGCTTCAACTCCATCGAGGGTACCCGCCTGCGCCTGGGCGGCATGACCACCGCCCGGCTGTCGCCGCGGTGGTTTGGCCGCGCCTACGGTGCCTGGGGCACCCGCGACCACCGCTGGAAACACCTTGCCGAGGTGGAGTATTCGTTTATCGACAAGACGCTGCACTCGCGGGAGTTTCCGATGCGCTCGCTGCGGTTTACCTCGCAGTACGACATCGACCGCCCGGGCCTCCACTACATGGCCACCTCGCCCGACAATGTGGTGCTGTCGCTGCGGCGCATCAGCGACGACCGCGCCGCATACCGCCGCCTGCAGCGGCTCGACTTCCTGTGGGAGATGCGATCGGGGCTGTCTTTCGACGTGGCTGTAGGCACCGACCGCATGGAGGGCGCCCCCACGATGCCCTTCATCCTCGGCGACGGCACCGCGCTGGGCCATTACACCCAGAATTTCGCCGAGCTGACGCTGCGCTACGCCCCCGGGGAGAAGTTTGTGCAGGGCCGGCTCCACCGCGTGCCGGTCAACTACGATGCCCCGGCCCTCACACTGCGCCACACCTGCTCGCCGGGCGGGCTGTGGGGCTCGCGATATACCGTCAACCGCACAGAGCTGGACATACGCAGCCGCGTGTGGCTGAGCGCCTGGGGATACCTCGACCTCTCGGCCGCGGGCACCCACGTATGGGGCCGGGCGCCATTCCCCGCCCTGGCCATCCCCAACGCCAACATCTCCTATACCATACAGCCGCGCGCCATGGCGCTGCTCAATCCCATGGAATTCATATGCACGTCGGCCGCCAGCTGGGAGGTCGAGTACAACGCCCGGGGAGCCCTGCTCAACCTCATCCCGCTGGTAAAGCGCGCCCGCCTGCGCGAGGTGGTGGGCTTCCGCGGCTTCTGGGGCCGGCTCGACCGCCATTCCGACCCCGCGCTCGACCCTGCGCTGCCGCGCTTCCCCGAGGGCACGGCGCGGCTCACCCCCGACCATACCCCCTACATGGAAATCAGCGCCGGTCTCGACAACATCCTGCGCCTGGTGCGCCTCGAGTACTACTGGCGCCTGACATACCGCCATGTGCCCTACTCCATCGACCGCAGCGGCCTGCGCATCGCCCTCCACGCCACATTCTGACAGCGGTTTGACCCCCACACGTCACGTTTATTTTGGCGGTACGGTAAAATTTGTTAATTTTGCCGCACATAGTATATTTTTGAAACCAATCAAATAAACCTTAACATATGACTTTCAGACACCCCATCACGCACGCTCTGCTCGGCTTCGGCCTGGCGGCGCTCGCGGCCGGCTGTGCGTCCGACGATTTCGCCGGTGCATCGACGGTCAAGGGCACCGGAGGATTCGACCCGCAGATTGAGCTGAATCCCGAGGTGTTGGCCGCCAAGCGGCCTTCAAAAGCGATGTCGCGGGCCGAGTACTCCGACATCACCGCCGACGACCTGAGCCTGCGGCTCACCGCGGCCGACGGCTCCTTCACACGCACATGGGACCACCTGACCGACTTCGACGCCGACGAGCGCTTTGCTGTGGGCGACTATACTCTCGAAGCTTTTTACGGCGACGAGAGCTCCGAAGGCTTCGAGGCTCCCTACTTCATGGGCTCGCAGTCCATCACCGTCGAGGAAAACAAGGTGACACCCGTGGCCATCAGCGCCTCGCTGGCCAATGCCCTGGTGTCGCTCGACTACACCGACAATTTCACCTCGTACATGACATCTTACGATGCCGAGGTACACTCGGCCGGCGGAGCCACCACCGCCGTCGCCGCCGCCGAGAGCCGCCCTGTCTACGTCAAGGCCGGACTGGTAGAGGTGTATGTAAATTTTGTAAAGCCCAACGGCAAGGGCGCCAAGCTCCTGTCGGCCTCCTTCACCGCCAAGCCCCGCTGCCACTACCGCGTGACATTCGACCTGGCCGAGGGTCAGACATCGGGCGAGGCCACTCTCAAGGTGATATACGATGATATGCTCGACGAGCAGGATGTGGAAATCGACCTGAGCGACGAGCTGCTCAACTCTCCTGCCCCCGTGGTGACCGCCCGCGGCTTCACCTCGGGCGAGGCCATCTCATTTGTGCCCGGCAACGCGCCCACCGACCCGCTCGGCCTCGACATCATCGCCCGCGGCGGTCTCAGCCGCGTGACCATGACCACCCGCTCGGCCTCGCTGCTCGCACAGGGCTGGCCGGCCGAGGTCAACCTCGTGGGCGCTCCGGCTGCCACGCAGGGCACCCTGTCGTCGCTCGGCCTGCAGGCCCGCGGCCTTTACAACAATCCCGAGCAGATGGCCGTGGTGACTCTCACCGACGTGCTTGGTCACATCGGGCTGGTCGACGGCGACGACGGTGTGAGCGAAATCAGCTTTGTGGTGGTCGACGCCATGGGCAAGGCATCAGACGCCGTGACCCTGCGCATCGAGGCCGCCCCGCTGGAGGTGTCGCTCGCCAATCCCGCGCCGCTGGCTCTCGGCCAGTCGGAGCTTACGCTCGACCTCAACTACAACGGCGGCACACCCGACACCGGCGTGCAGATACAGTACTTCAACGACCGCGCCACCTGGTCGACTGCCGCGTACACCTCCACCGGGAGCGCCGAGGGCGTCTACCGCGTCACCCTCACCGGCCTGCCCATCTCGGGCGACCTGCGCCTGCGCGCCAAGGCGGGCAATCTCATATCTGAGGAAATCACCGTGACCCGCGTGCCGGTGACCATCGCCCTGGCGACATCAGACGCCGACGCCTTTGCCCGCCACGCCACAGCGACAGCCACTCTGCCTGCCGACGCCCCCGAGGGCGTCACACTCGACATGGTGCTCGCCTCGGGCAAGCTGGCCGTGTCGACCGATGGCGGCGCCACCTACAGCGAGGCTCCCACCGCCGTATCCGGCGCGCGCCTCACCGCCTCGGGTCTGGAGCCCTCCACCACATACACCGCCCGCTTTGAAATCAACGGCACCGTGTGCTCCGACCCGGTGACTTTCACCACCGAGGCCGCCCCGCAGCTCCCCAACGGCAATATGGACGACTGGACACAGACCGCCCATAAGTCCAACATGGTCGAGTACTTCCTCGGCGGCGACGCATGGGGTACTCTCAACGGCCTCACCATATCTCAGTGGAACAATGGCGGCATCTTTGCCGCAAACGCAGCATATCGCGCCACATCTGGCACCATCCCCACCACCGACACCCCGAGCGGCAGCGGCAGCGCCGCACTCATCCGCTCCATCGCCTGGGGCCACGGCACCACTTCGGCCGGCGGTGCCACGATACTCAAGCACGTAGACCGCGGCGAGCTGTATCTGGGCAAGTGGGAAGGCGGCGGCGATAATAGTGCGATGCCCACATACGGCATGGCATTTGCCAGCCGTCCTGCGTCGATGTCGTTCTACTACAAGTTTGTGGAAGTCAACGGCCACAAAGGCTCTGCCGAGATATCGGTATACGATGCCTCGGGCGCGAAAATCGCCGGCAACACATTTGAGGTCGCAGCTCAGGACTCCTACGTCTTGAAGACTTTGCCGCTGGAGTATGCCGCAGGCGCCGCCAAGGCCGCGCGCATCGAGGTGATATTCCGCTCGACCGCTCCGGGCGTGTCGCTGGGCAAAAACGACCTCAACTGGGGCAGCGGCTCGTCGCAGACCCACACCGGCTCGATGCTCTATATCGACGACATAGTGCTTAACTACTGATAAACCGACCATATATGAAAACCAAGATATTTTTTGCCGCCATCGGCGCCGCACTCGCTCTCACAGCCTGCGACAGCGCCTGGACTCCGGCTCTCGACGGCGGTCGCTCGGGTAAGGTAGACCCCGCCTCGCTCGAGGTCGAGGTCGACGACACCGAGATACTGCTCACCCGCGGCGCGGGCGACTACAATCTCGCCGACTTCACCGTGAAGATTTTCCCCAAGGACAGCGATACCCCTGTGCGCACCTGGACGTATGCCAAGACTCCCGAGATATTCTCGCTGCCGGTGGGCGACTACCGTGTCGACGTGGTATCTCACGAGGTGAAGAAGGCCGCCTTTGCCGAGCCGCTGTACATGGGCTCGGCCGAGTTCAGCATCGCCGACTCCAAAATCACCGACATCGGCACCGTCAACTGCACCTTCCGCTCCATCAAAGTGAGCGTGCGCTTTACCGACGAGCTGCGTGCAGTCATGGGCGATGATGTGAAAGTCACCGTCGTGTGCAACGACGACGGCCGCCTGGAGTACACACCCTCCGAGACCCGCTCGGGATACTACGAGGCTGTCGCCGGCAGCTCCACCCTGGCCGCGCGCTTCACCGGCACTGTCAAGGGCAATGCCGAGGACATCCACCGCGTGTATACCGATGCCGCAGCCGGCCAGCACCGCATCATCACATTCGGCCTGCGCGACTCTCAGCTCGAGCCCGACCCCGAGACCGGCCAGATCGACCCCTCGCAGGGCATCAACGTGAGCGTCGATGTCGACACCGAGGATATAAGCGGCAGTGTCGACGGCGGCGAGGACAATCTCGACCCCTCCGACCGTCCCGGCCACGAGGATTTTGTCGACCCGGAAGACCCCGACAAGCCCAACCCGCCCACACCCGGCGACGACGCCTCGGAAATCAAATTAGACTGCCCGCTCGACCTCTCCATACGCCACGAGGTAAATGCCGACAACGCCGCCAAGTCTATCGTCACCATCACCTCGAAGTACGGTATGACCAATCTTATGGTCGACATCAGCTCCACCTCCGAAGACTTCATCGACCTGCTCTCGACCGTGGGGCTGGCGACCAGTTTCGACATCATGCACCCCGGCTCGTGTGAGGAAGGCCTGCGCACACTCGGCCTGCTTGAGGGTGTGGAGGTCGGCAAGTGCGAAGTCACATTCAACGTGTCGACTCTGATCGGTCTGCTGGGCACGTTCAACGGCAACGACTTCGACTTCCGCATCACCGCCACCGACGAGAAAGGCAAGAGCGAGAGCGAGACACTTATGTTCCACGTCAATTAACCCGCCATGAAGGGATATATCAAACTATTGGCAGCGGCGCTCGCAGTAGCGCCCGTGCTGGGCGGCTGTGCCGCCGACGACCCCTTCGGGTACAAGGGCGAGGGCTCTGTGCGCCTCTCCACCAATCTCAGCGAGAAGCTCACCGCCGCCCGCGCCTCGTCGACCGAGGCCGAGCTGCAGGAGTCGACCATCGTGTGGATTTCAAATGCCAAAGGCCCGGTGCGCAAATTCCACGGCGTGGCCGAGGCCTCGGCCGCTCCCATCCGCCTCATCTCCGACAGCTATGTGGCCGAGGCATGGGCGGGCGACTCGGTGCCGGCATCGTTTACCGACCGCTACTTCTACGGCTCGACTGACTTCCGCGTCGCAGCGGGCGCGGCCACCGAGGTGACCGTCACCTGCCGCGTGGCCAACTCCGTCGTGGCCGTCGACTACGCCGCCGATGTCGACGACGTGCTCACCGACTACACCATGACCGTGGGCCACTCCCAGGGTACCCTCACCTACGAGGGCCGCGACGACCGCCGAGGATACTTCATGATGAACTCGCGCGACCACGACCTCACCTGGACGCTCACCGGCCGACGCACCGACGGCAGCGAGTATACCCGCACCGGCGTCATCACCGGCGCCGCCCGCGCCACCCTCTACACCCTGCGCGTGAGCTGCGCTCCCCAGGATGAGACCATGGGCGGCGGCTTCCTCACCGTCACCGTCGACGAGAGCACCGTCGACATCGAAGACGCCATCGACATCGTGGCCGCACCCACCATCCGCGGCCTCGGCTTCGACCTGTCGCAACCCGTGCGCGGCGAGCAAGGCTCGGTGGGCCGGCGCTCGATTTGGATCTCGGCAAACTCTGCCATCACCAAGCTCATCCTCACCTCCGACGCCTTTGCCGCGCTTGGTATCGGCGGCAACGACTTCGACCTGCTCAACAAAGATTCCAAGTACGACGCCGTCATCGAGGCCGCCGGCATCAACTATACCGTCAAAGACGATGAGGCTACCGGCGCCCAGGGCATCAAACTCAACTTCGAGGCCGTGTACACCGCCACTCTTACCCAGGGCGACCACACCTTCCTCATCGAGGCTACCGACGCCGAGGGCCGCACATCATCGGCCACCCTCACCATCTCGGTCAACGATGCCGAAGTAATCACCATCGAGGCCGACCCGGCCGACGCCTTCGCCACCCGCGCCACCATCTGCGGCGAGATGCTCAAGGCCGGCGTGACGCCCGCGCTGAAGTACCGCCCCCGCGGCACTGCCGACTGGACCGACGCCGCCGATGTCACTGTCGACGGCACCCGCTTCTCGGCCATCATCTCAGGACTGACGCCCGGCACCGTATACGAGTACGCCGCCGCCACCGCCGACGGGTTTATATCGCCTGCGGTGATGAGCGTCACCACCGAGAGCCTGGCGCAGATTCCCAACGGCGACTTCGAGGGCTGGAGCATGAGCGGCAGCGTGCAGATGCTTTATGCCGACGGCGCTCCCATGTACTGGGACTCGGGCAACCACGGCTCGACGACTGCTCCGTCGTTTCTCGGCGGCGGCAACATTACCGTGCCCGTCGAGAGCCCGCGTCACGGCGGCAACTACGCCATCAAGATGGAGTCGAAGACCATCTTCAGCATCCTGGCCGCCGGCAATGCCTTCATGGGTAAATATCTCGGCACCGACGGTACCAACGGTATCCTCGGCTGGGGTCGACCCTTCACCTCTCGCCCCGCCAAGCTGCGCGGCTGGGTGAAATATACCCCCGGCACCGTGAGCAGCACCAGCGACAAGGCACCCGACATCGTCAAGGGCCAGCCCGACAAGGGTATCATCTATGTGGCTCTGCTCTCGGGCAAGACGAGTACCTACGAAGATGGCTATGCTGAGTTCCCGGTGGTGGTGCGCACCAAGTCGCCGGGCAAGTATTTCAGCAAAGACGACCCTGCTGTCATCGCTTACGGCGAAAAGGTATTTGACTCGGCCACCGACGGCGACGGCCTCATCGAGTTTGAGATACCCATCGACTACCGCACACTCTCCGCCAAGCCTGCCTACATACTCCTCACCATGTCGGCCAGCAAGGGCGGCGACTACTTTGCCGGCGCCGCAGGCTCCTGCATGATTGTCGACGACCTCGAGCTCGTTTACGAGTAAATACCTCCTGCTCATATAAGTGTGCGGAGGATGTCGCAAAACTCGACATCTTTTACGTACATCAAGTTGTATGACTTGGGGAGGGACGTCCGCAGGACGTCGATTATTCATAACCCCGTACATCGACCGTCAGGGAGATGTGCGGGGTCATAGTGCACACGGCCTGGCATCCGCAGGAGGCCGATTTACAGCTGTTACCGAGTAAATCGGCCTCCTGCGGATG
>OFFM01001043.1_pt1 | contig 17176 bp, 18 predicted proteins | sample 1521401 | NCBI WGS metagenome assembly OFFM01 (sample SAMEA3504118, study PRJEB24116) | mouse gut metagenome | biome: mouse gut; feature: mouse-associated habitat; material: faeces | place: Denmark | collected 2011
CGGCTTAACAATTTTCATTTCTACAACTTCATCCCATTTGTTTTTATTCAAAACGTTAATAGGTGATGTTAGAACCAATCTGTTACCGTTTTTGATGAAGATTGAAGGTCTAAATAGAAAATATAGAACGCCCCATACAAAAATCGCAACGTATATCCAAACAAATACATTAGCGACTTCATCAACACCACTATCTGAACAATACGTAATCAGTAAATAGATGCCAAAAATAATTACCACTTGCACAACAAAAACTCTCCAGTTAGATACTGGAAGAACGATTGTCTCCATCGGTATTCTTCTAATAGCGACTTCTTTGCGTATATGATTCGGGAGCAAAAAAATACCGATGAGTATCAACAGACTCAATATGAAGAAAAAAAGAATCATGAATTATTGGATACAAATGCTTTTTAATGATGAAGTGTCGACCATAACGACCGACACTTCATCGGGTTGTTATGTGGCTATCAGTTACTTTTTGAAGAGGCGAATCAATTCACCAATCCAGAGTACAATTGATGTGCCACCGATGATGATTGCCCAGTCAACGAGTTTGAGGGGTTCGACATTGAAGAATTCACCACCGAATGTCACGATGAGAATCTGACCGATGAGAATAATCAATGCTATCAAGCCAAAGCCACCGCAACCTTTGAAGTGGAATGCCGAGCGACCTGTCTCAAATGCACGGGCATTGAACATATTCCAGAACTGGAGAAAGACGAAGATGGTGAAGAACAATGACAACTCATATCCGCTGAGTCCTGTATTGGTTCCCATTGCAACGCTACCAATTTGTATGAGGTTGGTAATGTCGGTATGCTCAAAGTAGTAGAGAAGTCCAAGCAGGAAGAGGAAGAATAAGCCCCCTACGACAATAATGGATTTCCACATAGGACGATTGATAATGAACGTTTCGCGTGAACGTGGTTTGTCCTTCATTACGGTCTGAGATGGAGGCAGCGAAGCAAGTGCCATAGCGGCAAAGGTGTCCATGATAAGGTTGACCCAGAGCATCTGTGTCACAGTCAGAGGCGACTGCATACCCATGAATGCACCGAACAGCACGATGAAGCATGCAGCAACGTTCACTGTCATTTGGAACAAGATGAATCGCTGGATATTCTGATAGAGTGAGCGACCCCACATTACGGCACGGCCAATCGAGGAGAAGGAGTTGTCGATGATGGTAATGTCAGAAGCTTCCTTGGCAACTGATGTTCCGTCACCCATTGAAAGTCCCACATGAGCAGTCTTCAGCGCCGGGGCATCGTTTGTGCCGTCACCTGTTACGGCTACTACCTCATTGTTGGCTTGGAGAGCCTCAACAAGACGCTTCTTGTCCATAGGACGTGCGCGGGCTATAATCTTCAGGTCACCTACGCGCTCCCGGAGCTGGCCGTCGTTAAGTTCAGCAAACTCTACGCCGGTGATGATATTGCGGTCTGTATCTGTTTTGTCATTCCAAAGGCCAATCTGACGACCGATTTCCTTTGCTGTTCCGGGAGTATCACCAGTGACAATCTTGACCTTGATACCAGCATCAAGCACTTCTCCCACAGCATCAGGCACATCGGGACGAACGGGATCGGAGATTGCCACAATACCGAGGAATGTGAGATTTTCGGCAACGACCTTGTTGTTTTCGATTGTTTTGTCACCATCATTCAACTCCTGATATGCAAAGCCAAGAGTACGCATTGCCTGATTCTGATATTCCAGAAGTTGTGCATCAATTTCTTTCTTTGTTACGCCACAAGTGTTCTTGCACATTCCGAACACGATTTCGGGCGCACCCTTAACATAGAGGATATTTTTACCGGTTGCTGACTTGACAACTGTTGCCATGTATTTGCGCTCGGTGGTGAAGGGAAGTTCCTCAACACGGGCGGCATTATCGCGCAGTTCTATATAGTTCGCACCACGCTCTTTTAACCAGAGAAGCAATGCGCCTTCAGTAGGATTGCCAAGCACGGAAGGTTTATCACCTGAAAGGTCGAGCTGGGCTGTTGAGTTAACTGCGATGCCTTCGTAAAGCACCTCATTGGAGGGTTCGCCGAAGAAGTTGGTCTTATATACCTGCATCTGGTTCTGTGTCAATGTGCCTGTCTTATCCGTGCAAATGACTGTTGTGGCACCCATTGTCTCACAAGCGTGCATCTTGCGCACAAGATTATTGGTCTTGAGCATACGGCGCATAGAGTAGGCAAGTGAAAGAGTAACGGCCATAGGCAAACCTTCGGGGACGGCCACCACCACGAGTGTCACAGCTACCATCAGGGTCTGGAGGAAGTATGCAAGGAATGAAACCCATTCAAAGCCGGGCATATTGATGAAGTACATGATGATGCGGCCAACGATGATGGCAGCTGCAAAGCCGTAAGAAATCTTTGTGATGAGGTCTCCGAGGCCATCGAGCTGTTCGTTAAGAGGAGTCTTTACACTGTCGTCAATCTGTGCGGCTTCAAACACCTTACCGTTTTCGGTTTTGTCGCCAACGGCAAAGACTTTCATAATGCCGTGACCTTCCATTACTTTCGTGCCGCGCATAGCGTGGTTGGAGGGGAAGGTTGCATCCTTGTCAAATTCAGCATTAACCGTGGTCTTGTGGCATATAGGTTCTCCAGTCAGTGTTGACTCGTCGATGTTCAGGGAGACAGCTTCAAGCAATTCACCATCGGCAGGAACTTCCTCGCCTGTGTTAAGAATAACGATGTCGCCAACGACTACATCTTTCTTTGCAATCTGCATGGCATTACCATTGCGGATTACCTGTACCGGTTCATCATCGTTGACTTGGTTGAGAAGAGCAAACTCTTTGTCAGCCTTCAACTCAAAGATGAACGCGAGTCCGGTGGCGAGGAGAATTGCGATGAAGATGCCGATAGGTTCAAAGAACACGCTGGCACCTTGACCGAGTCCCCAGAACTCATAGCAAGAGATTCCGATTGAGAGGACACCGGCAATCATAAGGATGATGATCAGCGGGTCACCGAACTTTTCAAGGAAACGTTTCCATAGCGGATCCTTTTCCGGAGGTGTCAGAATGTTGACACCATTCTTTCTGCGGCTCTCCAACACTTCCGCGTCGGTCAAGCCTGTGTAATGATTTTTTTGTGACATATGATGTTTATAAATTATTGTTGTCCTTGTGGAATTTGCAATGCTCTGGTCGATTCAAGAATCGGGAGATTAGTTTCTGTCGGAACATAGATAACGGTCTTGTTATTAAGGTCTCCTTGTTGACGAACCCATAGATATTGGATGTAGGTGGGAGTTATTGAGCCGTTCTCAATGCGGATGGCTTCGGCTGCTCCCTTGGCTCGCTCAATCTCGGCCTGAGCATTGAGCTTCTCGGCTTCAAGATTGGCTTTTGCTTCCTCAATCTTGATTTTACGGTTTTGTTCAGCCTTGGCGAACTCGGCTTTGCCTTCCATTTCCTGCGACCATACATTGTACCAAGGGCGGATAAACGCCATGGCCACAATCAGGAGAACTATACCACCAACAACCCAAAGGCCACTTTTAATGACCTTCGGGGTGATGTTTAGATTGTTATTGTTGTTATACATAGTATATGTTGTTGATTTGAATTATCGACGTTTGGGGACGTAAGTCTTGTTGCCGTTGCTGTTGATGTAGTATTGGCCGCCGCGTGAGCCTGTATGGATGGTGTGTCCACTACCATAGTTGTAAGCTCCGGTTGAGTAGTCCTTGGCACGGCTTCCAGATGTGCCGGTATATATATTGGTGTTACCCGTGGTTGACCAGTTGTCGTGGTTTGTTGAGTTACGAGTGCTACGATAGTGTCCCTGAACGTAAGTGCCGTTGGATTTTGTATAACCGCTGACGTAGGTAGAGTTGGTGTTTGTGCCGTAGGTTGATGTTCCATACGAGCTGCCATAGTTGTACTGAGCGTTGGCGGAGAGGATTGTTGCTGCGATTGCAACTACGAGGGTGAGTAACTTTTTCATCTTTTATTATGTTTAAGTGGTTTTATTTGTTTTTGATGTTGCAAAGTTACTAACTCATTTTCGGGATATTAAATTTCCATAATGTTTCAAAATCTCAATCGCATAATTCCTCTCCACGGCCTGCAATGTTGCAACCTATGCCTCCTTCCATCGTTGGAACATCTTGGAGTCCTTCAGAGGAACCGGCTCATCTGAATCCAACTCTCTGACAAATATTAGATTGGCATCGACATTAACCGAGAAAACTCCGTCACGATTCTTGGTGACGTTGTAGTCTTCCGGGTTGTAAAGGGACGGCAAATTCTTCAGGGAGCGTTTCAGACAGGCGAAAATTGGTCGCCGAATGGTAGGCTCACCCAAGTCGGGTGCCGTCTCTCCCTCTCCACCGAACATTGAATAGATAGCCCGGTATCTATCCTGTATCTTCGCTATACATTTGTTGTATCTCGCAAGTGCATCATTTGATTTTGGCAGATTGAAGTTCAGCCCTTCAACGCCACAGCATAGCAACAACGCATACAATGCTCGTTCTCTTCGGTGTAGTCCGGTCGCTTTGGCATCAATGTCAGGGAAGAAAATCTCCTCCTTATAAGGGTCAATCACTATGTTACTCCTTATATTCTTGCGTATCAGGAATATGTCAAGCAGCTGCTTGTAAAATCCGTGGAAATGAAACTGACTGTCTCTCTCTTCGGATGTATTGACCACGTAGACATCGCTGCTTAACATTTCGCAGAAACGGTCTATGAACGACTGCACTGTTGAAAGAATATCCTCATCAACTTCTATCTTCAAGTAATTGGCGTAGGCATCCTCCCCAACGAAACTGTTGCCTATCTTGATGAGCAAAGATGGATAGGTGTTACGCAGGTCTGTAATACCGCACTTGTTACAGAGTAAATCCTTACAGAACACACCTGTTGTCATCTTCATCAGAGACTTATAGGCATTCTCAATACCTGCTTCGCTCATTGACGGTGCAAGGAACGACAATATCTTATGGAAGAGCTTTGGGTCTGTCTCCTGATAATGCTCGATAATCTTTGGAGGATATACAAAGTGAAATCCGGCGAGTTGAAACTCCTTGAAAAGTGAGCGATAACTTTCCCTTATTGCCTCATTGGTAGCTGTGTCGTAATCACTTTCGATATACAAAGACGTTGCAATATCGATATTGAAACTTGCCTTAGGTATGGAGAAGGTCTCGACCCGGAAAGGTTGCTCTGAATCAAGCATCAAAATCAACGCAATCATTATCAACGCCTCAGAATGGGCACAGAAACCGTCACTCACGGTCATAGAACGGCAATCGCCCAAAAGATCCTCCTTCAAACCTTGCACTCCGGAGTTGCATATTGACTCCAGTGCATCGGAGAAGGATACATATTGTGCCTCCGTTTCAATTTCTTTATCAATCGCATACTTGGCGCATACTCTCTCCCAGCATTCCATCTCACCGGTGTCAATGATACGGTCAGCCTTGATGAGGTCGGCAAAGATACGGGCGATTGCTATTTTATGGCCTCTCAGCATAATAGTTCGATTTATTTAAGATTTGATATTGCGTTGTAGCAGAACCAACTGTTAAGGTTCTCAAAGAACATCGGTTTGTCGTTAGCACCGTCTTTCTGGACACCCAATCCATTGGAGTATGGATCCAATGAGAGAATCTTTGAGAATGGTATCTTCAATGTCTTTTCGGGGCAATGAAAATAAAGGTTTTTATCAGTCAGACATACACTTCCCGTTCCGATACGCTGCATGCAGGTCGTCTCAACAGGTGTACCATTGAAGCCACCTGTACGATAATAGACACGCTTGCAAATCCGCACACTGACTCCACGTGTTCGTCCGACGGTTTCCCTCCTGACTTTCTGCATCATGAGTGTCACGTCACGGAACAACCACAACATATGCTCATTCTTGTTCAGCATGAATGGGAAACTCCCGGAGATTGTGATTCTCGGCGATGGTACCTGACCATTCATAAGTTCTTGAAGCACCTTTGACTGCACAACCTTTTCAAGAGATTTATTGGCATTTAGCACCTGCTGAGGAAGTCCGGTGAACTGCATAAAACGTGCAACAGAACGTTCCTCATTCTGATCAATGATACCGTCATCAAGATACTGCTCTATCGCAGCGTCAAATGACTCGCAATATATGGAGCTGACATCTTGATCTGATATATATGATTCCAGACATAGTCTCTGGATTTCACCCTGCTGAAGATAAAAATCCTCCTTGTGCTGAAAGCAACCTGCCAATATGCTATTAATGCGGGCAACTCCACTAAGATGGCGTTGCTCGCATTCGGCATGTTTGCTATGGAAAAATCCGGCATCCTGCCCACAATATTTACATTTACCCATATCCTTTACATATCAGTTGGACACAAGTTGGACTACAATCAGACGACCGCCGTCCTCTCCAGACAAGAGGATTTTTTTCCCGTCAGTCAATTCTACAAATTCGCCGACCTTTATCTGACGCTTGGGCTGCTGAGTAACATCCCACATATCAGGCAGCTTACGGTTGATGAGTATCCACTTGCCGTTATGGAAATGGAAATCTCCGACAGGTTTCTTATCTTCAGGCTTGGTACGTTCATTAGGTGTGATGAAACGGTTGACGTGCCACATATATAGCGACTGCTTGTCATAAACCATCAGACGATAATTCTCCGGCAGGAACTTTCCATGAGAAGGAGAATAGTAAAGATTGAGAACAGGCAACTGACCATGATACTCTGTTCCACAGAAGGGACATTTCGGCTTGGTTGAGTTATCAAAGACAAACCAATGAGCCTCACAGTTGGGGTTCTGACAGGGTTGGATAAGGTCTGTGGTTTTTTACAAGCGCATTTTCCCATTCATCAGCAGTGGGGCGTTTTGACGGATCATGAAGTCCATCGATGAATGCACGATTGAACAACTCTGTCAGATATGGACCACAGATTGTGTAGGGTCGCTTGGTCACATCGCCTTGCGGAAGTTCCGAGGGTGCCATATTCTGAACTTTGGGACGGTTGCTCTTGTCGGTAGGATGCTCCACAAACAGAGCCTTTTCTCCCATCGATAGTTCCTCATCCTTAGCAGCGTCGAGGTCGTTGACCTTACCACCTCTTAGGGGATGACGATTGAGAAGATACATGTATATCAAGACAGCTAAGGCATGACGGTCTGTCTGGATACTCGGAAGCTTTTTGTTGGGATCTCCAACTTTCAAAGCGCGAGTTTGAAGTACCTCGGGAGCGATAAAGTCAGGAGTGCCGACAACATCCGGTGGATATTTACCGGGAACGACAAGACCATCGCAGTCAATGACGGCTGCTTTGCCACTTTCGGGATCAACAAGCACATTTTTGTAGGAAAGGTCAGAGTGAGCCAGACCGGCGGCGTGTAAACGTCGAACGGCACGCGCTATCTGGAGACACATGTGATAATGTGTCAACCAAGTGCCTTTTTCTGCAGGAGTGAGAAATCTGTTGCGTAGTTTTGCAGAAGCAAACCACTTGCCTTGCTTTTCTTCTCCTTTAAAACGACCGTCCTTAAAGAAGAAATGCTTCTGGTATGCAGGACATACAATTCCGAGTTTGCCATTCCATTCAACTAATTTTGTTGGCCAGCAGAATAGATTGTCCCAATAATCTCCACCAATCTGACCGAATATCTTATCGCGATACTTGCCAACAATATTTTGCAGACGATCCTTTGCATTGGCATCCTGCGGCTGACGGAAGAAACCAACAACATAACTTTTATCGGGACTGAAATACACGTCCTTCATTGCACCGCTGCCGATGACCTCGTCGATAAATTCGACAGGAGTGCCATCGGTAGCTGTTAATTTAATGGTATTTGCCATATTCAATGGGTATTAGTAGAGTATAGCTATTGTGCGGTCATCATGATTTCCGGGGCTCCAGAAGTCAAGCCAACCAAGAAGTTGGTCTTGCGCTGCTTCATTGTCATCCGTGAGTTCAACGCCTCCGATTTCATCATCGGGGAAGCCTTTCTTCAGATTGTTCCAGAACTCTTCCCACTTGGCATAATCGTTGAGATTCTTATCAGTCTCAAACATGGGGTCAGACACACCATCACTCATAAGGAATAAGGCAGTGAAGTCAGGAACGATAGCCATGCGAAGACGTTTTGTTACTACATCCTTGTCTCGGAAAATTTCAGGCATTGTCAGGAAGCGAGTCTGACCGGAGAACTCTCCTTCATCGGGAGTGCCAAGGAGTTTTGCTGTTTTTGCCTTTTCATCAAAGAGGCACACTGCTCCATCACCAACCCAGAAAGAGGCTATGAACCACCCGAAGTCGTACTTCTTGCAGACAGCGAACATCAGCGTCGTGGCAAAGTCTTTAAGTTTGGCTTCTTCGTTGGCTTCCGCTACTTTCTTGACGGCTTCATGAGCCTTCAATGCACCATTATAGATAATATCAATTACATGCTTGGTAAGAGCCGTTCTTTTCGTTGCATCCTCACGGTCGGCTTCATATTCACGAATCGCAGATTCAAAAGCGGGATTGTCAGCAAGAAGATTCTTGCAATGGTTGACAACAGTGTTGCAAGCGACTTCTGAACCCTTCCGCGAATATTTGGCAGAACCAGCACCATCGGCCACAGCTATGACATACCAATCGGAGTCATCGCAGTGGAAAAGCGTAAAATGGTCATCACGCGCTTTGCCTTCCTGTGCATGGCTACGTCCGCGTTGACTTGCGGCTACAATGTCTTTCTTCGACTCGCCATCTTCTTCGGCCTCAACCTGGATGTATTTCTTATCACTATCTTTTTTGTAATAAGGGATGTTTTCGTCTGTGGGAATATTTTTCCACAGGTCACGAGGATTTGGATTGAAAGCAACCGGAATTTTTAACTCAGAGGGCTCCTCTCCTTCCACGGTATTGTATTTGAGTGTGAGGGTAAAGTCTCCTGCTTTTTGGGGCTTACCACAGAGAGCAAATTTGCCTTCTTCACCGTAGACAAGCATGAGGCCCAGTTCCTCAGCTCCGACTAACTCCACATTGGAAATTTTATCCATAGGAAGTTCAAAACACGTGGAATATTCTTTCTTCACAGTCCCATTTGGGAATCGAAGGCCGAGGCTCTTTATCTCGTTTTCTATTATCAATCTTTGATTCATACGTTCTTCTTTGAATGTATTCCACAACTGGGAAATAGTCCAGTTAAGGAACATTTCTTTATCGGATTGAGGAATACCAGCTTTCACCATAGCCTTGTCAACCGCGCGTGCAGTCTCGTTAAGGTGTGCCACCGTCTGATTATTTCTACTGGCGATACGCTGTTTTCTGTTCATGTTATTGTGTTTTTATCCTAAGCCTCGTGTGATGTCCATACCTTCGGGGCCACCGCTGCCCAATTCACCCTTCATGCCACACCAAGGGCATTCATTGTGGCTCTGCTCTCCAACGCAGAAAATACCTCCGCATTCGCAGACCACAACACCATGCTGATTGCCGCAGCATGGGCACGTAGGAACACCCACGAGTTCCATCGTATTGATTTTTGTTCTGGTACCGGCAGACAGAGCTGCATACGACTCCTTGTCAATCGGGTAAGCACCGACCAACTTGAAATCCATAGCGTTGAACATTTCAAGACCGGGGAGAGGCTCCGTACGTTTGGCATATTTCACAAGATAGTCATTCTTTGTTGTCTGACAACGGCCATGCAGAACGACGAAGTTCTCATCCACTGTACCCTTGTGCTCGTTTGGATTGACCTTTTCAAGGTTGATACCGGTTGTTGGAGCGAGCTTAACCTCATCAGTATTCTGTTCGCTCACCGACATACTTGTAGTCTTGATTGATGCGGTTACCCACTTGAAGAATTTGCTAAAAGATTCAGCATCAGTCTCTTTTAGGAGAAGAATATCGTTTGTAATTTGGGCAAGTGTCAACACATTGACATTGTCACCAAGGGAAACCGCAATAAGACTGCAATGTTTGCGATACTTCTCATTCCAGCGACGGAAGGCTGCCTGATAATTGTCTGTCGGATTACCGTCGGTGAACAGGAAGATAATGGGCTTCCAATCTCCCTTCTGCTCCAGTGTGGTTTTCTGAATCGATGTATCAAGATCGTTCATCAACGCTTCAAGACCTGCACCGAGAGATGTGCCGCCTCCGATTGGAAATGTGGGAGGATAGAACTTATAGAGTTCAGTAAGGGGAGAAAGAACTTTTGCTTTTCCTGCGAAAGCAATAATGGAAACGAAAACTGTTTCCAGAGCGTACGGGTCAACACGAAGATTCTGAATAATCGTTCGCATACCCTCTTGCACCTGCTCAATGGGAGTTCCTACCATTGACTCAGATACATCGACGAGGAAGTAAATTGGGAGTCTGCGCATATTTTGATATTATTTAGTTTTCGGTAAATATTTGTTGTCTGAAGTCATTTGCTGCCGGGGAGATTTGATTACGTCAGTATAGATTTCAAATATGGCATTTAGGTTGTAGCTGCAATCATCTTTAGAATGTTGTTTGCCATATATTGTCTTAATCATTCTGTCGTATCTGTCTGTGATGTATGCTCCGTTTATCAGGTCAATGACTTTTATTAGTTCCTCAAAGGCCATATCTATGCTGTCCAAGGCGAATACAGCCTTATAGCTTTCGAGTGTGTGGCAGAGGAAATCTTTTATTGAGTCATTCTGCTCATTCATCTTGACAAAGCTGATGAAGTCATCACATCTTGGATTGTCTATCGTCTGAGCAGGGGATACACTTTGTGCAGAGGGTGCTTGCGTTGAAGAATTCTGTTGATTGGCCGGCTTTGCACCATTTGCAAATCTTAACTTGTTTAAGAAAAAGAAAATAGAATCATCAGAGATGATGTCGCTATATGTGATTTTCTTTGTTAGAAACAATCCGTTAAGTGACTTAACTCGACTCAGGGCAACATATAATTGTCCCGGTGCAAAAATATGACTGTCAAGATCAAGTATGATTTTGTCATAAGTCTGTCCTTGCGATTTATGTATTGTGAACGCATAGGCAAGTTTTACAGGGAATTGCGTTGTCTTCTGAATGAATGGAGCTTTACGGACAAGCTTGTGTTTACGTGCATCATACTCCATTTCATACCGATATTCCGTTATTTGGCTTGATTTGTATCTATCCTGCGGATGCGGACAGCCTATAGTATTTCCTGACTCAAGTTTTATTGTGAAAAAGTCGCCGTTGAAGTTAACAACTTCACCGAAATCTCCGTTATTGTACCCGAATTTTTTGCTACTTTTGGTCAACATTACACGTGCGCCAATCTTGAAACGAAGCACTCCATCGTATTGGGATGGTAAAATAACAGGTTCAATATCTTGATCACATGGCAACTGTGAGTGAGAAAGGTCTATATGAGACTTGCTGCCTCTAAGTTTTATTTTATATTGGGCCTCGCTTGTCAATGTGTGGCCGGGGAGTTCATCCAATTTCTTGGTGTTGACCTTGTTTACCTCTTCATTTGAAGAAGCAATATATATCGCATCGGTGGGGAGAGAATCAGTTACACGCGAGTTAAGTTCTTTCAGAACCTCCACTTTTCTTCTGTCTGTCATTGGTTCGCGGAATGAGTCAAGGAGTTCAACGAACCTTGCGTCATTTTTCTGGCGATATGATTTTGACAGTTCAAACAATTTTATCTTGTCGATATTGTTTTTTATGACGTGACTGTCATAAAAATAGATACCATCATATTCTTGCAGAAGGTACTCGTAAACAGCATTGTCACTCACCACCGGAGGCAGTTGAAACAAATCTCCAACAACAACAATTGAAATACCTCCAAATGGTTGAGTATTCCCCTTGGCTTTTTGACAGATTTGGTTCATCATCTCAAAGGTATCAGAGCGCACCATTGATATTTCGTCAAAGATCAACATTCTGATGCCAGCCAATCTGGACGCAAATTGTTGAGCTTTCAGTGGAGTGATGTTGTCAGGATTTTGGAATCCCTCATCCAAATTGTCAAAAGTCCCCCAAAAGAATGAATGAAGTGTGTGGGCTTCATTATAAAGAGATGCGGCAAGATTTGTAGGAGTCAAAACTTGACATCCATGTAAGGAAGATTCTATCTGACGTATAAGATATGTTTTGCCACAACCTGCTTTACCGTGGACAAAAGTAATGCCTTTAGGACATGGTTTTAGATAGTCAAGCACCTCTGCTTGAGTCGAAGAAAGAGGGGAAACGTAATCCTTCATGTCAAACGAGGGTTTCCCATTCTTATCTTTTCCGTCTTGTTGAGTAGACGTGACAGGTGCTGTCACAGGTTTTGATGGGGCGGCCATTACCGATTCCTGCTTAACCTGCGGCTTTGGCATCTCAGATGCAGACACCTTTTTCTTGCGGCCGAATATGCTATCTAAGAATCCCATGGCATAAACTATTGGGCTGGCGTATAAAACTTGCTCGGTGAAAGATATACTGTGCCGGGGCCAGTGACACGCATCATGCTCAGGCCTTCACCTCCCAATAGGTTGCCAAGCGACCAATTAGATTGCATCTGATTTTCAGAAATGTTAAGCAACGCGATTATATGGTCTTCATCAACTTCAATGGTTTCGCCATATTGCAGGTTGATGGTAATGGGTTGACCTTTTGTGTCAAGGAATACAGTGGAGTTTCCTTGAATCTTTTGGAGAAGCAATCCCATTCCGCCCGTCAATCCGGCGATTGATAGCTTTGTGGTTACATTAACTTTATTGTTGGATCCGACATATACTCCGCGATGGCAAATCATAGTCTCACCATTCAACTTCACCGGAAGCAAGCCGAAGTGACTTCCTATAACCACCTTCCGAGGCATATTCGTCACATTGTAAAGTCGTAGAATAAACAATGATTCTCCTGAGAGTTTCGCACCCAATATTCGTCCGAGTCCGGAGCCGTTGAAACTAAGCTCCTTCTCTATCCCGGCTTCAAGGTAGATTACAGACCCTTTTTCAGCAAAGAAATTTTCTCCCGGAGACAGTGTTATCTCCAGATGCTGCACAAATTGACCTACGAGCTTACAGTTCATATCGTATCTACTTTAGATAATTACATTTACTTCTTCCGGTGGCGGAGGAAGGACGAGGTCTTCAGTCGCACCTATGCTGCGGTTGCCAACTCCGATTGAATCAGACACCCATTTGAAGAATTTCTTGAATGCAGTGCTATCAACAGTGTCAAGAGAGTAAACTTCGTTGGTGAGAGCCTTTAGAGGTTCTGTCTTGGCACTCATACCCGCTGCACAGGCAATGATGCTTGCGAAATGACGTTTTTTGACTTCGGGTATCATCTCGTTATAAAGCTGAATATCTGAAGGCTTTCCATCTGTCATAAGGAACAGAAGGGGCATCCAGTCTCCTTTTTGCTCAGGTGTGCTGAGGCGCACCTCTTGGTCGATTTTCTCGCAAAGAAGTTTTAAAGCCTGACCGGTATGTGTGGGTCCACTCTCGGGAGTGGTTATCTCCGGGAGTTGCAACTCATCCAAAGGTGTTAGCGGCAGAATCTGCTTAACTGCACGGTCGTATGTGATGATGCTGATGTTTACGGATTCGAGAGCAAACGGATCCTGACGGAGACTTGAAACCATAGCTTCAAGCCCAACTTTCACGGACTCGATGGGTTCTCCACGCATTGAGCCGGAAGTATCAATGAGAAGGTAAACGGGAAGACGTCTCATTTTTCGATGTTATTTGCTGGGTGAAATATTTGTATGTTGTCGGGAAGAGGCGGTAGAGAGTCCAGCCCTTCACCTTCTTTATTTCTCTCGTTGACCATCATACTTGACGTGCTGACCGAACTTGACACCCATTTGAAGAATGACTTGATGTCACCGGCATTTGCCGAAGATATGACGATTACATTTTCAGTAAGTTTCCTTAGTAAATCAAAATGCGACTGCATCCCGGTTGCACAGGCAACCACAGTACCGCAATTTATTTTTTTGAACTCTGCGATTGGCTTGGCGATTGGGCCGGAATGCCCACCGTCAGAAAGAAAGAACACCAAAGGTCGCCAATCTCCCTTCCTTTCTTCTGTAGTTTTGTGAACCTCCTTCTCAATACACTCACAAAGAAGATTCAATGCTGCGCCGAATGCGGATTGTCCTTTGGCAATAATTTCCGGTTTTTGGAATTTATAAACTTCTGTCAACGGTACAATCTGTTTTGCCTCTGTTCCGTATGTAATGATACTTATGCACGTTGTTTCCAAGGCATAGGGGTCGCAACAAAGAGCCTGCACCAATGAATCAATACCATTGTTTACAGCAGCAATCGGTTCTCCTCTCATTGAGGATGATATGTCAATGACTATATATACCGGCAATCTGCGCATAATGATCGGTTTTTAATTCTGTGTGTCCCCTTGGATAAGGGTGACACACAGAATGTGGTTTGATTAGAGAAGTGCTTCGAGACCTGCGGGGAAAGATTTTGCCTGAGACTTGATAGCTTTGAGCAGAGCCTTTTCTGCTTCGTCAACGTGTCCGTCGTTGTTGACTTTGGCAATGAGCCACGCCTCTTCGTCAGCATCAATTTCACCGGGAGAAACTTCGTCTTTCAGAAGGAAATCACAGATTGCCTGAGTGAAGAACTCGCTCCATTCGGGAGCATTGTCCTTGCCACTGACTGCGTCGTTGAGTTCGAAGAGGAAATCTGCCTCCTCTTTGTCGATAACGCCATCAGCATAGAGCACTTCTTTGAGCTTTGCCACCTCAGCCGCGTCGATAACGCCGTCAGCGAGAAGGTCTTTCTTGAGTTCGTCAAGTGTTGTCATTGTAATGGATGTTTTATGTTATTATACTACGATGTTTACTTCGGGGGGTGGCGGTGGAAGCTCGCTGAGTGTGGTGGCTTCTGCACCTGTCTCCTCAACCTTCATGCTGCCGGAACTTACGGAAGCTGAAACCCACTTGAAGAATGCCTTGATTGTTGCGCTGTCAGCTGTGTCAAGGGATACTACGCATTCAGTGATTTTTTTGAGAGTGTCGGTGTTAGCACCTGAACCGGCGGCACAGGCCACGACCATGCCCCATTTGCGTTTCTTGAACTCGGCAAGACCCTTGTTGAGGTCATCAGTCGGTTCACCGTCAGTCATGATGAAAACGAGAGGCTTCCAGTCGCCTTTCTGTTCGGCTGTGGTTTTGGTAACTTCCTGATCTGCCTTCTGCGAAAGGAGTGCAAGAGCTTCACCCAAAGCTGTGCAGCCACTGGCTTGGATATTAGGTTGCTGGAATGCCGCGAGTTCAGTCAGCGGAGATACCTGCTGGGCACTGCTGTCGAACGTGATGATGCTGAGGTAGGCGGTTTCAAGAGCATACGGATCCTGACGGAGTGTTGAAACAAGAACCTGAACACCGTTCTTCACTGCCTCGATAGGTTCACCGTACATTGAACCTGAGCAGTCAAGAAGAAGATATACGGGTAGTCTTCTCATTGTTATTTTGCGTAATTGGTTGCTATTCGTTTGATTGTCTCACAGAGGTTTGCATCGGGATAAGCATCACCGATTGCCGAGAATTTCCATTCTCCATTGCGACGGTAGAGTTTGCCCATGATAAGAGCTGTCATACCCTTGTACTGAGACTCAGCTGCTACATCATAAGATGCAAACACTTCCTTTACTCTTTCGGGGGTACCTTCGTACATACGGATTGAGGCATAAGGAATCTGGGAGAAGTCTTCGCGGCCACAATTGTTGAGAAAGAAGAAAATCTGGTCAACATTAGGGCTTACGCGGGAGAGGTCAACTGTGATGATCTCGTTGTCGAGACCGTCGTCTCCGTCCTGATCTCCCTTGAGGTCGTCGCCACTGTGATGAAGGGCGCGGTCGTTAGAGTCAACTTTACCAAGCGGCATTCCATAACGTGCGAGGAACTCACGCTTGTAAAGAGGTGAATAGATGTGGTCAACAAGTTGACCGTTGGAGTCGAACATAACGCAGCTGAGGTCAAGATCGACATCCTGCACTGATTTTCCGAGGCCAAGGAATCCTCCAGTTACAATAGCACCCCAGTTGCAGCCAACACAGAAGTTGGTGAGCTTGGAGCCATTGCTCTTTTCGAGGTTGATGCGTTGGCCTTTTTCAAGACGTATTGCCATGATAAAGGAATTATTTTTAGTTATACTTGTTTAGATATTCTCCGAGTCCGGCTTTCTGTCCGGTGCCAATGGCTTCAAACTTCCACTGTCCGTTACGCTTATAGAGACGTCCGAACTCTACTGCTGTCTCAACCGAGAAGTCCTCGTCAAGGTCGTAACGGAGAATTTCTTCACCATTAGCAGCATTGTAGATGCCATGGAGCAGTCTGTTGAGAACCTGCCTATCCCTGCGGGACTAGTCGGAAAGATGCTCTTTCAAATTCTGATTCCCAAAGAATACAAAACAGATCTATCAGAAATAAAGACAATGACTGATTTTATTGGCTCATTCAACAACGATATTGATGTGTGCTGGGGCATTGCTTATGATGAAACGTTGACAGACAATATAAAAGTAATATTAATCGCATCAAGTAAATAGATTATGTTAGGAGCAGTAGCAGGTGACATTATAGGCTCGCTGTATGAGTTTGTCAAGTTGAAGAAGTACGACTTTGAGCTTCTTCCGCAAGGGAGCAGGTTTACGGATGACTCAGTGATGACCATTGCCGTGGCTTATTGGTTGGCTCATTACGATGAATACGATGAAATAGGTCATACCAAAGAGCGACTGATTGAGTGCATGCAGGAGATTTGTCGTAAATATCCGGATGCCGGTTATGCTGTTCATTCTACCATTGGTTATGGAGCGAGAATCCGCAGCCTTACAATAGCTGGGGCAATGGAGCGGCAATGCGTGTCAGTCCGGTTGGGCTGTTTGCCGAGACTCTTGATGAAGCATTGTCTCTAGCAAAAATGACGGCAGAAGTATCGCATAACCATCCGGCTGGAATAGCCGGAGCGCAGTCGGTTGCAGCGGCGGTTTGGATGGCAAAACATGGCTATTCAAAGGATGACATACGCGATTATATAATGTGCCACTTCAACTACGACCTCACCCGAAACGTCGATGAGATACGCCCCACATATCACTGGGATGTATCATGTCAGGGATCAGTGCCGGAATCAATCATCTGTTTCCTTAGATCGGAAGAGCGTCGTGTAGGGAAAGAGTGTAGATCTCGGTGGTCGCCGTA
>OFFM01001044.1_pt1 | contig 17172 bp, 14 predicted proteins | sample 1521401 | NCBI WGS metagenome assembly OFFM01 (sample SAMEA3504118, study PRJEB24116) | mouse gut metagenome | biome: mouse gut; feature: mouse-associated habitat; material: faeces | place: Denmark | collected 2011
GGAGTTAGGAGTTAGGAGTTAGGAGTTAGGAGTTAGGAGTTAGGAGTTAGGAATTAGGAATTAGGGGGTGATTTTAGGTATGAGGAAGATCGCTATATATGGGAAGAGGCATCAGGAGGAATATCTGACATTGTTGGGCAGTTTCTTCGAGGCTCTTGCGGAGCGGAGATTTGACGTTTCGGTGGCAACCTGCTTCGGGGAGTATCTTGCCGGATGTGGAATCTCACTTGGTGAGGGCATGCATGTTGTTGATGAGTTGCCTGCTGATACGGAGTGCGTTATCAGCATCGGTGGCGACGGCACATTCCTTCGTGCCGCCCAGTGGGTAGGTAAGCGCGAAATACCTATACTTGGAATCAATACGGGTCATTTAGGTTTCCTGGCAAGTTATTCGCTTGAGGAGATGGGTGAGCTTATGGATGTTGTGGCAAACGACCGTGGCAGGATTGAGCGGAGGACGGTGCTGGAGGTGCGCTGCGATGCGATGCCTCAGGATTTCTGGCCGTATGCGTTGAATGAGGTTGCGGTGCTCCGCGGAGAGACTGCGTCGATGGTGACGGTGCATGCTGAGGTTGACGGTTATTTTTTGGCTGACTATATGGCGGATGGACTTGTTGTTGCGACACCTACCGGATCTACAGCTTATAACCTGTCAGCAGGTGGTCCGATCATGGCTCCGACGCTTGAATGCGCGGTGTTGTCACCGATCGCGCCGCATTCGCTCACGATGCGCCCGCTTGTCGTAGGTGCGGATTCCGAGATTTGCCTCACTACGAGTTCGAGGGTGGATCATTCCCGTGTCAGCCTTGACGGACGTTATTTCATGATGGCTTGCGGCAAGGATGAACTAAAAATTAAACGTGCAGGATTCTGTGTGATGGTTCTACGCCGGCCGGACGCAAGCTTCGCCAGACTTCTCCGCAATAAACTTCTGTGGGGAGAAAGTTCGGGAGTTAGGAATTAGGAATAGTTAGGAATAGTTAGGAGTTAGGAGTTAGGAATTAGGAGTTGGGAATTGAGACCGATATAGATATAAAAAATCGGGAAGAATTGCTGATGCAATCCTTCCCGATTTTTTTAATTCCTAATTCCTAACTCCTAACTCCTAACTTATTTGGCTGGCACATTGACCGGTGCGGGAGCTGCGGAGTTGGGTGCGGGAGCTGCGTTCTGAATGCTTGATACGTTTACGGGAGTCTTCACTGCAAATGATGCGCAGATGCTTACAAGGCAGATGAAGATTGCAAGGCTCCATGTCGCTTTTTCAATGAAGTCGGTTGTTTTGCGATAACCGAGGTATTGGTTTCCGCTTGAATAGTCGGAGGCGAGACCACCACCTTTGGATTTCTGGATGAGCACGGCTCCGATGAGAAGGAGACATGCGACAACTATTAAAATGCTTAGAAAGATGTACATATCTTTTTATTTAAAATTTAATTTTCAATTTTTTTTTGATTTTGGGGAGAACCGCGGGTTCTCCTCACTCAACGGGCTTCTCGAAAAAATTGGAAAGCACTCTTCGATGCTGTTAAATGCAATTTTCAGTGGGATTGAAAATAATCTCCGATGCGATCAAAAGCAATCTTAGCGGGATTGGAGAGCAATCAATTTTTTGAGAAATCGTATTTGGTCTGCAAAGTAAACACTTTTTTTCGGATTATTCAAACTTATCTCCGTAATTATTTCCAAAGCTTTCTGATAATTGCCGTTTTTAATCATGATTCGGGCAAGAGATTCAGAGAGTGATGGTTCTCTTCCTGCAGAAGCATGGCTTGGAGATGAATTTGAGTCAGAATCCAGCTCTTCAGTCTGCATTGGCTCAGGTGCCTCTGTTTGTGTTGGCTCAGGTTTCTCGGTTTGTATTGGATCTGAGGGGATGCCAGGCGCCAAGTCTGCGGGGAAGAGGTCGGCATTGGTCAGTTCGGGGAGATTTTCGAGCGATGACAGGTCATAGGGGACTGCCACCGGGGTGATTATATCCTCGACTTCTGTAGGTTTCGGGGTGTTTGGATTTCCGAAGCGGTCGATGAAGGAGTCGATTGTGTCATCGGTAGAGAGTTCCGGGGTCTTCATGTCGGGATAGAATGACAGAAACTCTTCCGGGTCAACGCCAATGATTGTGCGCAGGGCGGTCGGGTCGCCGACAGCGGCGGCGATCCTTCTCACCAGCGCAACACGTTCTTCTCCAGATGCATTCTGAAGCTCCTCGATGGCGGGCACCACGAAATACGGATATTTATTGAGAATCGGATTCATAATTCCGGGATGTTTTTTTGTTTACCAGTTGCCGAGGGTGGCGTTGAATATAAGGTTGACGAGTTCCTCGCTGATCTGCATGCAGAGATCGTCCTGCACATCGGTAAGCATCAGCGATGATGAGAACTGACGGTAGGCGGAGAATGTCTGGTCGAGGTTATTTGCCGGATTCTTGTTGTCGACATATTTTACGCGTACGGTAATGGTAAGTCTGGTTTCCGTTGCATAAGCGTCAGTGCCGACAGACTGCGGGGATAGGGAATATCCTGTGATTTCTCCACTCAGCTCGATATCCGCCGGACCGTCCACTTCCTGGAGACGGGTCTGCCGGGTCACATAGTCGAGGAGTTTATTCTCGAATGTCTGCTGCAGCGGAGGGTATACGAGAGCTGCGCGGATCGGGAATTCCGAGACATCGATGGTTTTGTAGATGTCGTAGTTTATTGCCGAACCGTTTAGCCTGAAGCTTGGTATGCATCCCGAGAGAAGCAGCAACAGGGATATGGAGAATAGGGAGAAAATCGATTTCATTGTATGTTATATTCCTTGATTTTGCGGTAAAGTGTGCGGAGAGAGATTCCGAGTTCTTCTGCGGTCAGTTTCTTGTCGGAGCCGTTTCTCTCCAGAGAGGCGATAATTGTTTCCTTTTCCGACTCCTCGAGGGTCTGGGAGAATTTCTCCGGCTCCTCGGCAGCTGCCGGGAATTCCACGGGGGAGAGGAGATCGGATATGGGGTATTTGATGAGGGATGTGCCGGTTCGGCTTGAGGTAGGCTGCGGTTTGTCAGCGCCCTCACGGTGTCCGAACCTTTCGGCTTTCAGTTCTGCGATTTCAGCCTTAAGGCCAAGCAGAAGCTGCCAAAGCATCTCCCGTTCCGCCTCGTAGTTTACGGGTTTCTCCGATTTGACGAGTGAGGAAGACGCGGACCGGTCGAGCGGCAGGGTCTCAAGCACGAGTTGTCTTGAAATCTCTTCTCCAGCCTCGAAAAGAGCGAATTGCTCCACGAAATTTTTCAGCTGGCGCACATTTCCCGGCCATCTGTAGACGAGCATAGCCCGGAAAGCATCTTCCGAGAAAGAGATGGGGCGCGTCATATATTTTTCCGCGAAATCAGCTGCGAATTTGCGTGAAAGCAATTTTATGTCGTCTCCACGGTCATGGAGGTTGGGGACATCGATGCGTATTGTGGAGAGACGGTAATAGAGATCTTCCCTGAACTTACCTTTCTCCACCGCTTTTATCAGATCCACGTTCGTGGCGGCTACAATTCGGATGTTGGTCTTCTGCACCGTAGAAGAGCCGACTTTCAGGAATTCACCCGTCTCGAGCACACGGAGCAACCTCGCCTGAGTGGTCATGGGGAGCTCCGCCACTTCATCAAGGAAGATTGTTCCACCGTCAGCCTCCTCGAAATAACCCTTGCGGGCGGATATGGCACCGGTAAAGGATCCTTTCTCATGACCGAAAAGCTCGGAATCGATAGTTCCCTCCGGGATAGCACCGCAGTTGACCGCTATATATTTCTTGTGTTTACGCGCTCCAAACTGGTGTATGATCTTGGGGAAGAACTCCTTGCCTGATCCGCTTTCTCCGGTGACGAGGACAGAGAGATCAATCGGAGCCACCTTTATGGCCCTCGATATTGCCCGTATGAGCGCAGGAGAATTCCCTATGATCGAGAATCTCTGCTTTGCCGCCGCCACATCAGCAGGAATATCTTTTGGTTGAACTTGGGAGGACATGGTCATTTGATTTTGGAGAGTGAATAAGTTTTTTCGCGCAGGTATCGTCCGAGTTCGTCGGCATCCTTAAATTGTGCCTGCTCCTCAACGGAGATAGGTTCTCCGATGGATACATGCACCTCCTTGTTGCGTTTGTTGAATATCTCCTTCGGCAGCCTGGCGCTGCGGAGTCTCCAGTCTATGAGACCGAGGATGTTGAAGAAAGTGGAGTTGTGTCCATGGAAATATATCGGGATTACAGGCACCTTGAGCTGTTTTATGAGTCTGGTGATTGTCGGTTGCCATTCTCGGTCGCGGATATGAAGGGTGCGGTCGATCTTTGAAACAGCGCCGGCCGGGAAGAATCCGAGAGGGTGTCCGTCTTTTACATGCGCCATGGCCCTGCGGATACCCTGCATGGTGACAGCTTTCTTTTCCGGATCGTCGGTCTTGATGGGATCGACGGCTATGAATGTGGGGCGCATGGCGGTTATGTTATTGAGAAACATATTCACCATCACCTGATAATCCTTTCTGTATTTGCCTACCAGATGGAGCAGTAGAATGCCGTCCATTCCACCGTAAGGATGGTTTGAAACGGTTATGAAAGCTCCCTCCGGGAATCTTGCGAGCACCTCCTCGTTGTCGATCCGGAGCTTGAATTTGAACTCATCCTCCACAAGATGGCGAGAGAATTCCACACCGGTTGAATAGCAGTATCTGCCATGGATGGCGTTTACCTCATCTATTCCAACAAGATGGAGAACATTCTCAACAAATTTACGGTGTCCGGCGAGAGCCGGCACCATTTTCGCGATGTCGTCGTAATTGAGCACGTCAGGTCTCACCCCCGGGGCGCAGGGGCGGTTTTCAACGGAAGACATATTTATGTTTTCAGACATTTCGTATCTATTTCAAACAACAATTAACCCGCAAAGATAATGAAAATTTCAATAGATATGACAACGAGTCATCCGGCTACGGGTAATTTTGGAGTTAAAATAAACTAAAGAGAAGGAAAAATGGAGAATAAGGGAGATTTTATGCGGGATGAGGAATTGCTCGCCAAGGCAATGCGCTGTTGGGAGGGGATGGGTGAGTTCAGGAGGGAGAGGGAGCGCAACAAGCGGTTCACATATGGCGACCAATGGGGAGACAGCATGGAGGTAGATGGCATCAAGATGCGCGAGGAGGATTATATACGGAGTCAGGGGAATGTGCCACTTAAGAACAATATGATACGCAGGATAGTGCGGAATGTCCTTGGAGTTTTCCGGAGCCGCTATTCCGCACCGAAATGCGAGGCGCGTGATTCCTCGGAGAGGTCAGAGGCCCACACCATGCAGCGGCTTTTGGAATTCAACATGGAGCTGAACATGATGGAGGAGATGTATGCTCGCACCATGGAGGAATTCCTGATAAGCGGACTTGCCGTGCACCGCAAATGGTATGGGCGGAAAGGAATGAAAACAGACTGCTGGACGGATTTTGTGATGCCCGACAACTTCTTCTGCGACACAGAGGCGAGGGATTTCCGCAATTGGGATGTCTCGCTTGTCGGGGAGATCCATGATCTGGATTTCTCTACATTATGCGCGTCATTTGCCCGCAACGCCGAAGATCGCGGCAGATTGAGGAGCATATATGGAGTGCCGGATAATCGCACGTGCCGTGTGGTAGAAGTATGGGAGCGGACATACCGCCAGTATTACCGTTGTCATGACCGGCGCGGCGGCCGCTATTATGAAGTGGCTTGCGCGAAAGACGGAGGGAGCGGCGATATTGTGCGCAGGGAATGGAGCGTGCGGGAGGAATGGCACTGCCACTATCTGACCCCGACAGGACATATTCTCCGCAGCGGCATATCACCGTATGACCATGGCGGACATCCCTTCGTATTCAAGGCATACCCTTTCATCGACGGTGAGATACATTCATTTGTCAGCGATATAATAGATCAGCAGAAATTCACCAACAGGCTTATCTCGATGTATGACTGGATATTGCGCGCCTCCGCCAAGGGAGTTCTCCTATTTCCGGAAGGGGCATTGCCTGAGGGATCGGATATCAATGATATCGCGGAGGAATGGAGCCGCTTCAACGGTGTGATCATGTTCCGCCCGAAAGCCGGGATGCCTTTGCCTCAGCAGGTGAGTTCCAACTGCACGAACATCGGCATAACCGAGTTGCTTGATATCCAGTTGAAGATGATGGAGGATATATCGGGTGTGAACGGAGCGTTGCAGGGAAGGCTTGAGAGCAACTCCATGAGCGGCACGCTCTATAACCAGCAGACCCAGAACTCACTCACCTCGCTTTCCGACTTGCTGAAGAGTTTCGACTGCTTTATCGCGGAAGCTGCTGCTATGGATATGTCGAATATCCGGCAATATTACAAAAGGGATAAGATATTGTCTGTTACGGGAGTTGAATCCGGTGGGGTGTCTGAATTTAAAGTGAGGAGAGATTTCAGCGGCACAAACGCTGATTTCAGGCTGGCATTTTGAAAGGGATCGGAGGGGAATTATAAATAATTATTAAAAAAGCAGGCGGAGTGCGCGCTCCGTTTGCTTTTTTTGCAATATAGTATTATCTTTGTAGGAGGAAGCGCACGAGGCGTTTCAAGCAGTGGAGTATATAACCATAAAACCTTATAATGAAGAAATTCATGATTTTGCCACTTGTGGCAATAGCACTTACAGCGACTGCCCAGAGAACCAGCACGCAATTGAAGCAATGGGAGTTCTCTCGCGATTCAGCATCATGGAAAAATGTGAACATCCCCCATGACTGGGCCATCTACGGTCCTTTTGACCGAAACAACGACCTTCAGAAAGTCACCGTCGAGCAGAACGGAGAGACCGAGGCGAGCTGGAAGACCGGCCGCACCGGTGGACTTCCATATGTAGGCAAAGGATATTACAAGACAACATTCGAGGTTGCAGACACCGCCGGAAAGAATCAGACGCTTCTTTTCGACGGAGCCATGAGCCATGCCAAAGTGAAAGTGAATGGCAAGGAGGTGGCATACTGGCCGTATGGCTACAATAGCTTTTATGTTGATCTGAAAGGTGTGACACATCCCGGCACCAATACGGTGGAGGTGAGTCTGGAGAATCCTGACCGCTCCTCGCGCTGGTATCCGGGTGCAGGTCTATACCGCAATGTGCATCTGATAGAGACGGATGCCGTTCATGTGCCGGTGTGGGGCACTTATATCACCACCCCTTATGTATCGAAAGAGTATGCCACCGTGCATCTTGTGACAGAACTTGAGGGTTTGGCAAAGGGTGATTATGTGGAGCTTAATACCGTTATCCGCAATCAGGAAGGCAAGGAGGTTGCCAATGACACGCATCGCTACAAGATCTATCCGGGAGTTGACCTGAAGCAGAATTTTGTAGTCAAGGATCCGTCATTGTGGACTCCGGAGACCCCGTCATTATACACCGCGCAGACTACAGTCTCTGTAGACGGCAAGGAGGTGGACCGTTACGACACGCGATTCGGTATCCGCTCGGTAGAGGTCCGCAACGGTGTCGGATTCTTCCTGAACGGGGAGCCCGTGAAATTCAAGGGCGTATGTCTGCATCATGACTTAGGTCCGCTGGGCGCAGCTGTGAATACCGCGGCGTTGCGTCATCAGCTTGAGATGATGAAGGATATGGGTGCCAACGCAGTGCGCACCACTCACAATATGCCTACACCGGAGCAGGTGGCTTTGTGTGATGAGCTGGGATTGATGGTAATGGTGGAGCCGTTTGACGACTGGGGATTCCGCCCGAAGAGCCAGAACGGTTATGGAACGCTCTTCAATGAGTGGGCAGAGCGTGATATAGTCAATATGGTGAAGAATTACCGTAACAATCCGTCAGTTGTGATGTGGTCGATAGGTAATGAGGTTCCGAGCCAGTGGGCGGAGGATGGCCTGAAAGAGCTGACCATGCTTCAGGATCTGGTGCATAAGGAGGATCCGACACGTCCCGTGACCTGCGGAATGGATCAGGTAGCAGCCGTGACTGATAATGGATTCGGCGCGGAACTTGATGTGCCGGGACTCAACTATCGTGTGCATTTATACGAAGATGCCTATGAGAAACTTCCGCAGAATATTATTCTCGGTAGTGAGACTGCCTCTACAGTATCTTCGCGAGGCAAATATTATTTCCCCGCAAAGAAGGCTCATTCAGTGAAAAGAGCTGACAACCAGAGCACAGGCTATGATCTGGAGTATTGCTCCTGGAGCAACCTGCCTGACGATGATTTCAAAGCCGGTGATGACCAGCCCTGGAATATAGGACAGTTCGTATGGACCGGATTCGATTATCTTGGCGAGCCATCCCCCTATGATGTTGATTCATGGCCTTCACACAGCAGCTATTTCGGCATCGTGGATCTTGCATCGATACCTAAGGACCGTTATTACCTCTATCGTTCCAAATGGAATGACAAGGAGAAGACACTCCACATCCTTCCCCATTGGAACTGGAAAGGTCGAGAGGGTGAGATCACACCGGTCTTTGTCTATACAGATTCTCCCAAGGCAGAACTTTTCATAAACGGCAAGAGTCAGGGAATTCGTGAAAAGAATGATTCAACGGAGCTTAACCGTTACCGTCTGATGTGGAATGAGACTGTATATGAGCCTGGAGAGGTGAAGGTGGTCGCTTACAATGCAGACGGCAGTGAGGCAGGAGAGAAAACCATGCGCACGGCAGGTAAGGCGGATCATCTGGTGCTCACTCCGAACCGCAAGGTGCTTAATGCCGATGGCGAGGATCTTGTCTATATCACTGTGCAGGTGGCAGACAAGGATGGCAACATAGTGCCGAATGACGAACGCGAGGTCAAATTCTCGGCAAAGGGGGCAGGTAGTTTCCGCGCCACAGCTAACGGTGACCCCACGAGTCTGAGATTGTTCCATCTTCCGGAAATGGATCTTTTCAGCGGTGCCGCCACAGCGATAGTGCAGGCAGGCAAAGAACCCGGCAAGATCACATTCGAGGCTAAAGCCAAGGGTGTTAAGCCGGCTAAGCTGACCATCGATGTGAAGTAAGAACCGGAAGAGAAGATTGATGATAGATAACATATTTTAACTAACAATATAAACTTAAAATCAGAATTGTCATGGAATCCATGAAAGCAGAAATTCAGAAAATTTTCAAAGAGAGATTTGGAGAGGGTGGAACACTTTACGCTTCCGCAGGACGTATCAACCTCATCGGTGAGCATACCGACTATAACGGCGGTTTTGTTTTCCCCGGTGCTATCGACAAGGTGATAATGGCTGAGATCAAGCCTAACGGAATGGAAAAGGTGCGCGTTTTCTCTATAGATATAGATGAATATGCGGAATTCGGTCTGAAAGAGGAGGATGCTCCCAAGCAGAGCTGGGCACGATACATCTTCGGTATCTGCCGTGAGATACAGAAGCGCGGCGGCGAGGTGAAAGGCTTTGACGCAGTGTTTGCAGGTAATGTTCCGTTGGGTGCGGGTCTGTCATCTTCAGCCGCTCTTGAGAGCTGCTTCGCGTTCGCACTCAATGATCTCTTTAACAGCAATAAGATCGACAAATTCGAACTCGCTAAAATCGGTCAGAGCACAGAGCATAACTATTGTGGCGTGAACTGCGGTATCATGGACCAGTTCGCATCAGTATTCGGTCGCAAGGGCAATCTGATGCGTCTCGACTGCCGTTCGATGGAGTATGAGTATTTCCCCTTCAATCCTCAGGATTACAAACTCGTGCTTGTTGACTCACGCGTGAAACATGAGCTTAAGGATTCCCCCTACAACCGTCGTCGCGAGAGCTGCGAGCGTGTGGCTAAGCGTTTAGGTGTGGACACCCTGCGCGATGCCACAATGGAGATGCTTGATGCTGTGAAGAGCGATATCACAGCCGAGGATTATTTCCGCGCAAAATTTGTGATCGAGGAGAAACAGCGTGTGCTTGATGTCTGCGATGCTTTGAATGCAGGGGATTATGAGACTGTAGGAAAGAAGATGTATGAGACTCATCACGGTCTTTCCAAGGATTATGAGGTAAGCTGCGAGGAACTTGATTTCCTCAATGATGTGGCCAAGACATTGGGAGTGACAGGTTCACGTATCATGGGCGGTGGCTTCGGCGGCTGCACAATCAACCTTGTGAAGAATGATCTCCATGATGATTTCATCAAGGTTGTGGTTGACAAGTTCAATGAGAAATATGGTCACGAGCCTAAGATCTACGATGTCGTGATTTCTGACGGCGCCCGTAAAATTGAGGAGTGATATGAAAATCACAACAACGAAACATCCCTCTGCCAAGGGGGAAATCACCTGGTATGAGCTCACCAACGCGCAAGGCGCGTCGGTGGTGCTCTCCACCATGGGAGCCGGAATCGTGGAGGTGCGCGTGCCAGACCGCGACGGCAAGATCGAGAATGTGGCTCTCAGCTATGCCGAGGCCGCTGACTATATAGCTGATGGACCGTGCCTGGGTAAATGCCCCGGACGATACGCCAACCGTATCGCCAATGGTCATTTAGTGGTTGATGGCAAGGAGTATAAGCTTTCAATCAATAATGGTCCGAATGCGTTGCATGGTGGACCGGAGGGTTTCCAGAACCAGAATTGGGATGCTGAGGAACTTGAGGATGGCGTGCGCTTCACTTATCATGCCAAGGACGGAGAGGAGCAGTATCCCGGTAACCTTACCCTGACTGCGACTTACCGCTGGAGCGATGCAAATGTGCTGTCGCTTGATTTCCATGCGGAGTCTGATGCCGCTACTGTTGTCAATCTCACCAATCATGCGTATTGGAATCTTGAAGGCGCTGATGCCGGCAAGATTTATGAGCATGAGATGAAAATCAAGGCTTCCAAGTGGCTTCCTACTGACGAGACCCAGATTCCGACAGGTGAATTTGCTGATGTGGCAGGCAGTCCTATGGATTTCCGCGAGAGTAAAAAAATCGGGGCTGATATCCATAAGGAAACAGACGCCCTTAAGATTGGCAAAGGTTATGACCATTGCTGGGCAATAGATGGCTGGGAGCCGGGTAAAATGATGGCGGATGCCGTGGAGCTGTATTCTGAGAAGACCGGTAGAAGGCTGTTGGTTTCGAGTGATCAGCCGGGGGTGCAGATTTATACGGGCAACTGGCTTGCAGGATCTCCCGAGAATCGCAGCGGACGCTCATATGAGGATTATGAGGGCGTTGCTATTGAGATGCAGGGTTTCCCTGATGCTCCTAATAAGCCGGAATTCCCTTCGCAGCTTTTGAAAGCGGGGGAGAGCTATGACCGCAAGATAGTATTCGCATTCGATGCGAGATAATCAGTGGCGGTAATGGGGATGGTGGTTCAGAAGCTCGGTGCGGAGACGTGAGCGGTCGAGATGGATGTAGATTTCGGTAGTGGATATTGATTCATGACCGAGCATCTCCTGAATGGCCCGCAAGTTGGCGCCCCCTTCGAGCAGATGAGTGGCAAAAGAGTGTCGCAACGTATGTGGCGACACTTTTTTTGTTATCCCTGCTGTCATGGCGGCATCTCGGATGACATAAAATACCATGACGCGTGTCATCATCGCTCCACGGCGATTGAGAAACAGGATATCGCGCGAGTCGGGTTTTATTTTAAGGCGTTCGCGAATAGGAAGGTATTCCTCAATCAGACGTATTGATTCAGGAGAGAGGGGGACAAGCCGCTGCTTGTTTCCTTTTCCTGTTATTATGACATATCCTTCCTGAAGATTGACTCGGGAAAGCCGTAGCTCCACAAGTTCGGAGACGCGGAGCCCGCTGCCGTAGAGGGTTTCGATAATTGCATGATTGCGCGGAGTCTCGTCTTTTTCGGGATCAAGAGCGGCAATCATCGCGTCGATCTCGCTTACGGATAAAACATCCGGCAGTGAACGCCCGAAACGCGGAGCTTCCAGCAATTCGCAGGGGTCGGTATCGATATAATTTTCAAGTCTTAGAAATTTGAAGAAGGCGCGGATGCCGGATAGTGCGCGTGCCTGTGACCGCGGTGAGATGCCGAGGTCGCGGAGTGTGCAGAGGAAGCTATGCAGTGTGTCGGTTTCTGTATCGGGAAGAGCGATATTCCCTGACTCAAGAAATTCAAGCAGATGCGACACATCATTACGGTAACCTTCAAGTGTATGCGCTGACAGTCCCCGCTCCAGAAGCAGGTATCCGGCAAAATCAGTCAGTAGCTTTGAAGGTGGATTAAGCGGACGCATACCTTCAGATTGAGATTAGGTAGCTTACTTTCTGCATCTCGGGGCGGGAGATGAGGATTGCATTGCGCTTGCCGAGCAGCATGATCCCTTCTTTCATTGAATCAAAGAGCTTCTCAGCCCATCCTGACGGGAGATCTTTCAGCAGCAGGGTTTTCTCCGGAAGAGAGATAAAATCTTTCAGGGCATTGAGGCTCGGGCCTATGGCCGCTTTGCCCTCGGCTTCCGCCTCGGCACCGTCAGAAAGCGCTTCCGCCTCGGCACCGTCAGAAAGCGCTACCGCCTTGGCGCCGTTAGAAAGCACTTGCGCTTCGTTGGGGGAGGTGGGGAAGCTGATTGCGGCGATGTCGCATCCGGAGAGTCGGGATGGATTGGAGATAAAGCGGATCTTTGAGTTCGCTCCCCGGAGGGCGGTTTTGAATGCTTTGGGGCAATCAGGGGTCAGGAAGATTGAATCTGCCTTTACCATGCAAGTAAGCCGAAGAAGCATTTTTGCTTCTTCGGCTGTTTTCTTGCCGGTATGATCATTATGGCAACAACGCTCGATGTCAGCGTATGCGTAATAGGCATAGCCGCCCGGGCTCTTTATAACCCTCTTCACAATCTGAAATCCGAAGGGGGAATGAACGCCGAATCCTCGTGTGTTGCGCCATCTTGTCAGCATCTTTTCCTAATTTTGGGAAGGATAATGAGTAACAAGGCAAGGGCACATAAGATGTATATTCCTGATACGGATGCAATGGAGATGGAGTTGGTGACACGCACCGATTTCGGATCAAAGCGGAATCTGATCTCATGCTCTCCTGCCGGAACACGGATTGCACGCAATACGTAATTAACTCGTCCGATTTCCGTCTCTTTACCGTCTACAGTGGCTGTCCATCCCCACGGGAAATATACCTCGCTGAATACTGCTATGCCTCCATTGGCTGATTTAGCTTTGTAAGAGAGTGCGTTCGGGGCATATGACGTCTCGTAGATTGTATCACCTGCCGCTTTTGGGGATGCGTTCCCGAGGATATTGCGGAATTTCGTATCAGCTACGGCGGCACGGGATGTGTCGAGGGAATCAAGGGCCGCCATCTCACTGTCGGCATTGGATACGTATCCTATGCTGTCTACGAACCATGCGTTGCCCAATGCTTCGGGATTCTGCTCATATTGCTCCCCTGATAGGAAATATTTGGTGTTGAGCATATTGATTACTCCCATATTCCCTTTGGAGATCTGGCGGTCGAGAAGATCGTTGTAGCGTGTGAGTTTGGCTGCATGGTAACCGCCGATGGTTTTGTGGAAATATGATGAGCGGGCGGAATATAATCCCTGAACATCATATACACGATAATTGGAGGTGTCGCGGAGGATCGCCTCATCGGCGGCTGTCTTGTTGAATGTCACTTCGTCGAGTGAAGGACGGGTGAAATTCTCGGAGTTCACATATCGTTTGCCTACTGAGAAGAGGTCAATTACCATCACGGCTCCGAGCATACATACGAATACAGCCTTGTTGGATACTATGCCTTTGAGATATAGATATATCACAATGCCACCGAGAAGGATGAACATCAGTGACCTGATGGAATCAGCGCTTACAAGCGAAAGGCGTGTGTCGCGGATTGCATTGAGAATATTGTAGTATTGCGGGTTGGAGAATACACCTGCCTGCTGAAGCTGCTGGATCTCTCCTGCACTGTATGGCTCACCGAATATTGATGGCGATACCCAGCCGAGGAAGCATATCACGATTCCCAATCCGAAGACGGCATAGAGCACCCAGCCGAAGCGCTGGAGGTAATTCTCGGTTGTGATCATCTTCCTGATGGCCATTATCGCAAGCAACGGGATAGTGAATTCCACAATCACCAGGATGCTTGCCACCGCGCGGAATTTGTTATATCCGGGGAAGTTATCGATGAAGAAATCGGTAAATGCCTCGAAGTTATGTCCCCAGGAGAGCAGGATCGCGAAGATTGAAACGGCGAAGAGCGCCCATTTCATCGGTCCTTCCACGGTGAAGAGAGCGAGAATTGCAAGGAGCAGCACGAAGGCTCCGACGTATACAGGTCCGTTGGTCATCGGCTGGTCGCCGAAATATTGGGGGAATTGCGCGAGAAATTGTCTCTCTTCGGGAGACAAGGATATCTCATCGGCTTTGTCGGTATCGGCAAGAGAGAGGAGTTGGGTCTCACCTGCCACCGGCTTGATTGTAGCGCCACCTTTTACATTGGGGATGAGGAGCGACATGGTTTCATCGATACCATAGCTCCATGCGGTGATGGCGCTGCGGCTCATTCCGCCGGTTTCCGCGCCTGGAGGAGGCGTGAGGTCGGTGGCTTTTCCTCGCACTGTCTCTTTTGAATATTCATATGAATTGTAGAGGCTTGCAGAGTTCGCCCCGACTGCGAGCAGTCCGGCTGCGATGACACATGCCGTGGCGATAAACCATCCTGCAAGTTTATGCTCTCGGATAGCCGCGCACAGCCATGCTATCGCCATTGCAAAGATTACAAACAGGAAATAATATGACATCTGAGGATGGTTGCTCTGAAGCTGCAAAGCTCCGAACAGAGCAGCCAGTGCCGTGCCTGCCAGGTATTTCCTTCTGTAGCATAATGCGATGCCACCGATAGTGGGAGGTATGTATGCGAGGGTTACGAATTTCCAGATATGTCCGGCTCCGATGATTATTATGAAATATGAGGAGAATCCCCATGCCAGGGAGGCAAAGAGGGCGTTATACCATTTGAATCTCAGACACAGGCACATGATGAAAAATCCGAGCATCATGGCGAAAAGGAGATTTGCAGGAGACGGCAGCCAGAGGGTATAGACATTCCATATCCAGCCTATGGCTTTTCCGGCAGGGTATGACGGAGCGATCTGGAAATTCGGCATACCGCCGAAAAGGGAATTGGTCCATCGTGTTGTCTCGCCTGTGGCTTCGTTGAAAGCTTTTCCTTCCTGCCCGTTTGCGATGCCCTGCTGTATGTCATGCTGCTGGAGCACGTTCCCCTCGATGTCGTCCGGGAAGAAAAAAATAAAGGCCGTGAGGGCAAGGAATGCCACGGCCAATAATGAATACAGGGTCTTTTTTGATAGAGTGAGATTCATCTGGAATAAGGTTGTTGTTTACTTGGAAGCTGCGGAGGTATTTCCGGCTGTCTCTACATGAATCTGACGGTTCATGCTTTGCTCCAGAGATATGAGAGTCTCTGTTTCCGTAACACCCTGGATGTGCTGTATGCGGTCGTTGAGCAGCTCCATGAGATGTTGGTTATCCTGTGCGTAAACCTTGATGAGCATAGAGTAAGGACCGGTGGTGAAGTGACATTCCACAACCTCCGGAATCTTGTCGAATTCCTTTACTACTTCGCGATACATAGAGCCTTTCTCAAGACGTACCCCTATGTAGGTGCATGTGTTGAACCCGAGAGATTTGGGGTTTACGATATATCCCGAGCCGGTGATTACTTTCATGTCGATAAGACGCTGTATGCGCTGGTGAATAGCAGCGCGGGAAACGCCACACTGCACAGCCACGTCTTTAGACGGGATGCGGGCGTTTTGCATGATGATGTTTAGAATCTTTCTGTCGAGGTTATCAATTTTATCCATGATTGCCGATTAGATTTTATAGAATCTATTTTAATATTTTGGTTAAAATGTATACAAAATATATTAATTTTATGCAAATTTATATATTAATTATGAAATTTACAAGAAAAGAGATGATAAATTGTAACAATTTGACAGATTTTAACAAGTTTCTGTAATTGTTCCTGTAGTTGCACGTGAACGGGAGCGTGCGAAAGCCGCTGTTATGAAGGCGGTGGCGATGCCTATGGCCAATATCGGTATGAGTGTGACCAGTATGTCGGTGGGATTAAGTATTACGGGGTAGGAGGCAACCGTGAGCGTGGAGGGGTCGCCCTGGAGCTTGATGAAGCCGAAATGCTGTTGCAGCAGGGTAAGGGAGACTCCAAGCAGTATGCCTGCGATTCCACCGCAGGATGTCACGAATATGCTTTCCCAGAAGAATATCGAGCCGATTCCTCTTGTGCTGAATCCTATGGCCCGCAGGGTGGAGATGGATTTCTGCTTTTCTATCACCAGCATGGAGAGAGATGAGATCACGTTAAAGGAGGCGATGATGAGGATAAAGAAAAGGAGTAGGAAAGTCACCCATTTCTCTATGGATATCATGCGGAAGTTCATCTCTTGCTGCTGCATGCGGTCTTTGACGATAAATTTCTCACAGAGTTTTGATTCGATGGCTGTCGTTATTTTCTCAGAAGCGATCTTTTTGTCGGTTAGAATTTCCAGGGCGGAGGCTTCGTTGTCGTATTGCAGGAGATTGCGGGCAAGGTCTATGTCTATAATGACAAGGTTTTCATCGAATTCGGATTGGTCGGTGCGGAAGACATCTGCCACGGTGACTGAATCGGTGATGAAGGAGGCTGCAGGGTTGGAGAGATTGACCCTGCCGATGCGGCGCGGGGTGAACAGCAGCATTTCTTGCCCGGGGGTGGATGCCAAGCCGGATGCGGCGCCTATGGATAAATAAGCTTCCGCTTTTGCCTCGGCATTCTCTTTTGCCTCGGCTCCCGCCTCGGCACCGTTAGAGAGAGCTTCTGCTTCGGTGCTGTTGGAGAGAGCTTCTGCTTCGGTGCTGTTGGAGAGGAGGAGGGAATCGAGGGCGGTGAGCTTGCGGTAGGATTGCATGTTTACCCCTTTGATAGTCACGGGCATCTCGCGGTTTCCGCAGATGGCGAGGGCGTTGTCGGTGAGGGAGGGCATGACCAGACTGATCCCGTCCATGGCGGAAAGGACCTCTGCTACGGAATCCGGATTGGAGAATACTTTTCCCTTGGCGGGTGTGACCATTATGTCAGGAGACATGGCGTCGAGGCGCGACGCTATGACATCGCGGAAGCCGTTGAATACGGACAATACGCAGATTATGGCTGG
>OFFM01001048.1_pt1 | contig 17131 bp, 12 predicted proteins | sample 1521401 | NCBI WGS metagenome assembly OFFM01 (sample SAMEA3504118, study PRJEB24116) | mouse gut metagenome | biome: mouse gut; feature: mouse-associated habitat; material: faeces | place: Denmark | collected 2011
CAGGCGAATCCCCGCTCTCCGGCAAAAGGCGGAGAAGGCAGGCGAAGCTGTCGGGTGTCCCGACCGCAGGGAGGGAGTGCGAATCGGCGATAGATTGCGAATCGGCGATAGATATCGAATCGGAATGGATTTCGAATCAGCAATAGATTTCGGATGTGTGGAAGGCAAGGTGAGGCTGTCAAATCTCCGAAGCGATGGAGGCGGCGAGGGCATTCATGCGCAGAGCTTTCTCGCGGAGGTTCTGTGTCTTGCCGGTGTAATAATCATCTATTGCAATCTCCAGGAGCCTGCCTTGGGAGCAGAGATCAAAATATATGCCTGAAGGTTTATATCGCTCAGGGAATCCCTTCTCCACTATCCTGATAATCAACCCTCCCGCATCAGCTCCTGCCTTTAATGCCGCTTTCTCTTCCGGATGAATAAATGGAGAAACCAACACGCCTCCCCGGGAGGCATTGTCAAGCCATGTTGCCTGAAGCTTTGCCTTGGTCTCCTCGGAATATTTGCGGCTGATTTTCACAGCCTCTTTAAATGGAGAATTGAGGAGAAAATAATTTCCATATGCGGAATAGCATTTTCCTCCGATTTCTATTTTATTTATTTTTGAGAAATATTCCCTGTGATGTCTTTTTATATACAGCCTTCGCGGATTGTCTCTGACATATTTCTTCATCACGGCATATTGCCCTTCTTTCCGTAGGATGCGGTCATGATAACCACTTAGAAACACCGGCTCCAACTCGTCATTGCCAGAGTGCCGCTGCCAGGCGGAGGAGCATGCGCCCTTGAGGGTCGAGATGATATTCGAAAGTTTCGTCACTCCGGCTTCCTTCACGAATATAATCGCATGCACATGATCCGGCATTATTACGTATGCTGTAATATCTACCGCCTTGGATTTCAGCCCGAGATTATGTATTTCCGTATTTATAAGGCATCCTATCGTGGAGAGGTCTGTATATGCCTTATCCGGATTTCCATCAGGAGCAATAATCCTTGAGAAATTCGGCATCCCGAAAGATTTGACTATCGTGATCATGTATATGCTTCGGGAAGAATAATCATGCCATTCCGCCCTTCTCCAATAATTGGGATTCTTGGCTCTCCAATAATCATAAGGATTGCCATCAGGATCTGATGCAGCTAATTTTCTATTGATGGCCATAATCTTCGGGATTTAAATATTTATTATAGGGAAAATTTACGCTGGCATTATTCAATTTCGCTCTCCCTCCCTGCATCTGCACTCCCTCCCTTCGGTCGGGACACCCGACAACCTTCGGCTGAAAGCAAATAGATTTTGGAGCCTTCCGGCTAAAAGCAAAGTGGATTCGGCTTCTCTCCGGCTGAAAGCGGAGGTACCGGCGAAGCTGTCGGGTGTCCCGACCGCAGGGAGGGAGTGCGGCAATAGAATTCGGGATGAAATTGAAATTGCGAAGAGAGAAAAATGAAAAAAGAGGAGAGAGGAGAAGAGGAGAGAGGCCGAGTATATCGCGCTTTTTGAGGCGATTATTTTATCAGGAAGTGGTCGCCGGTCTCTTTAACGATATTTTCGTAATATTTTTTGTCATAGCCGGGGAAGGAGGGATAGACGGGGAGTCCATATTCGCTTTTGATGAAATTGCCTTGCTCGTCAGTCTTCTTCATGTTGCCGTCCATGAATTTCACCAGCAGATATTGCGCGAGGTTGCGGTAGTCATCGGTGGCTTCTTTTGCAACGGCTGCGCCTTCTGTATTCACTGCCTTGCGGTATGCATCCATGTCTCCATTTTTCACTATTGCTGTCAGCTCTTTGTCTTTGGCTTCGCGGGAGTCGCGGAATTTATCTTCAAGGCGGTTCTGCACTTTCCTTATATCCGGAATCATGAGGTCATAGCGGTTGTATGCCTGATTCGCTACCCAGTTGGTCATCCAGAAGTTTGAATCCATGGAGAATGTGTTGATGTCACCGTGCTCCAGCTCCTTGGGGATTTCTGTCATGCCGCAGTAGAAAGGCATGTATACGGAGGTGTTGGTGTCATCGGTGCCGAACCAGAGTATGCCGCCAACTGCATCCGGTAGCCAATCGCGGCTCTGGCTCACGAAACTCCATCCGGTCTGTTGTGTGGCGATGGCACGCTCCATGCAATATGTCTTGCCGTCAACCTCATAATCCATCGGACGCCAGCGGTAAGGCACATGATTCGGGCCGGCGCCTATGTCGGAAGTCATCTCAAAGGGAGTGCCCTCGTAATGGTCACGCATGCTCCATTCCATATCCTTAAGGCTCACTTTCTTCTCCGGAATTACATAAAGAGGCATTGGCTCATCGCTCTCCCCTGCACACCATGCGTAATATTTGTCGGTTTCCGGAGCGAAGCGGCGGAAATAGCTCCATACCCTGGCATCGCAACCGCGGCGGGTGTCGGCAGTGTGGTTCTCATATGCGTCGGCAAAAGAGAAATCCTCATCTTTGCCATTGAAATATCCGCGTTTGCGCGCAAATGAGATCACATCCTTGGAATATTTTACATTCTCTTTGTCTTTCATATTGACCTTGCGTATGCGGGGCTCATTGGCGTGGCCGGAGATGGCATTATCCGGAATGCGCACAGCTATCCAGACAGCTCCCTTCTCAGCTCCTTTGCCTATCATCTCCATCACCCACACTTCATTTTTATCGGCGATAGAGAAGGATTCTCCACTTGACGCGTAGCCATATTTATTCACGATATCACCCATGAAATCAACAGCCTCACGAGCTGTCTTGCAGCGTTCAAGAGCTATCTGTATAAGCGATCCGTAATCAATAATGGAATTTCCTGTGGTGTCCACAAGTTCCTTGTGTCCTCCCCATGTCGACTCTCCGATTGCGAGCTGATGCTCATTCATGTTACCGACCACATTATAAGTCTCGGCGGGCTGGGGGATCTCACCGAGAGGCTTGCCGGTGTCCCATTCCACCACTTTCCGCATCGCACCCTTCTGATGGCGGGCGGCAGGAGTATGCGTCAGCATACCGTAAAGATTATGGGAATCGGCGGCGTATGTCACCATTACCGACCCATCGGTTGTGGCGCCTTTAGCGGCAATCAGGTTGGTGCAAGCCTCGGCGTTGAAATTTCCGGCGGCGATTACCATTCCTGCAAGAGGAAGTAGAAAACTTAGTTTCATAGATGTATGTTTAATAATAAGAAAATCAAACTTATTTGTATTTAAATTAGTATTTAACTGCAAATATAAGAAATAAATCGTAAATTTGCAGATAGAAATTATGAATGATAATATAGACCAAAATGAGCTTGAGGGAATATTGCCTGAAAGCGTGATGCTTCCTGAAGCTGAAGAGATAGTTACGGAGGAGACTCCTGAGTTGAAAACATTCGCGGAACTTGGCGTTGCCGAGAAGTTTCTCCGTGGAATAGAGGAGATGGGTTTTGTTCATCCAATGCCCATCCAGGAGATGGTGATTCCACACCTTCTGGAGAAAGAGGGTGATGTTGTCGGTCTGGCGCAGACCGGTACTGGCAAGACCGCGGCTTTCGGTTTGCCGGTGCTTCAGCGTATTGCCATTTCCGAGAGAGTGCCTCAGGCTCTCATCATTGCTCCGACACGTGAGCTTTGTCTGCAGATCGCCGGCGATCTGGCGGATTTTTCGAAATATGAGGATGCAATCAAGATAATACCCGTATATGGAGGTTCGAGCATTGAGAGCCAGATCCGTTCGCTGCGCAATGGCGTGCAGGTGATTGTGGCTACCCCCGGACGTCTCATCGACCTTATAAAGAGGGGGGTGGTGAAGCTTGAGAATGTGCACACAGTCATTCTGGACGAAGCCGATGAAATGCTCAACATGGGCTTCCTTGATGATATCGACGAGATACTCTCACATGTGCCCGATGACCGCAAGATGCTGATGTTCTCCGCCACTATGCCGAAGGAGATTGCTCAGATAGCACGCAAATACATGCGCGATCCTGTGGAGTTCGTGGCAGGTAACCGCAATGAGGGTGCCAAGAATGTCCGCCATATCTATTACATGGTCAAGGCTCACGATAAATATCTCGCGCTTAAACGCGTTGTCGACAATAGCCCGAATATTTACGGTATCGTATTCTGCCGCACAAAAAAAGAGACGCAGGAGATTGCCGATAAATTGATAGCCGATGGATATAACGCTGACTGTCTGCATGGCGATCTTTCGCAGGCTCAACGAGACCTGGCTATGAAAAAATTCCGCGATCATGTGACTCAGCTGCTGATAGCCACGGATGTCGCCGCCCGCGGTCTTGACGTGGATGATCTGACACATGTGATAAATTTTGGATTGCCGGATGATGTGGCTGTATATACCCACCGCAGCGGACGAACCGGACGCGCCAACAAGACAGGGGTATCCATTGCCATAATCCACTCCCGTGAGAAGCATAAGATCAAACTGATCGAGAATAAGATAGGCAAGGAGTTTGAATACCGCAAGGTCCCGACTCCCGAGCATATCATAGAGAAGCAGCTTTATAATCTTGCTGACCGTCTTGAGCGGGTTGAGGTAAACGAAAGCGAGATCGGCAAATATATCCAGGGCGTGAGAAAGAAGCTCGAATGGCTGTCGCAGGAAGACCTGCTTAAGAGAGTTCTATCTCTTGAATTCAACCGCCTCCTCGCATATTATCAGAATATGCCGGATATCGACCTTAACGAATCAGACAAAGGCAAAAAGGGGCGTAAGGAATCTGAACCCCGCGAGAAGAAAAATAAAGACCGTCGTGAGGCAGAGCCCGGATATGAACGTCTGATGGTGAATGTCGGGAAATCAAACGGATTCTTCCCGGGGAACCTGATGGAGCTGGTCAACAGGAATGTCAACGGAGCCAAGCCTGTGATAGGACGTATCGATCTTCTTCCCGCCTATACCCTTTTCGATGTCCGCAAGGAGGATGCGCATCGTGTGCTTGATGCCTTGAAACATGCCGAATTCTTCGGTGATAAGATCCACGCGGAGATCGCAAGCGATAAGGATTACTCCTCGGAAAGCCGAAAAGGTTCCAAAGGAAAAAAATCTTCCCGTTACGCTGAAGATCGTGGCTCCCGTAAACCTTTCAAGGATAAAAAGCGTAAAGAGGATAGGGATAAGAAAGAATCTAAGCCAAAGAAGAGCAAGAAATATGGAGATCTGGATGATTTCGCACTCGATTTTGCATCTTCGAAGCTGAATAAAGGGAAAAAAGATAAAAAAGAAAAAAAGGAGAAGAAAGAGAAATCATCAAAGCCCAAATATAACGGGAATTATGATATTTTCATGAAATAATCGGGAATTATGAAGAGAATCTGTTTTGTTCTGATGATAGCGATATCGCTTCTGCCGCAGATCCTCTACGGAGCACGGAAGGGGGAGGTGGCCGACACACTTACCGCGTCACGCGTGTTTGCCGACCTGCCTATCTCGGTGCTCGATCTTGTTGATCGGTCGCGCAGGCTTGATATGCTTGATTACTATGCCGCTGACAGCATTGCGAAAATTCCCAATGCAATGGAGGGGTTGTCATATCTCGATACAGTCACTCCCGATTATCTCAAGGTGGTGCTTACCCCTGTCACAACATTAGGCGTGAAGGTGCTCCCCGGTAAAAAAGGAGATGTGATACTCACCGCATATACAATCGGAGACAAGGATCAGGCATATGACACGGATCTTCGCTTTTATGATTCATCATATCAGGAGATTGACCGTAAGAAATTCATGAAGCTCGCCACTCTCGATGATTTCTTTGATTATCCCGACAAGGCGGTGAAAGAGTTGGTGGCACGGCTTGTGCCATTCCCGACGGTGCTTTACGAACCGGAAGCGGGTGGCTCAGGAATGAGTGCGCAGCTTACCGTCGGTCAGTTCATGAGTGCTGATGATTACGCACGCATAAAGCAATATCTTCGTCCGAAGTTGCATTACACATGGAACGGCTCCAAATTCAATTTGGAGAAGTAACTGAAATAGATTAATTTTGCAGTTGATACGCACTGTTGCGTATCAACTGCTCTCTTTTATAGTTATCTTATAAGAACTAAAATATTATGGAACGTAAGGTAAGAGTTCGTTTTGCTCCCTCACCCACGGGCCCCCTTCATATCGGTGGAGTCCGTACAGCATTATATAACTATCTGTTCGCCCGCGCAAATGGTGGCGAAATGATTCTCCGTATAGAAGATACTGATTCACGCCGGTTCGTGCCAGGTGCGGAGGAATATATCAACGAATCCCTCGCATGGCTGGGCATTGGCATCGACGAGGGTGTGCGTGAGGGTGGCGCTTACGGTCCCTACAAACAGAGCGAGCGCCGCGACATCTACCGCGAATATGTGAAGATCCTACTTGACAACGGCAAGGCTTACATAGCTTTCGACACTCCCGAGGAGCTGGAGGCAGCCCGCGCGGCAACTCCGAATTTCCAATACGATGCTTCTACCCGTGGATCCATGCGCAACTCCCTGTCCATGCCCGCCGAGGAGGTGAAGGCACTCGTGGATGGCGGTGCGCAGTATGTGGTTCGTTTTAAAATAGAACCCGACATGGAGGTGAAGGTCAACGACCTTATCCGCGGAGAGGTGACGGTTAATTCATCAATCCTTGATGACAAGGTGCTTTATAAGAGTGCTGACGATCTCCCTACATACCATCTCGCCAATATTGTTGACGACCATCTTATGGAGGTCAGCCATGTGATCCGCGGTGAGGAATGGCTCCCCTCAGCTCCTCTGCATGTGCTTCTGTATGAAGCGTTCGGTTGGAGCGACACCATGCCTCAGTTTGTGCATCTGCCGCTGCTCCTTAAACCAGTCGGCAATGGCAAGCTTTCCAAGCGCGATGGAGATAAACTCGGTTTCCCGGTATTCCCCCTCGAGTGGCATGATCCGAAATCAGGCGAGATCTCTTCAGGTTATCGCGAGAAAGGTTATCTTCCCGAGGCGGTGGTCAACTTCCTCGCGCTTCTTGGCTGGAATCCCGGTGATGACTCCGAGTTGATGGATATGGATGAGCTTATTAAGAAGTTCTCATTCTCGCATTGCTCCAAAGCCGGTGCTAAATTCGACTATCAGAAGGGTATCTGGTTCAATCATGAATACCTCATGCGTAAGCCTGACGAGGAGCTTGCGCGCCTTTTCATGCCTATCCTTGAAGAGAAGGGAATCAGCGGTTTCACTCCCGAATATATAGCCAAAGCTCTCGGTATGGTTAAGAGCCGCGCCAATCTGGTGCCCGATCTTTGGGATCAGGCTGATTTCTTCTTTATGGCTCCTGAGGCATATGCAGAAAAGGATGTTAGAAAACGCTGGAGCGCCGATACGCCCCGCATCATGGAGGAGCTTATCGGTGTGCTCGAAGGTATAGAGGATATGACTTCGGCTAATGCCGAAAAGATAGTGCTCGACTGGATAGCTTCCAAGGGTTATCATCTCGGAAACGTGATGAATGCATTCCGTCTTGCAGTGGTAGGCGCATGCCGCGGTCCGCATATGTTTGATATAACCGAACTTATGCCGAAGGCAGAGGTTGTGGCGCGTATCCGCAAGGCAGTTGCATCAATTCCTGTGCCGGAGAAATGAGAATACCGCGTGCTGAAGAGGTAAGGGGACTCCTTGCCGAAGGTTGCAGGCAACTTCTGGAAAAACCTGTCTATTCCGGAGCCATATCGCTTTTTGGCGCAGGAGTGAAGCTGGCGGGGCTGAAAGATCGAAAGGCATCTTTACTGGCAAAGGGGCAGAAGGATGTTTGGCATAGGCTCGATGAATATATCGATCCGGAGGCGAGATATGTCTGGATCCATGCCGCTTCTCTCGGAGAGTTCGAGCAGGGTAGACCGATCATCGAGAAATTGCGCAGGGAGCGTCCGGAATATAAGATATTGCTTACCTTTTTTTCTCCATCGGGATATGAGGTAAGGAAAGATTATGCCGGCGCGGATTGCGTTTGCTATCTGCCTTTCGATACTCCGGGGCGTGTGCACCGCTTCATTGATAAAGTGAATCCGGAGATAGCCATATTCGTGAAATATGAATTCTGGCGCAATTATCTGCATGAGTTATGGAGGCGTCAGATACCTACATATCTGGTGAGTGCGGTGTTCCGCCCCGATCAGGCGTTCTTTAAGCGTAGCCATGCATGGTATGCGCTGTGGCTCAAATGGTATACACGCATTTTTGTGCAGGATGAGCGAAGCCGCGCTTTGCTAAGTGCCATTGGCATAACGAATGTTGATGTGTGTGGCGACACCCGCTTTGACCGTGTTTCTGATATCCGTGCCTCCCGCAAGCCGATTCCGTTGCTGGAGAAATTTACTGACAGGAATTCAACGGAACGCCCGGTGGTGATGATGGCGGGCAGCAGTTGGCCGCAGGATGAGGATGTTTACGCAGACTGGTTTAACACTCATCCGGACGTGAAGCTGGTAATCGCCCCTCATGAATTTGACAGTGCAAGGCTTGATTCTCTTTGCCGCAGATTCAATAACGGAGCGGTGCTGATGAGCGAGGCAGAGAAGAATCCTGATAAGCTCGATGGCCGTCAGGTGCTCATTCTCGATTGCTTCGGTCTCTTATCATCTGCCTACGCATATTGCGATGTGGCGTATGTAGGAGGTGGCTTCGGTGCCGGACTTCACAATATCAACGAAGCTGCGGTCTATGATATTCCGGTGATATACGGCCCGAACAATGCCAAGTTCATCGAGGCATCCGAGATGGCTGAATCGGGCGGAGGCTTGCCCATAAGCTCATCGGAGGAATTTGAGAATATTGCCGATATGTTATTCTCCTCAAAGGAAGAGAGGGAGAGCCGCGGACTGAAGGCCGGAGGCTATATCCGCTCTAAGATAGGTGCTACCGACAAAATTTTCGATAAAATATTCTAATATAATGAAACTTAAACTCATCACGATTGCATTGGCGGCAGGAAGCATCATGGCTTCGGCTGCAGCGCCAAAGACTCTGACCATCGATACAAAGAAAAAGGGAGCTGAGATTCCCTCTACCATGTATGGTCTCTTCTTTGAAGATATTAATTTCGGTGCCGATGGAGGTCTCTATGCCGAGAAAGTGAAAAACCGTTCATTCGAGTTTGACTATCCTCTTCAGGGCTGGAAGGCTGCCGGTAAGGTGGAAGTAAAGGAGGATGGCCCGTTTGAGCGTAATCCTCATTATGTGCGTCTTAATCCTGCGGGGCATTCCGACAAACACACCGCTCTGGTGAACGAGGGCTTCTTCGGAGTCTCGTTTGAGAAGGATTCGCTTTATGATTTCAGTGTGTATGCGCGTGTTCCCGATGGTGGCACATCCAAGATAGAGGTGCAACTCATCAACGAGGCAACCCACGGTGGCAACCAAACATATGCGTCAAAGAAGATTGAGATCTCTGGCAATGAGTGGAAGCGCTACGATTGCACACTCACCCCTTCCAAGACAATCCTGAAGGGTCAGCTCCGTATCTTCCTCAAAAAGCCTGAGACCACTGTAGATCTCGAGCATATCTCGCTCTTCCCCCGTAATAATGTCAATGGATTGCGCACGGATCTTGTCAAGCGTCTTGCTGATCTTAAGCCGGGGGTGTTCCGTTTCCCTGGAGGATGTATCGTAGAGGGTACTGATCTCGCAACCCGTTATCAGTGGAAGAATACCGTTGGTGCTCCTGAAAACCGTCCGTTGAATGAGAACCGCTGGCAATATACCTTCACACATCATTTCTTCCCCGACTATTATCAGACCTACGGTCTCGGCTTCTATGAGTATTTCGTGCTTAGCGAATTGCTCGGTGCCGCTCCTCTGCCTGTGCTGAACGTCGGTCTCTCTTGCCAGTATCAGAATCATGATATGTCTGCGCATGTTCCTGTAGATGAGCTTGACCCTTATATTCAGGACGCTCTTGACCTGATTGAGTTCGCCAACGGTCCTGTATCCTCCAAGTGGGGAGCCCTTCGCGCCGAGATGGGTCATCCGGAGCCTTTCGGAATGAAATATATAGGTGTGGGCAATGAGCAGTGGGGACCCGAATATGTGGAGCGTCTCGCTCCGTTTGTGAAGGCTATTCGCGCGAAATATCCTGAAATCAAGATTATCGGTTCATCCGGTCCGGACTCGGAAGGTGATAAATTCGATTATCTCTGGCCGGAGATGAAGAAACTCAAGGTAGATCTTGTGGATGAGCATTTCTATCGTCCTGACGAATGGTTCCTCTCTCAGGGTACACGTTATGACAAATACGACCGCAAGGCACCTAAAGTTTTTGCCGGTGAATATGCCTGCCATACAAAGGGACATAACCAGAACCACTTCGGAGCGGCTCTCTGCGAGGCAGCGTTCATGACCGGTCTGGAGCGCAATGCGGATGTCGTGGAGATGGCTACATATGCACCTCTCTTCGCGCATGTGGATGGCTGGCAGTGGCGTCCTGACATGATATGGTTTGATAACCTGCGCAGCATGCCTACTGCAAGCTATTATGTGCAGCAGATGTATGGACATAACCGTGGTTCACGCGTTGTCCCGACTACCATGGACAAGCAACCTGCCGCAGGTCTTGACGGTCAGGATGGAATCTTCGCCACTACAGCCTACGACAATGATGCCAAGGATTATATCGTGAAGATTGCCAATACATCCGATGAGGCTCAGGAGATCAAACTTGATTTCAAAGGTCTCAAAGGTAAATTCACCCACATGAGTGTGGCGACACTCCATGCTGATGATAAGACAGAGAATACTCTCGATAATCCTGATCTGGTAAAGCCGGTGAAGAAAGAGTCTGCGCTTGATGCTACAGCGGAGCCGGTGGTTACTGTGCCGGCGAAGACTTTTGCAGTTTATCGCTTTAAATGATAATTCAGGGCTTTAGTGGCTCTAAGGTCTTTTAGGTCCTTAGGGTCCTTAAGGTCTTTAAGGTCCCTAAAGTCCCTAATGATAATAATTGATGATATGGCTAAATTTGACAAATTAGAGGTTTTGAAAAAGATGGAGGCGGCTCCGATGGTGCCTGTTTTCTATCACAAGGATGCCGACACGGCAAAGGCTGTGGTTAAGGCATGTTACGAAGGTGGCGTACGCCTCTTTGAGTTTACCAACCGTGGCGATTTCGCTCATGAGGTGTTTGAGGAGGTGGTGAAATATGCCGCTGTCGAATGCCCGGATATGGCGGTAGGTGTAGGTTCCGTGGTTGAGCCGGCTACAGCGGCGCTTTATATGCAGCTGGGCGCTTGTTTTGTGGTGGGCCCTCTGTTTAATGCGGAGGTCGCAAAAGTCTGCAACCGCCGCGGCGTGCCTTATGTGCCGGGATGCGGAAGCGTATCAGAAGTAGGCTGGGCGCAGGAAGCCGGTTGCGAAGTGTGCAAGATCTTCCCCGGAGATGTTCTCGGACCGAAGCTCGTGAAGGGTCTTATGGCTCCGATGCCATGGTCCAAGCTGATGGTGACAGGTGGCGTTGAACCTGCTGAGGAGAACCTTAAATCATGGTTCGGTGCCGGTGCATTCTGTGTGGGTATGGGTTCAAAACTCTTCCCTAAGGATGTTGTCGCTGCTGCCGACTGGCAGGCGATAACCGACAAATGCCGCGATTGCTTCAGCTGGATAAAGAATTTCTAAGATCTAATTTTTATCTAAGGGCTTTATAGCCCTTTAAGCTCAGGATGCTCCTCGAAGATGTAATTCAAGAATGCGTTGAGAGGATGCAGCGATTTTAGATAAGGTAATATGTTATCCAATGCTTTTGGAGATGCGATGAGTGAATCCTTCACAGGGGCAAGCACCGTGTAATCACGCGGTTTAAGAAGATCAATATATTCCCAGTCCTTTGGAAAACCTTTGGGGGCAGTCTTAAGAAGATTGTCCCCTAATTTTATGTAATGCTGCTTGAAATCTGGGTTCTCAATGATCTCAAGATATTCCTCGATATTGTCATAGATGGATTGCCTGATCTCTTTGAGAAGTGGAGCAGGCGGGCACCAGCATCCGCCTCCGATGAATGAATTACCAGGCTCCATATGGATATAGTAGCCCGGTCGTGAGCTCTTCTTGTTTCCTCCGGGACAAATGAATATTCCGATGTGGGTTTTGTAGGGTGTCTTGTCAAGGGAGAAGCGGGTGTCGCGGTAGATTCGGTAGGTGCAGTCTGCCGGTGTCAGCATTGCCGCCTCAGGTTCGATACTTGCGATTACATTGATAAGACGCTGGGCGAAATCCTCTGTCATTCTTTTTCCTTCAAGATAACGCTCTTTGTTTGCGTGAAACCACTCGCGGTTGTTATTCTTTTTGAGGTCTTTGAGGAAATTATATATCTCTTGCATATCTTGCGTAAATTGATCAATAATATTCGTAATCGATTGATGTAACCTGGAATTCAGTCCGGCGATTGATCTGGTCTGCTGCCTCCTGGTCTTCGGGTGACAGCGTTTCTATGAAAGCTTCATCAAGCACCGTCTCTTCCGGAAATTGAGGGAATTCGCGGTTGATACGTTTTGTCACACGTTTGGGCGTTGATTCGCCATACCCTTTCCATGTCAGTCGCTTCGGATCGATGCCCGCGGCTATCAGATAATCCACAACGCTCTTTGCCCTGCGGTTGGAGAGGTTGATATTATATTCATCAGAGCCTTTACGGTCTGTGTGCGCGCCCATCTCGATCGTTACATTCGGGTTCTCATTAAGGATCTTGACCATCTCGTCAAGAGCGCTTTTAGATTCGGGTCGCAATGTGGCCTTGTCAAAATCGTAGAAGATATTCTCCACAACCTGCGGCTTGTTGATGGCGGCGAGGATGAAATCGACACCGTAGTCGGTGTTCTCCTCTTCCATGCCTGATTCAAACTCCTGTTTTACGTTAAGATAACCTTTGGCACCGGCTTTCATCACATATTTCACGCCGCGTTCAAGCTTGAACTTGAAAGAGCCGTCGTCACGCGCCACCTCTTTCTGGTTGGAGCCGTCATCTCCTACGATTCGTATTACGGCATTTGGCACCGGTTCCTCATCCTTGTCGAGGACATATCCGGAGATCGTCACCTTGATTTCGGGAAGCTCGAAGCTGTAGATGCTGTCGAATCCACGGGCATCGCGGCGGTTTGAACTGAAAAAGCCGGATTCTCCCTCTCCGAATGTTATGCCGAAATCATCGCCGGGACTGTTCATCGGTGTTCCCATATTCTCCACGCTCCATCTCTGACCGGTGCTGTTGAGCTTGGCGCGGAAAAGGTCGAGTCCTCCGAATCCGGGATGACCGTCGGAAGAGAAATAGAGTAGGGAGTCTGTGCGTACATAAGGAAACATCTCATCACCGGAGGTATTGATCTGTTCGCCAAGATTCTCCAATGAGCCGACAGGGGATTTGAGATTGATGCGCCAGATATCCTTCCCTCCGAAACCACCGGGCATGTCGGAGCAGAAATAAAGGTAAGTGCCGTCGGGCGATACCGCCGGGTGACCGTATGCTGACAGTGTGTCGGCGGTGATCTCATACTTCTGGGGTGCGCTCCATGTGGCATCGGAGCGGCGCGAGGTGAAGATCTCCACGGATGTATCGTAATTCAATGAGCGTCGGGCAACGGTCAGATACATCGTCTGTCCATCGGGGGAGAAACTTACCACACCCTCGTCGGCATCCGTGTTTAATTCTCCTGCCGCCGGCTCAGGACGTTGCCATTCACCACGCTCGTTTTTAGTGGAGAAAAATATGTCGGATTTCTTTGTTCCGGTGATTTCCGATTTGTTGGTCCCCGTGGCTTTCTCTGTAGAAGAGGTGAAATAGAGGGTGTTGAGTGACTTGTCGAGATACATCGGCGCGAAATCCGATCGCTGCGAATTGAAGATCTTTGCGTTTTTTACAACGTATCTGCTCTTAGGCTCTGTCTTTGCTCTCAATGCTTTGCGGCATCCCCTGATACCCTCTTTTGCAAGGGCGTCATCCGGACGCCAGTCAAGGAAAGTGGTGTATGCCTCTATAGCCGGATTGTATTTCCCTTCTGCCTGCAATGAGCGGCCTAAGTAATAGAATGCCATTGAATCGGGATATTCATATCTGATGGCGTTTTGGTATGCGGCAGACGCGCGGGGAGCCTGATTGAGACGGCGGTAACATGTGGCAAGCTTGTAAGCCACCTCTCCGCGCAGCTCGCGCTCGTTCTTGGGCGAGAGTTTGTTGTAGACCGCGCGGTAGGTTTTGGCAGCGTTGAAATATTCACCGCGCCACATCTGTTCGTCGGCGTCCTTGAGTTTCGGTGTCTTGCAGCCGCAGAGCAATGTTAGGAGGGAGGATATGATGATAAAATGAATCGCGTTAAATCTCATATTGATTTAACGCGATTCCAGTCGGTTTTATTGAAATAAACAATGTAATATCTATCCGTTATTTCCCTGATATTGCCTTGTCGAGTCCTTGGGAGATTTCGTTGAAGATTTCATCAACGATTCCCGCGCCGTTGATAGGAAGATATTTCCCCTCTTTGGTGTAATATTCACGTAGCGGGTGTGTCTGGTCGTGATATACTTTCAGACGGTTCTTGATAGTCTCGGGGTTGTCATCTGCGCGTCCTGTCTCCTGACCGCGGCGGATCATACGCTCCATCAGCTCCTCTTCCGGAACCTCCAGTCCGATCACTGCATGCAGGTCTGTGCCACGCTTGCGAAGCAACTCTTTGAGAGCCTCAGCCTGGGGGATAGTGCGCGGGAAACCGTCGAATACAACGCCCTTCTTGCCTGCCGCCTCTTTTTCGAGAACATCGTCAAGGATCTGGATCATAAGTTCGTCAGGGATAAGATGCCCCTTCGAGATATAGGAATCGGCGATCTTGCCTAATTCCGTGCCACGCTTGATATGATCGCGGAGCACCTCGCCGGTGGAGATGTGATAGAGACCATATTTGTCGATAAGCTTGGCGCTTTGTGTGCCTTTGCCGCTGCCGGGAGCACCGAAAAGCACAACATTCAATGTGTCGTTCATATTATTATCTATATTAAGGTTTTCTGCTTCTTCCTTTATAACGTATATGTCAGGTAGATTCCTCACCTTGCCATCGAGATCAAGACCATATCCGATGATGAACTTGGGCGGAATGGAGAAGGCCACATAATCAGGTGTGAACCCTGTCTTGCAGCTTTCCGGCTTGTGGAGCAGTGTGGCGAACCGTATGGAGCGCGGATTGCGTGAGCGCAGATCCTCGATCATCTTCACCGCTGTAAGACCGGTATCAACGATATCCTCGATGATGACCACATCTTTACCGGAGATGTCCTCCTTGAGTCCGATAACTTCCTTTACTTTACCTGTAGACTGCGTTCCTTCGTAGCTTGAATATTTAACAAATGTGATCACGGAGTTGTTGATGCCGATTTCGCGGTAGAGGTCTGCGGCAAACATGAATGCTCCGTTCAGGACGCAAATAAAAATAGGAGATGAATCACCGAGGTCGCTGCGAATCTCCATAGCGACGCGTTTCACCTGCTCGGCGATTTTCTCGCTTGTTATATACGGCACGAATGTAAGGCCGTCAACTGTGATTTGTTTTTCCATTGGTGCTGTTACGACGCGGCTTTATCGGATCTCCATGAACCGTCAGCCACTTCTCAATGCAAAGTTAATGAAAAGATACGAAAAAAAAAATTGATTGTCGTCCCGACAACCAATCTTGTGTTAACCTTAAAATCTAATACCATGAAAAACTCAATGCAAAATTAGAAAATATTTTTCAAACAATGCTATAAAACATAAAAATATTTTCTACATTTAACTCAGATTAACACTTTTGCCGCGTTGTTGAATTAAATTTAACATTATATAGCTATTTAGAGTAAACTCTTATCTGCGAAATACGAAGCAGTGGGAGGACTCGAAGCGGGGGAGTGCCATCAGCTGGACATCGGCCTTGCGGTCGGCGATGGTTTCGGAAGCTGTCCCTACCACTACTCCTTTGCTCTCCAGCGCGTCCCGTACGGCTTTTATGGCTTTGGCGGGCGTGTTGTTGTCTTTGGAGAGATGGCAGAGAAAGATATACCTCAGTTCCGGATTGATGATTTCCTGTAGAAACAAGGCGGTGTCTTTGTTGTCGAGATGCCCGTTGGTGGTTCTGATCCTTGCTTTCAGAAATTCCGGATAGGGTCCGGCGGACAGCATGTCGGAGTCGTAATTGGCCTCTATCACCAGATAGTTTGCGCGGCTCATGTAATGACGGGCTCTTTCTGTCACTGCTCCTAAGTCAGTGGCAAGGACGAACCTGCGGCCATGATACTCGATGGAGAACCCCATGTTGTCGCTGCCGTCGTGGGGCACATCGAAAGCCGTGATGTCGAATTCTCCGATCCTGAAAGGAATCTCCTTGAAGACAGGGGTGTGGTATTCCTTGATTCGTCGGGATATGGAGTGGCGGCGCAGCAGTCCGTTGAGCACACGCGGGGTGCAGTATAGCGAGACATGACGGTTGTTGCGCAGGAGATTATAGGAATAGCGTACATGGTCGGAATGGTCGTGAGTGAGCAGCAACGCTTTTATCCGGCTCATGGGTATGCCGTTGATTTCAAGCATTTCCTCTATCTTGTCGGTGCGGACTCCGGCATCGACGACAATCCCTTCGCGGTCGGTGCCGATATAACAGCTGTTTCCGCTTGAGCCGCTTCCGAGCGATATATAATACAGCCGTTCAGCGCTGGCTGCCGCAGATGCCGCTATTTCTTCGGGTGTGATGTCAAGGTCGGTGTAGACGGGATTGGGAATGATCTTGCGGTGTTCCTCAGAAGCCGCATTCTCTCTCATCTCTAATTCTTTTTCTTCCTCCTCCGCTTCACGTTCCGCGGCGGCGAGTAGGCTGAAATAATCCGCACGTTCGATATTGTCCCAGTCAAACAGACTCGGTTGATTGTCGAAAACTATTTTTCTTTTCGCACTCATTTTCCTTTGCTCCTTTCTCCCCGTTCTCTCCTTTCTCGTCTTCTCGCCTGTTCAGAATCGTTGCGGTGTATCAGAAATATGGAGGGCCGCTTATCATAATCCGTCTTGCATTCCCGCCATCCGGCTGCCGGCATCGTCACTATGCTCTCGGATGAAGAGGATATGTCACATGCCACGCAGAGGAGCGTGTCCGGACGCAGATGTGTGGCGAGGAACTTTAGCATACGGTTGTTGCGATAG
>OFFM01001051.1_pt1 | contig 17097 bp, 28 predicted proteins | sample 1521401 | NCBI WGS metagenome assembly OFFM01 (sample SAMEA3504118, study PRJEB24116) | mouse gut metagenome | biome: mouse gut; feature: mouse-associated habitat; material: faeces | place: Denmark | collected 2011
CTGGTAGAGCCGGGTCCCCTCCAGACGCAGGAAACCTTCCTTTAATAGAAACGCCCTGTCTGACCGGAACTGGTCATAGGTCATGGCCTTGTGACTGCGCTTGGCGAAGCGGTAGAGCTGGTCACTGGAAACGTAGGCGTCCCCGTTCATGGTCATCTCCTCCATGGCATTCAGCAGATACTGCCCCCGAAGGTCTTTTTCATATGTTTTCTTCACTGTGTCTCTTCCTTTCTCGCGGGAAAACAAAACACCGTGCAGGTATAGGGACCTACACGGTGTCTGAAGGAGACACAGGATGGAGCCGTCCAACCGCAGGATTTTTCTTGCGTATTTCCCTGAAAAAGGGTATACTGGTCCTGCGGTGTGGACGCTGTCCATTGTGTAGGTGGGCATTTCACCTGCGCAGGTGCAAGGGAACGGCAATTCCTTTGCACTGCCGTATTTTGTTTTCGGTGTTTGCAGGTACGCGCTCTGGATTTGGTAAATTTTGCTTTGTCTTTAATACAACATCCCCTTTCTGTCCACGGCCTCTGAGGCCTTTTTTTGCCCGGGATATGATTGGAAAAAGAACAAGGACAAGTCCGTTTCTCCTTGATTTTCAAGGGGTTCCCGGATTTGTCCTTATTATAACATATGGGCACACCTACGCCGTGAACGCCATCCGCGCCGGGGACGATATAAAGACAGTCCAGGGCAATCTTGGACACGCTACTGCAAGTTTTACCTTGGATGTTTACGGACACGTTACAGAGGCGATGAAGCAGGAAAGCGCGGCCCGCATGGAGGCGTATATAACCGGCACTTTGGGGCTGTAAGGGGTAAAAATAGGGGTAAAGGCCGCTCTTATGGGCGGCTTTTACCTTGAAATCCCTTGATATTCAGGGCTTTGTTCGTTCTGCTGTCAATTAAGCTGGACATAATCTGCGTAGTGCCGTCTCGCCAGCTCGTACCGCGCTTCGGTGGCGATGGACTTCTTCAGAGCTGACGATATGGAGCGGCTACTCCTCGCCATCCTGCTCCCCGTCCATCCGGGCCAGGGCGCGGAGTTCATCCTCAGTCAGCTTCTCCATCGGCGAGGTCTTCACGGCACCGCCGAGGGTGATTTCCTGCCGCTGAGAGAACTCCCCCTTGCTCCGGTTATTGAGCCAGTACATGATAGCCATGGTATCCGGGGCGATATGCTTCGTTGTCACCTCAGTCTTTTCCACCACCTGCCGGCCGGTCGCCTTGTCCGTTGAAATGACCTGCTTCACGTCTTTGGCATCATAGCCGACAGCCCGCTCATAGAGGCTGCGCTTGACCTTGGCGTCAGCCACGGACTTCCCGTGGTCGATGGCCTCCTTCAGCTCAGGGTATTGTTTCTTCCACCGATGGAGGGTTCGGACCGAGATACCGAAGGCTTCCGCCATCTCATCATCAGTTGCGCCCTTCAGCGACAGCGACCACGCCCAGTCCTTGTGATACTGCTCGTTGTATGCGCTGGGCTGCGGCATATCAATCCCCTCCTAAGTAGTCGGCACAGAGATACTCCAGGCCCTCCCACAAATTCTTGTTGGTGATGTCGCCGTGGCCGACCATGCGGTCAAGGGCCTTCTTGATGACCTTTGCGCTCCCCACAGGGATTTTGTTGCGGCCGATCACCGTGGACAGCGGGACCCACATCGAATTGTCGTTCTTCGGGTCGGTCCCTTCCCAGCCCTCAGCGAGCTGCCCCAGGTTCTCCTCGAAGATGCGGAAGATGAGCTGCATGGCCGCAGACACGTTCTTCACGTTGTAGGCTGAGGAAGCTGTCTCCTGGGCATCCAGCCATTTCTCGTACTCACTGTCAGTCGCCAGCCAGATGGCACTCCCGGCCTTCACCGCGTCCCTGGCCTTGTCGATGACCCGCTGAGCCTCCTTCAGCTCATCCGGCAGGTACACGATGCTCAGGACCTGGAACTCCAGGTTAGCCTCGCTCATCGCCTGGGAGCTGGCCTTATCCAGCAGCCCCAGCGTCTTATCATCCAGGCCGGAGTATTCCTTCAGGTCGATGTCCAGAATCTTGTCATACAGCTTCTTCAGGACATCCGGGTCATCCTGCCCCACAATGGCATTATGGGAGAGCTGGATGGCGATGCGCTGCTCCTCAGACATCTCATCGTCCGTGATGATGCAGGGGACTTTCTCCAGACCGGCGGAGATGGCGGCCTGGACCCGGTGATTGCCGGACAGCACCTCATACTTGCCGTCGGCGGGGTCCAGGGCTGCGAAGGGGGCTGAGGTGAGCTGCCCGTCCTTCTTCACGTTCGCCACCAGCCGCTGAAACTCCTCATGCCGCATGAAGCGGGCGTTCATCTTCAGCAGCTTCAGCTCGCGGGGGTCAATCTCGATGATGCGCGTGTTAATCATAGCAGCTCCTCCTTCTACCGCTTCTGCGAGTGCTTCTTCTTCCAAAGGGCCAGCCCCTCCTTCAGCGTCCACTGACCCAGGGGGGCGCCGTAGTTGATTTCATACGGCTGCATATAGTAAGCGTTGGCCGGGTCAATGTCCTTCGCCCAGTCAGCTTTCTGGAGGGAATCGTTGTGCTTCCGGTTCAGCACCTTGAACAGCCCGCGGTACTTCATGCTCTCCGGGTTCTTGCTAAAGGCGGTAGTGACCAGGGAGGCCGCCCGCCGCTTCGTGATGCGCTCCGCGATTCGCTTGCTCTCCTTCGAGAGCGCAGCGTACAGCACCAGCTTCGCCAGGTGCTTGTAGTCCGTGGGCTCAACCGGGAAGTCGGACAGCAGATAGACAGTGGGCGTTTCGATGTGCTTATCCCATTGAGCCACGGTAGGGCCGGCGGAGAAGGCGTACACGCCTATGAGGTAGCCATCCACCACCACGCCAATGGCAAGGGTGGCCGAACCGGGGCGGATGTTGATATTCATGTACTGGCTCCGCAGCGTCTGGAAGGCGTCGTTCGATAGCTCAAAGAGCCGGATGTCATCGCCCATCTCCATCCCCTGCCCGAACTTCTTGATGTTGGCCTGGGTCGTGGACTGAAGCGGAGTAACAATCTGAGGATGACCAGAGCTCGCGTATAGGTAGATGGGGATGCCCCTGTTGGTTGTCTTCGTCATGCCCTTCAGGTGCTCCCCAAACTCATCCGCAGGCAGCCGCATATCCGTACCGAAGCACCACTCCTTCTTCGTCATAATCTGCCGGAAATAGTCTACCAAGGACTGCTCATCGAAGAAGCCATACTCAGGAGGCGTGAACTTGAACATCTTCTCCAGCTTTGCGAAGTCCTTCACAAAAGCCTTGCCCGCTTTCTTGAACGGAGGGAATGAGATAAAGCCGGCATCGGCCGGGGCCCGCTTCACAAACTCGGCCGCGTCGCCGTTGAAGTAGCTGGAGATGGTCAGGGTGTTCGCGCTCACCTTCGCCACCGTCTTTTCGTGCATGGCCGGGAACTGGCGTACACTTTCCTCCAGCATCATCTTGTAGTACGGGTTGTCGCCCTTGTCCGTGTAGGCGACGATGCGGGAGCACAGCAGCATTGTAGCAAGCCGGTCCACGTCCGTCTTCATGTACTCAGGAAGCCAGGGGAACATCGCTTCCCCCTCCTCCGACAGCTCCAGCGGGACGTGCTCCCGCATGAAGTGAGCCCCCAGGCAGAGCGAGTACATCGTCACATCGTTGCTATGCAGGCGGAACCGCTCCAGGGGGCCGATGAACTTCTCCAGGGTGAAGTTGCCGGAACAGCCGACATAGATGTCGGACACGTCCCACGCCTTCACAATCTTGTTCATAATGGCCTGAGCTTCCGCCGGTACTGAGCCGTAGAACATACGCTACCCTCCTCGAAGTTATAGCAAAAGAGCGGCTGCTTATCGCAACCGCTCTCTCGCCTGTTGATATGGAGCGAAGTGCAGGGTTCGGACCTGCGCCTCCAGGCGGGTGGCCTGGCGTCCTCCGTTAGACTAACTTCGCATGAGGGCCTGTATAGGGCCCTGTATCCGCTTAGAACAGCGCGAGCTGCTCCAGTTGGAATGTGGTAGGGGGTGTCTGCGAACACCGCTTAGACGAGCCCTGATGGGCTTTTGAGGGGTCCGGGGTCGGGTCGAAGAGTTCCGGGATTTCCTCCCCAGTCTGCTTCATCCACCAGTCGGCGAACGTGCGCCGGTGGCACCAGTCATCAGGCTTGCGGATGTCCTCATAGCAGAGAAGCACGACATCCTTGCCGATCCTCTCGAACCTCTGGAGCTGGGCCAGGATTCTCTGGACGCCCTTCTGGTTCAGCCGGTCGAAGTACGCTCTCTCGAAGTCCTCATACTGCTCGAACTTGTTCAGGAGGCCGAACGGCATGAGGTCCTTCATCTCGGCATCCAGGTTGTAGCCGATGGGCCACTTAGGGGTCCCCAGCGAAATGCGGACCGCCGTGTACTTTCCGCTCTTCAGCTCAGGATTGCTATATCTACTGGTATACACCATCTTACTCACTCCTTGTTCACCGCTGCGGTAATGGGTATCATACTTTCATTCTACCCATTATGGCGGCCTTGTCAAGTCAAAAACGCCTGATTTCAGTGGTTTTTGCTGACCTTCTGGAGCGAGGCGGCGGGGCGGAAAAACCTCTTTTTAGGGGTGACACATCCAGCCTTTGCTCCTACACCTTACCACAGCGGTTATTGTATTGTCAATGAAGACTTTTTGAAATGTCCGCCGGCTTCAGCCCGTCAATCCCGAAAATCCTGGGCGTCAGGGCCGAAATCGCTTCGTTCATGTCATTGTAGACCGTGCGGACATCGACGTGCTCATCTGCTGCGATGTCCTGGGCGGTCATGGTTTCCTCGTCGATGAAGAGGCGGCAGATGGTACGATACCGGCGCTCGTCCTCTGTTCGGCCGGTCCTGAGACAGTGTTTCTTGTAACTATCCAGCGCGGCTCTGATATGTTCCATGATGATTTTCGTCCTTCCGGCACTCTTTTTGATGCTCTCCACGCGGAGCTCATCCATTGAGGGCTGGTCGAACATGGTGCTGAGTATCTCGTAGGCGTCGTCGCTGCACTGGGAGGCTTCATATATGGAGCTGTCTTCCATATCTGCGAACGCTCTGAAATTCTTCAGCAGGAGCTTGGTATTCATAAAGCGTCGGTCGTACCTGGCCTTCTGTTCCTCAGACTCCTTCTGCTTCTGGATTTCCAGGGTCATCTCCACGATTCTCTGGATGTGCTCATCGCTGAGCCGGGACTGCTTTCCTACTGCCATGATTTCCTCCTTTCTGCCCCCGTCCCCCTCCCCCTACGGGGGAAGGGAACGGATGGCTAGGTTATTCTTTCGGGCCTCTGACTTCGGCTGCCCGCATGGAGGCGGATTGCAGCAGGGCCATCATCTCATCCAGGCGGACGGATACCATCAGGGGCTTCCCGCTTCTCAGGGATATGGAGACTACGCCGCTTTCGTAGCTCGCCGTCATCCTGCACTTGGCGATGCCGCTGCCGGCGATGCCCTGTATCTTCCCCTTCTTCCGGCTGAAGGACGTGACGTTGGCGTTGGCGAACATCTCCACGCAGTCGGTCAGGCCGGACTCAGCCTTGGGGACCTTGCGGATCACTCCGCTCTCAGGCTCTTTACTCATTCTCGGACCTCCTCGTGTTTTTGGGTAGAGGGCGCGGCTCGAACCGCCACTTGCGGGCATCCTCCCCGATTTTCTGGAACAGGCGGGCCACGGCCAGCATGGGGGTGTCTTCGCAGATGCCGAACTGCCAGCACTTGCGCGAGACGTTCCAGATGCCGTACTTCTCCCCAGGGGCTCCCTGTTGGTATACTTCTTTCTTCACGGCTCCCACCTCCACAGGCCCTGTTTGCCCTTAACAGGCACCGGGTCGATGAGCTTCATGCCAGAGAACTCCCAGGCGAAGCGTCCGTTTGACCAATCTCCGAGTGCGTACTCTGTATCATCTGGCGTGTAGGTCTTCCCGTCCCCCAGCCCGATGAAGGGGTCATTTCCGAAGCACCTGGCTCGCTCACCATGTATAGCGGCAATCTTGTGGCATCCGACCAGGTTGGCGGTGGCTACCACGCACCCCGTCGGGAGCTCATTCAAGATTCTCTCGATTTCCTTGGTGGTGTAGCACCCATGCAGACCCTTGGCGATGGCGTCGAAGAACATCATCTGGTCCTTCTCTTCTGGGAAGCACCTCTTCAGAACCTGCGGCACTTTGATGGCGGCCGCATGGATAGCGATGGGTCCGCGGTACGCCGTCTCCCATGACCGGGTTTCATAGGTCTTTGCTCGGTGGGCCAGTAGAGATGCCCAGGGCTGCCAGATGGTAATGGCCTTCACTCCGCTTCGCCCCCTATCATCCTTTTGAGCCCTTCAACAGCCTTGTCTGCCATGGCTGCCACTTGGATAAGCTCGCAAGCCCCAAGAATAGCAGCGGTCCTGATCTCGTCAAGGTACTCCCTCTGAGCCCCTAGGTTATCCCCCTTCACCGACCACCAGAGTGCCGTGACCTTCTGGCTGACCGTGGACATCTGATCGCCGGCCTCTTCCTCCTCCTCTTTGATGAGGGCGTACCCTTCGTGCGGGGTATTGGCCGCTCCACCGTGTTCAGCTGCGGCCCGCTGGTATTCCTCGCCCACCAGGGCGGAGACTGCCTTCACCAGCTCTTCCATTGAAAACTCCTCCAATTCGTCTTTGTATCACCCGAATGGAGCCGCTGGGACATCTCCGGGTGAAGGATTGATTGATTTCTTTGCTGTTATCGGCTGGAGAGCGGTGCTTTTGACACCTATTCGCTCCCCTCCGGCTTCTTGCCCTCTTCCTCCGCGCCAGACACCCGGAACATCCCTTCCCGGCTGACCCAGTAAGGACACGCATAGGTGCTGAACGGATAGGTCTTCTTGCAAGACTTCCCGCAGTTCATGCAGTCTGCGCCGAACGTCACGACAGGCTCCGGCCGGCGCAACCACCAGACTCCGCTCGGAGTGACCGGTTCAACGCCGGGGGCTCTATCGAGGAACACCACCGTATCCGGGCTGGCCTCCACGACCTTGCCATCATCCAGCTCAATGATGGCGGTGGTGTAATTTCCGATTCCAGCATCTCCGCCGTCCTCATACTGCTGACCCCACTGGTGGAACAGGCCCTCCACGGGGACCTGTTCTCTGTTTTCCCAAATCGTGGCTCTGCATCTTCTCATGTCTGGGCCTCCTCCACTTCATCCAGGTAGGTCGCCTGAATATCGGCGATGTGCGTCAGCAGAGCCAAGGGGAATTTCTCGAAGGCGTTTCCCACGGAATACCCACCGGCCTTAAACTCATTGTCGGAGAAACCCATGTGCCAGCGGATTGCCATGGCCTCCTCTCTGCTGAGCTTCATGAAGCTGGAGATGATGTAGACCGATTTCTCGCCGTGGCCGTAGGGGAGCTGATCGTTCACGACATAGAACGGGTACTTCTCCCACTGGCCTTGTTCGTTCTTCCGGTTCCGCATCTCCACCCCGTAGAAATTGGCCTTGCAGATGTCATGCAGGAGTCCGCAGATGGCAATGGTCTCATCGTCCGGCAGTTTCGCAGAGAGGAACTTCTCTCCGTTCTCGGTATCGCAGAGCTTCAGAAGGCGCTCGTAGACGTGGATGCTGTGCTCCACCAACCCGCCGGGGCGGGACAGGTGAAAGCGGGTGCTGGCCGGGGCCGTGAAAAAGTCGGTGGACTCCAGCCACTTCAGGAACTCTTCGGCACCGGGGCGGGTGATATTCTCACGGTAGATTTCCAGGAACTTTTCTTTCATGTTCTCTCCTCCTTGAGCCATTTTGCGGCCAAATCCAACGCTTTGCAGTATTTCAAGAGAAAATACTCACTCTCATCCAGTTCTTTCCCGGAATAGTAGCCGGATGGTTTTCCGGGCATCCAGCTACCCTCCAGATTCTCCAACAGCTCGGCAACCTCTGCCTTACTCATGTTATCAAGAGCGGCATAATCATCCGGGCCATACTTGGTTACGGTGTAGGTCCTCATAGCTTCATCCCTCCCACGGGAACGATCTCCGCCACAGCGCCTCATCAACAATGGGGATGAGGCTGTCCTTCATAAACACGGGTTTTCCGGCAGCGTCGCAGTAGTCCACGATTTCCTTCACCCACGCCTTCTCCGGGACCACCTTCCCCTTCCGGTTCCCCGTCTCCGCCCCGATGATGAACCAGTCGATGAAATCCAGGGCACCGGTGGCAGGACGGCCGAAGGGCCCCAGCAGGGGCTCGATGCTGACGAACGTGTTGAACCGGTCAGAGTAAAACATCTGGTCGGTCTCCGGGTTGGCGGCAGTGGAGCCGTACCAGAAATTCTCTTGGTGCGGAAGCGCCCCGGCCGCGTCCAGCTCCAGATACCGCTCAGGGTACTTCGTCAGGAACAGGTAGCGATGCTGAGGGGATAGCAGGCAGGATTTGAACACCTCGGCAATCCATGCGGTCGGCACCCACGGGCCGAACAGGTCCGCCATGGAGCAGACGAAGATGGTCTGTCCTTTGCGCTGGTACGGCTCATCCAGCCGGTACAAGTGGAGCGTTGGCTCGAAGCCGAAGGGGAACGGGGCGTTCTCGACCTTCCCGCTATTCCGCTCAATCAGCAGGGGCCTATCCAGTACCGGCGGGTCCTTCTTGGTGAGGTTCTCCATAGTCTTCACCCCGTCACGGGTCCAGCCTCCAAACCGGCGGGCAATCCCGCGGGCATAGCAGTATTCACACCCCCGGCGGCAGCCGGTCACGGGGTTCCAAGTCACATCGCACCACTCAATGTTGGTTTTCTGCATGGTGGTCACATCCTTTCTGCGATGATGCTCAGGAGGAACAGGGCCCCGGCCAGGCCGAAGAGCTTCATCATGGTCCGCTGGTCCTCTCTGTTCCCGCCGATGGAGCCGATAGCGGAGGCCGCCAGGACCACCAGCAGCAGGATTCTAAATGCCAACATACTCATACCTCCTCAGAACGGCAGCCCGTCGCCGCCGTCCTCCATTTCCTGAAATCCTTCAGTCTGGGGCTGGGCCGGTGCGGTAGGCTCCGAGTCATCAGACTTCTTGCTGTCACCGAAGAATACCTGGTCGCACCTGACCTCCACAGACTTCCGGTTCTGGCCGTCCTTCTCATAGGTTCTGGAGGTGATGATACCGGATACCTCAATGCGCTGGCCTTTGCGGAAGTACCGGCTGACAAACTCAGCCTTCTTCTCCCAGGCCACGCAGTCGATGAAGTCCGTCTTATCCTTCACCCCCGGCCGGTCCACCGCTATGGTGAACGATGCCACGGCCTTCCCACTCTGGGAGCGCCGGAGCTCCGGGTCCCGCACCATGCGCCCGCTGATCGCTATGACATTCATGGGGTAGCTCCTCTCATCGTCGTAATAGTCCAGGTCCAGGTAATTCTTACCGAACTCGGCGCGGAAGTCTGAGACGCTGGCCCTATGCTGCATCATGTACCGTATCTGCCAGAACTGCTTCAGGGCATCCGCCGTCTCCCGGCATTGGTGGGCAGAGGTTCGCCCATTCCGGTGGCAGCTCTCCCCGCATAGACCGACTTTCAGCCCATACCTCTCCGACTTCTTGCGGAGGGCCCCAGGAAAAACATGATGTTCCTCCAGGGGCCCCACTTTCCCGCACAGGAAGCAGGTTCCGTAGTACACGGGTCACTCCCCCTCTTCGGGGTCGTTGTACTTATAGCCATCGTCCTCCTCGCCGCCGGTGGCCTCCTCCTCAGCCGGGGGCTCATCTTCCGGCGGGGCCTCGATTTCAAACAGGACCTCGTTGCAGTCCTCGCACTCAATGCAGATGCTGACAATCTCATCCTGGCCGTATCCGATGCACACGACGGAGTGACCGACATGAGGTGCCAGCTTCTCCGGGGAGCAGTAGAACCGGTCCGTGGGCTTACAGGCAGAGGACAGAATAATCTGGTTCTCCATAGTCCTGACCGTGTAGTTGCCCATGGACTCCAGCACCTTCATCTCCGCTCCGACATACTGCTTCATGTACCCAAAAAGGACCTTCGGGTCCGTGTGGCCGCCGCCAGAACCGTCCTCCGCCTCGTCCCCGTCCTTCTTATCCCCCTCGGTCTTGGTATCCTCAATGACCTCGTAATCGGCGTCTATGACCTCGCCGGGGAGCGCGGGATGCCGAGGCGCCGGGAGGGCATTGCTGGGCAGATCGCCGCCGTTCTCCCGGCCGTCGCCTTCCTGCTTGTCGAACATGGACACCTGGCCGTTGTCGATGGGACGCATGACATAGCAGCAGCTCTCCCGGTCCCACACCAGCTCATAGTTGCCAGACAGCGTACCGGTCTTCTTCTCCTTCTTCTGGATGACGGCGCTGACGGTATGGTCAAACTTGGGCTTCGTGATAGCCCTGGTCTGCTGGCCGCCGGCCACGCTGAAGTCCGGGGCGGAGTCCGGGGTCAGGGTAATCTTCACCTTGACGTTGACCTCCGCCACATCCTGCTCCGTCTCCTCCATGCCGCTCAGGGTGCTGCGGATGATTTGGTCGAAGTCAGAGCATAGGGCGTTAAACGTGTCACTCTTCAGCGACAGCGGCAAATCATTGGCTTTGCACATGGCTTTTCCTCCTAATCTGTTTTGATGTCTTCGATGGTGACTAACACTCGCGGGACCTCTCCGTAGAACTTCCTGACCATACAGTCCACAATCTGAGTGTCATCCCGGTAGGCCACACCGTTCAGGGAATCGCAGATGACCTTGCACACATTATCTGCGTCCGGCTTCTTCGTAGGACGGATTTTCTTGTCCAGCATGGCCTGCCGCTTCTTCTTGCTGATAGACTTCGGGATGGCGTAGTAGGCAAAGACCCTGACATCCAGCATCGCGTCGTCCGGGAACCGGAGCCCTGACTGGTGCCGATACTCAATCTGGACCAGGTTCTCGTAGATGACAGTTTTCTCCGGCGTCCTGGCTTTCGGGTGTCCGCAGACCGTGGAGAACTTTGGCCTTCCCTTGCCCTGCGGTTCTCCATAGATGCAGACCTCAGCCCTCATCCTTCTTCACCGTCCGCCTGCCACTATCCTGGTTCCTTTCAAACTCCAGGAAGTAGTCATAGCTCTTGCTCCCCGCTCGCTTCTCGGAGCCCTGCCTGACCGTGTACTTGTTTTTCACCAGGATGGCGGCCACGGTCAGCCGGTCCGCCTCCAGGCCGATGTATGCTCTATCCATCGTCGCCCTCCAAAAATGATTTCGTGTCGTTGTACCTACGGGCCGCCTCACCCTTCCGCCAGGACAGGCCCTTGAACTGCATCGGGTAGCACATCTCAAAAATGCGGTCATAGATGCGGGTGTACCGGATGTCCAGGTTTTCTTTCATCTCTTCCATGCTCAGGTTGGTGGTCAAGATGATTGGGCGCTTGGCCCGGTATCTGCTATCCACGACGTTATAGACCTTCTCCAGAGCAAAGTCAGTGTCCCGCTCTGCGCCCAGGTCGTCGATGACCAGCAGTTTCGCCTTGTTCAGCCGGACAATCAGGGACTCATCATCATCGCGGAAGCCCTTCATGGAATCCAGCAGCTTCACGAAAGAGGTAATCACCACCGGTATTCGCTGTTCCAGCAGATAGTTGGCGATACAGGCCGCCGCGAAGGTCTTCCCGGTTCCCACGTCACCGTAGAACAGGAGGCCCTGGTTCTTCTCCAGCATCTCGTCGAAGTGCTCAGCGAACCGCCTGCACAGCTTCAGGTTCCAGGCATTATCCTTCGTCGTTCGGAAGGTTCCGAAGGTTGCGCCACGGAGCCGCTCATCCATCAGGCTCTGTTTCTTCAGGGCGCTAATCGCGGCCATCTCTTTCTCCTGCTGCTCTCGTAGCTCTTCTTTTCGCTGAGCCTCAGCCCTGCACCGGCAGGACACCGGGACCTTCCGTCTGATTGTCACGGTCGGATCGTACGGTTCCCTGCTGAGGTCAGGCATATCAATTTCAACCTGGCGCCTGGTATGGCACTTTCCGCAGCAGAGGAAGCCTTCCTCGTCTATGTAGTCGCCGTCCTCCGGCGGATTGGCTTTCTCAGCAGTTCGTATGATGTGCCCCATGATGCCGGACATCTCTCCCGCCATATCATTCACTTGCCTCACCCCATTCTGCATACGGATTGTCGCTGCCAGGAGACGCTCCGGCCGACTCCCCCCGACTCTTATTCATCAGTCCAGGGTTATCTTCATTGACCTGCCGCACCACCCAGCTTAGGATGGCCCGGTAGTCATCTTTATAGGTCTTGCCCTTCGACCCTTTATAAAGGTCCAGCTTTGTGATGCAGGCCGCGGTGAACGACTCGCCATACAGCTCAACGAGCCGAGCGTAATTGGCCTCAGTCATTTTCACGAACTCAGCATAGGATTTCTTCTCCGGCCCATCCTTCTTTTTTCCGGTCTTCTTCGTGGGTTCTTCCGACTCCTCCGGTTGCTCTGCTGCGACCGCTTCCCTTGGCTGGACCACCGTTTCCGCGTAGCTCCTTCGTTTGCGATCAGCGTCACGTTTTCGATTTTTCTGGAGCTTATACCACTGTTCCTGCCACTGGTCCCAGTCGTGAATGTAAAAGCCGCTGGCTGCCATGTCTATCCAGCCCACATCAGCCAGAGCCTGAACCACCTTCCCCATGTCAAGGGTGGAGCCCTCACCGCAGCCGTACAGATACCGGCTGAGCACCTCCAGGTCCGCGTCCGATACCAGACCCGTCTCATCTGCGTTCTTCATGCCCCAGAACCACAGAAAATTCAGGATGCCTAGGGCCTCAAATTTGGAGCATCCGATGGTCTTATACAGCCTTCTCAGCTTTGAGCCATCTACTTCCTGGTGGACGCTTACCCATGCCATCCCATCATCACCTGCCTTCTCACGGGGTACTCAGCGGCCCGGTTACTTACTCTCGCCTCCATTGGGCTCCTCACCTTCCTCTGGCGGGTGCGCGTTCCGGTATTCCTCGCAGGCTTCCATCAGCATCAGCGTGACCTGCTCATACTGAGACTGCTTCATCCCCGCCGTGGAGGTCAGACCGATCTGGTCAATGATGGACTTGATGACCTGGTTGCCCTCCTCTTTACCGAAAACCTTCTGAGCGGTCGTAAAGAGCATCTGACGCTGTTCCTGCGTGATTGGGGTATCATCTTCCGCCGGAGGCGGGTCCCCTTCCAGAACCTCATAGTTGACGGGGATAGCGCCGGAGGCCACCATCTCATCCTCGGAGTAGAGTCCTTCGTAGTCCTTCGGGAAGGCGTCACGCACACACTGGCTGACAGCCACCTTGTTAATCATCGTGGCGGGCTTGGACTTCCAGTTGGCTTGGCCTTTGTTGTACTCGCTGAAGGCCACCTCCTTGAAGGTCTCCCGCTCCTTCCCGTTCCGCATGAAGTGAACGCGGCACCAGCCACCAATCAGGACCTCTCCGGGGTACAGGCAGCAGCCTTCCTTCTGGATGATGTCGCTCCCCCGCTGGACCACGATGCCGTCGTTCTTGTAGAGATAGTCCGGGTTGCTGTACGCTCTGCGGAGATAGGCGTCCTTGCCCACGACCAACTGGGCCGGGTCATCCTTGCTGTACTTGATGAGGTAAACCTCGCCCTGGGCCAGCGGGTTCAGGCCCTGCATCTTACAGGTGTTCATAAAGAACACTACCTCCTGGTCGCTGGTCAAGTCCGCCCTGCCCCGCACCAGGTACTTCTTCACAAACTGGAGGTCGAGGTCCACGCGGGTCCCCAGCACCTCATAGCTGACGGCCAAAGCGTTCTGCTCAGCCTTGCTCATCGCTGTGCTCACTGTCTTCACCTCCTGAAGCTCATCTTCGCCACCTGCTTGTAGGTGACGCCGGGAATCTCAATCGTTCCCTTGGAAGCGCGGATCAACCGCATGACGGCGGCGGTGTCAACGGGCCGGAGCTCAATGCCGGCCAGGGACAGGGGCACCGTCTTCGGGTCGATGTCAGTGATTTCCCAGTCCTTGCTGGCCGTCACGCCGGACACCTTCGGCTTGGCCGTCACGGGCACCGTGTAGGTCGCAGCCTCATCCATGACCATCGCTTCCTCCATGGCGGACTCAGCACCGGCCTTGTCTCCGGCCGTCTCCAGCTCAGCGGCCTCCTGGAGCTTCCTTTCCCGCTCCGCTTCGGCAGCTCTGCGGGCGGCCTCCTCAGCAGCCTTACGCTGGCGCTCCCGCTCCGTGAAGTAGTTGCTCATAGCGGATTTGACCGTCTTCTCAGCGTTCTTCAGGGGAGTGAGCATAGCCTTCTCCCGGTCGCAGACCGCTTTGTGGGCCTGGTACGCACTGTCCTTCATGGGCTTGAAGAAGCTCGTCACCTGGGCCGCTTTCTGCTTCAGCAGCTTGCCGAACTCACCGGCGGCGGCGTAGTCTTCATCGTTCTGGATGACCATGGCCTCGGCCTGAAACTCGATGTCGGTCACTTCCCTGTTGAGCTGCTGCTCATCCATCAGCTCCGCCTGCGGGACCTGAGCCACTAACGTCTCTGCCTGTTTCATCTGTCGTTCCTCCTCATTATTCGTTCATGTAGTTTCTGACTGTCATCAGGGCCGAAAACACCGACCAGCACTTCGTACTGCGCTGGAACGGGACTTCGGAGTACCTCCCGTCTCTGGAGAGGTGGAGTATCAGCCGGTCCTCGATTTTCACCCCGTGGCTCTCAAACGCCCGGTCATACCCTTCGAGCTGAACGGCGCACAGCTTCGAGTTGACCTGAGCCGAGGATTTGTAGTCCACCAGCGTCACGCGCCCGCCGATAACACACAGCAGGTCAGCGGTTCCGGCATAGCGGAGAATCTTGTGGTAGACCCTGCACTCCGTCGCCAGGACCTCCGGCTGGCGCAGCTCCCACCACTCCCGGAACGCTTGGAAGTATCCGGCATAGGCCGGCGGGATGTCCTCAATGCCAAATTTGGCGAAATTCTCGACGGCGTTGTGGATAGCCGTCCCCCTCCTGGCCGCCCGTTCCAACACATCCGGGTCCACAGCGCGGTAGAAGTCATCGGACAGCAGTTTCATCACCGTCGTCACACTGGGAATGATGAGCTCGTTCAGCCGGTAGGTGTGCGTGAACTCATCGAAGGTCAGCTCAGGGAACTGCGGAATATGGATACTACCCATCATATCCGTCACCCTCCTCCGCAACTCCGGTTCTGGCACCGCACTTCTCCAGCAACAGGCTCACCGCCGCGTCGCTGGCGCAGTCTTCCAGGTGGTAGTAGGAGCCGTCCAGCTCCATGTACTCATCTCCCGGCACAATGGGTTCTCCGCAGTAGGCGCAGGTGAACACCGTCGGCGGGTCCGGCGCATTAGGACACCTGCTGTCGCACGGGAAGCGCCCGCAGATCGCACACATCGAACATTCCTCCTCTCAGGTTAATTGCCAGCCTCATGTAGTAGTCAGTCAGCTCGTTCTCATACAGCAGCGGAAGATAGCTGTTCGGCTTCTGATTCAGCGCACACTTTCTCCTGGTGTGGGCCAGGACCTCTTCCGCAACGTGGTCCGGGATACGGAAGCCCAGAGTTTTCTCCGCAGCAGCTCTTGCGGTATCGACCGTTTCAGCCATCACTCATTACCGATGCGCCGACGGAGCTCGCCCAGCAGGTCATCCGTGGACACGTTGCTCAGGTCCGGCTCAGTAGAGGTAAAGAGAGAAGAGGAAACGACCAAAGCCGGGCGAATGGCATACCCACCGTGGGAGCAGATGCCGTAGCCCCAGCTGCCACTCGTGCGGACGAACAACGCGTGCGTCGCGCCGTAGTACTCCGGCCCTCCCCAGCCCGTTGCCAACCAAGAGGCGATGTTCGGGTCCGGCATGACCTCAGCACACCGGCGGGCCTCATCCAGCGTTAAGGGGGCCGCCTTTACCTCCAGGTCGCCGTATCCCTTGTAGCCGTCCAGCGTGGTCAGGCTAATCGTGCGGGAGCGGATGAGGTCAATCTCATCATCAAGCCCCTGCTCCGCCATCTTCTCGGTCAGGCGGTACAGCCACTCATCCACCCTGTTCTTCAGATCGCTCTCGGCGTAGTTGTTGGTGTCACCGAACCGGCTCGTTCCCTGCCCCTCCAGGGCCAGGATGAACAGGTCGTGGCTCTCTCCCTCACCGCTGAACGGGCCGCGGTCTTCCAGGACTACAAAGTCAATGCCCGCGAGCTGAACGGTGTCACCGGGCTTACAGGAAATGCAGGTGTTCTTCATGGTCTCATCTTCCTTTCTATCATTTTTCCGAACGGCTCTGCCCCAGGACCTTCGTACCGATGAGCTTCAGCTCTCCGGCGGCCTTGATGAGCCCGTCCAGGTATTCAAGTATCCTTTCGAGGTCCGCACGTTCGTCTTCGCTGATTACGCCGTCGGCCGTGATGTCAATGAGCGTATTCTTTACATCCTGGACATCAGACTCACGGAGCTGCTTCAGGAGCTGCATCGCCGTCCTCTCGACGGACGATAGCTCAGCAGACGGCATCGGGCAGCCTCTCCCGATGGGACACTCTTCCGCGCAGTACCAAGCCTTCAGTTCCGGGGCGCCGTATAGCTCCGCCATCAGGACAACCTTGTCCACCGGGATGACCTTTGTGATGCCCAGCTCATAGTCCGCGAGGCTTGATACCGAACCCCCCAGCAACTCCGCAGCACCTTCCCGGCTGTTCAGCCTGTCGTTGTATTTTGCAGCCTCTTTTCTACACCGAAAGCACGGATTTTCACAGGCTTTCATAGCGTCTCGCCCCATTTTCTCTACCCCCCTTCTGCGGTATAATTCCCTTGTCGGTTAGGATTGTGCATTTACTTACCGACACGGTAAGCTACCGTCAAAAAAAATAGCACTCACCTGGTCCCAAGTGAGGTCGAGCTCTTTGGCGATGATGACCTTCTCTTCGTCAGAGAACCCCACCTTCCCCTGTTCCTTTTTGGCGTAGGAGACCACGGACTTGCCGATTGCAGCGGCCATGTCCGCCTTAGTCTTGTTCTTACGTTTCCTGGCGTATTCGAGCTCCAGTCGGTTCATTTGCTCACCTCCCCTCTGTATCTTCATTCTAACTTACCATTACGGTTATGTCAAGATAATTTTTATATTTTTGGTAAGTTTATTTTACAATTTGGGAAAGATACTGTAAAATCGG
>OFFM01001061.1_pt1 | contig 16991 bp, 15 predicted proteins | sample 1521401 | NCBI WGS metagenome assembly OFFM01 (sample SAMEA3504118, study PRJEB24116) | mouse gut metagenome | biome: mouse gut; feature: mouse-associated habitat; material: faeces | place: Denmark | collected 2011
CCCGGCGCGGGCGCTTGTTATATCGGTACTATGAAGAAGCTGATGTACATCCTTGCGCTGCTGCCGCTGCTGGCTGCTTGCAGCGACGACGGCGGCGACTACGACGCGCTGCCCCGCACTATCTCGACATTTGTGAGCCAGTACTGGCCCGACCCCGACGTGGAGTCGTATACCAAGCCTCGCCCGGGCGTGTATGTGGTGATAATCAAGAATGGCCCCGAGCTGACGTTTGACGCCTCCTATCAGTGGACGCGCATCGACGGCTGCGGTATGCCGCTGCAGCAGACGCTGCTATACGACCAGCTGCCATCGCCGCTGTACCGCTACCTTGAGGAGTGTGAGTACACCGACCAGGTATTCCTGGCCTCGCGCACTCCGCGCCGCTATGGCCTGCGGCTGCTCACCGACAGCATCACCTACGACGTGGCCACAGCCACGGTGCGAGAGCTGCGTTAAAACGCATTGACCACGCGGCGCAGCTCCGTGAGCCGGCGCAGCAGCGCGGGCAGCAGGTCGAGGCGGAGCATATTGGCGCCGTCGCTCTTGGCTACAGCCGGGTCGGGATGAGTCTCGATGAAAAGACCGTCGGCACCGACGGCGATGGCCGCGCGGGCGATGGTCTCGATCATGTCGGGGCCGCCGGTGACACCGCCGGTTGTGTTGGGCTGCTGTAGCGAGTGTGTCACGTCCATTATCACCGGGCAGCCACACTCGGCCTGCATCTCGGGTATGCCGCGGAAGTCGACCACCAGGTCGCCGTATCCGAATGTGGTGCCGCGGTCGGTCACCATCACGGCATCATTGCCTGCCTGGCGCACCTTGTCGGCTGCGAAGCGCATCGAGCCGGGCGCCAGAAACTGGCCCTTCTTGATATTGACCGCACGGCCGGTCTTGGCGGCGGCTATGAGCAGGTCGGTCTGGCGGCAGAGAAACGCCGGTATCTGGAGTATGTCGACAAAGTCGGCGGCCATGCGGGCCTCCTCGGGGCCGTGGATGTCGGTCACCACCGGCACACCGACACTCTCGCGCACCTCGGCGAGGATGCGCAGGGCCTCGATGTCGCCGATGCCGGTGAAGGAGTCGAGGCGAGAGCGGTTGGCCTTGCGGTACGAGCCTTTGAACACGTAAGGGATGTCGAGCTCGGCGCACACCGGCGCTATGGTGGCGGCGATGTCGAGCGCCATGTCGCGGCCCTCGATGACACAGGGGCCGGCGAGCAGGAAGAAATTGCGGCTGCGCGACGAGCGCAGATATTCGATGGTGGGATTCATTGATGCAGTTGGTTGATGATATGACATGTGTCGCAGGCCACCAGGGCGGCGGTCTCGGTGCGCAGGCGGTTGTCGCCGAGCGTCACCGGGCGCCAGCCCAGGTCGAGGGCCGAGCGTATCTCGTCGGGGTCGAAGTCGCCCTCGGGGCCGATGAGCACGGCCGTGTCGAGCGCGGGACGGTACTCGCGGGCCAGCAGCCGGCGCGGTATCGAGGGGGCGCAGTAGGCGATGAAATTTTGCAGGCCGGGGCGCGAGCCGACAAAGTCGTCGAGCGGCGTGAGCGGGTCGATGACCGGGAGCACCGCCTTGAGCGACTGCTTCATGGCGCTTACGGCAATCTTGCCCAGCCGCTCCACATTGATGCTCTTGCGCTCCGAGCGCCGGCACCGCAGCGGTACGATGCGGTCGACGCCCACCTCGACGAGCTTCTCGACCAGCCACTCCATGCGGTCGGTGTTTTTGGTGGGAGCCACGGCGATGGTGATGCTCCCGAGCCACACCTTGGGCAGGTCGCGCACGGCGTCGATTTCCACGGCCGTATGCTTGTGGTGGGCGGCGGCGATGATACACTCATATACGTGACCGCGGCCGTCGACCACCTCGATGCGGTCGCCCTCGCCCATGCGCAGCACTCGGGTGCAGTGGCCCGAGTCGCTCTCGGGCAGTGTGCGGGTCTGCTCTATGTCGGGGGCATAAAACCTTATCATATGGCGTCGTCGGCTATATCCTCGGCCTCGTCGATGGCGCGCGCGGTGGGCGCAGCCTCCTTGCGCGGGTGGAAGACGAGCATAAACAGCACGGCCACTACCAGCGCATAAGCCGCAAACTCAAACCACGACTGGCGCCAGCCTACGAGCTGCTGCACGGCGTCGAGCCCCGGGGCAAATACGTTTTCGTTGATGACAAATGTGCCGGCAATCCATGTGCCGAGCGATGCGCCGATGCCGTTGGTCATGATCATGAACAGGCCCTGGGCCGACGAGCGTACCTCCGGAGTGGTCTGCGAGTCGACATACAGGCCGCCGGATACGTTGAAGAAGTCAAAGGCCACGCCGTACACTATGCACGACAGCATCAGCAGCCCCACGCCCGAGGGCGAGGTATTGCCCAGCCCGAAGAAGCCGAAGCGCAGCACCCAGCCAATCATGGCCATTATCATCACGCCCTTGATGCCGAAGCGGCGCAGGCAGAAGGGGATGAGCAGTATGCACAGCGCCTCGCTGCACTGCGAGAGCGAGATGAGGAAGGTGGAGTTGGAGGCAAAGAAATCGTCGGCATACTCGGCCACGGTCTTGAAGTGCTCGATGTACATGGTGCCGTAGCTGTTGGTAATCTGCAGCGACACGCCCAGCAGCATCGAGAAGATGAAGAATACGGCCATATCGTGGCGCTTGAAGAGCTTGAAGGCGCGCAGGCCCAGCGAGTCGGCCAGCGATGCCGAGCCGGCGCGGTTGACCGGGCAGGCGGGCATGGTGAGGGCGTATACGCAGAGCACCAGGCTGAATATGCCGCTGGTGATGAGCTGGGTATATGAGTTCATGATGGGCACACCGTCGATACGCACGAAGTTGACCAGCAGCTCGGCGCAGATAAATCCCACCGTACCCCACACGCGTATGGGCGGGAAGGCTTTGACGGTGTCGAGACCGGCCTTGGTGAGGGCGTTGAAGGCCACGGAGTTGTTGAGACCGATGGTGGGCATGAAAAATGCCACGCTGATGGTGTACAGCGTGAAGAGCGGCCCAAACTCAATGGCGCCGCCGGCCTGCATGGCGTAGCATCCCGCGGCAATCATGAAGCCGCCGGCCAGCAGGTGGCACAGGCTGAACATCTTCTGGGCCGGTATGAAGCGGTCGGCCAGGATACCGATGAGTCCCGGCATGAGCAGCGACACCAGACCTTGTACGGTGTAAAACCAGAAAGTGTGGGCGCCCATGCCCACCGAATTGAGAAAAAGTCCCAGCGATACCAGGTAGGAGCCCCATACGGCAAACTCCAGGAAGCCCAGCAGCGACAGGCGCGCTTTGATGTGATTCATGGCAAAGTGTATTTTTGCAAGTATTATTTCTGCTTGTTTTTGATGATTTCGTTGAGGCGGGCGGCCTCCTCGTAGTTTTCCTCCTCGATGGCGCGGTCGAGCATCTTTTGCAGCTCCTCGACGGCGAGGTTTTCGGGCCGCGGACCCTCGGGGAGCTCGTCGGCGCGGGCGGAGTCGTCTTCGATGTCGTCGGAGTGCTCGGCCTCCTCGATGATAAATCCCGTCTGCTCCAGTATCTCGGGGGTGGTGTAGATGGGCGCGCCGGTGCGCATGACGATTGCTACCGCGTCGGATGTGCGGGCGTCGAGCACCACCTGCCGCTCACCGTCGGTAAAGGTGAGCTCGGAGTAGAAGATGCCGTCGTCAAAGCGGTATATGTACATCTCGCGCAGCCTCACGCCAAATGCCTGCGCAAAGCTCACAAAGAGGTCGTGGGTGATGGGCCGCGGCGGCCTCACCCCCTCGATGCGTATGGCTATCGACTGGGCCTCGGGGGCGCCTATCACCACCGGGATGCGGCGCGGGCCGCCATCCTCGGCCAGGATGAGCGCAAAAGCGCCGGATTGCAACTGATTGTACGACAGGCCTAATACTTTGAGTCTGATGCGCTCGTCCATGGCTGTGTATATATTATAAACTGATTACTCCCGAGCCCAGGCAGCGGTGGGCGGCACTGTCGTACAGCACGGCAAACTGCCCGGGGGCGATGCCCTGCACCGGACGCTCCGAGTCGATGACGTACTCTCCCGGGCTGCCGTCGATGCGGGTGAGCCGCGCGGGGATAAACTCGGGCATGTGGCGGTTTTTGAAGGTGATGGCGGCTCCGTCGCATGCGCCGCCCTCCCATGGGTCGAGGGTGAGCCAGCGTGTCTCGGCGATGTGGAGCCGGCGGCCATACTGCTTGTCGGTGTCGTAGCCGCCCGACACGTATATGGTGTTGGTGCCGACGTCTTTGCGCACCACATACCACGGGCCTCCGCTCAGCCCGAGGCCCTTGCGCTGGCCGATGGTGTGGAACCAGTATCCGCGGTGCTCGCCCAGCACCCGGCCGCTCTCCAGCTCGACGATGGGACCGGGGAGCTCGCCCAGGTGGCGGCGTATGAAGTCGTTGTAATTGATTTTGCCCAGGAAGCAGATGCCCTGCGAGTCGCGGCGGGTGGCGTTGGGCAGGCGCTGCTCCAGCGGCGCACATCGGCCTTGGGCATGTCGCCGATGGGAAATGTGATGTGGGCGAGCTGCGCGGGGGTGATACGGGCCAGGAAGTCGGTCTGGTCTTTGACGGGGTCGACGGCGGTGGTGAGCCATACGCGGCCGTCGGCATCGCGCTCGGTGCGGGCGTAGTGGCCCGAGGCGGTGATGTCGAAGTGGCGGCCGACGCGCTCCTCGAAGTAGCCGAATTTGATGATGAGATTGCACATCATGTCGGGGTTGGGCGTGAGCCCGGCGCGTACCGTGTCGAGTGCGTATCGCATCACATGGTCCCAGTACTCCTCGTGGAGCGGCACGATGTCGAGGGGCAGGCCATAGCGGGCGGCGATGAGGCTGCACAGCTCGATGTCTTCGTCGGCAGAGCAGTCGCCCAGGCCGTCGTCGCGGCCGATGCGTATGTAGAAGAGATGCACGTCGTGGCCCTGCTCCACCAGCCGGTGCACAGCCACGGCGGAGTCGACACCTCCCGATATGAGCGCGGCGACACGCATCGTCACAGCCCGGTATTGGCGCGCACTGCGGCCAGCGCGCGTATGATGCCGTCGGTATTGTATCCCTTGGCGAGTACCTTGTGGCGGGCGTCGAGCAGGTAGAATGCCGGGGTCGACTTGATGTCAAACCACTCGTCGGCATCATCGCAGGCGCCCTTCACCCAGTTGGCCGGCTGGCCGGCTGCCGCCACATGCCACTCGGTCGAGGGCTCGCCCGGCTCGATGCAGAGCACCGTGAGCAGCCCCGACGATATGAGGGTGTTGATATTGTGGTCGGCCGACAGGCGCACCCGTGCCAGCGAGCAGTCGTCGCAGTCGTGCTCGTTGAAAAAAACCAGTATCACCTGAGTGCGTATGGTGTCGAGCGTGGCTTTACGCCCGTCGGGAGTCTGCCACGTGAGGTGGCGCATACGGCCACCCTGGCGGGTATTGTCGATGATACGGGCGGCGCGCTCAAAGCGGGCACGGTCGGCGCCGCCTATCTTGCGGTTGTCGGCCGCGGCCTTGGCGAAGTGGTAGAATATGTCTTCGCTGCGATACTGCGAGGTGTCGCTGTACACCCAGTTTTCGGCCAGGCGGGCGATGTGCAGGGCCTGCGGGCCCGATTTGCGCACCGAATGCATCAGCCGTCCGATGGCTGAGTATACCGTGTCGGCCGATGCGTAGGGCATGAATCCTATCCAGTCGCCGAAGGTGGAGTTGAGCTTCTCGGTCTTCGACATGGCCGACTTGATGTCGGCGCGGTCCCAGAAGTGCGACACCAGGTAGTCGCATCGCTCTTGCAGGGTCGACATGTCGGCGGGCGGCACGGGGTAGGGGAAGAGGTCGCCGTCGGCGCCGCGTGCCGCGATTGCGCCGATAGCTATGAGCAGTGACAGGATTATCCGTTTCATAAGCGCAAATGTAATACAATATTTGCGGATTATCAAGAACCACCCTCGCCCCGATTATGTTTTATTAAGAAAACACCATACACTATGAAAAAATTACGACTGGCCGCCGTCGCTGCGGCCGCGCTTCTGGGTACGGCGGCTTCGCTGGCCTGCTCGCGCATAGTTTTCCACGGCGACAGCACCGATGCCGTGATAGTGGGGCGCACTCTTGACTGGCGCACACCCATCCCCACCAATATATATGTATATCCGGCCGGCATGGCCAAGGTGAGTATGCCCTCGGGCCCGCGCTATGAGTGGACATCGAAGTATGGCAGTGTGCTCGCCGTGGGCTACGACGGCGGCGTCACCGAGGGCTTCAACGAGCGCGGCCTCGCGGCCAACGGTCTCTTCTGCCGCGGTACCGAGTACCGCTATGCCGTCGAAGGCTCCGACACCAAGGTGATGAGCCTGGCGGTAATCGTGAGCTACTTTCTCGACAATTTTGCCACGGTCGACGAGGTGGAGGCCTGGCTGAGGGACAATGACTTCGGCATCAACGGCCAGACCTTCGACGGCGGTACCGTGTCGCAGCTCCACTGGGCCTTTACCGACCTGAGCGGCAAGTCGCTCATCATGGAGTACGATGCCAAGGGCAAGCTCAATCTGTATGCCTCAAAAGGCTACAAGGTGATGACCAACAATCCGCCCTTTCCCGACATGCTTGCCATCACGGCCTACTGGACCGGCGAGGTTGGCGGCAAGAATATGCTGCCCGGCACGGTACGCAGCTCCGACCGCTTTGTGCGCGCCAGCTACTTTATCGACCACCAGCCATCGACCGGCGTTGGCGATGAGCAGGCGCTCACCCAGATGATGAGCCTTGTCAACAATGTATCGGTACCCGCCGGATACTATATCCCCGGCGAGCCCCATCTGAGCATGACGCAGTGGGCATCGATGAGCGACCTGCACCGTCAGCGGTATTACTTCCGCTTTGCCGACAATCTGGGCTACTTCTACATCGACCTGTCCAAGCTGCTGCTCAAGCCCGGCTCGCCCGTGCTCAAGCTCGACACGGCCGACCATACCGAGTATGCCGGCTGTGTCAACGACCGCCTGCGCCGCTCCGAGCCGTTCAATCCCATGTACTGAGATCAGGGACGAGTTAAGAGGGACGAGGGACGAGTTAAGAGGTACGAGGGACGAGTTAAGAGGTACGAGGTATAGGTTAAGCGACATCTCGTCCCTCCCCTCTTTTTCATCTCTTGACTCGTCCCTCTTAACTCTTGACTCGTCCCTCGTCCCTCGTCCCTCGTCCCTCTTAACTCTTCGCTATCTCATACACTGTCCCCTCGATGAGTGTCACCCATATGTGGCCCGTCGAGGGGTCGATGTCTATGCCGTTGATTTCGCTCTTGCCCAGGGGCAGCGACCATAGCACGCGACGCGAGGCGGGGTCGACGGCGGTGAGGATGCCGCGGCGCGAGCCGGCGAGCACCACGCCGTCGTGCTCGGCCACGATGCAGGGCGCGTGGTCGTATCCCAGCCCGAGGTCGACAGTCCATGCCTCGCGGAAATCGGGCACGGTGGCGTCGACCGCCACCAGCTCGCCGTCCATGGTCTTGGCGTAGACCAGGCGATGGTCGGCGCTGTGGCCGAGGCTCTCGCGGTATCGGTGGGATTTGTCGCGCCATACGGTGGCGCCTGTGCGACGGTCGATGGCGGTCATGTATCGGTCGGGCGCCACGATGTATACCCGCTCGGGCGTGATGACGGGCACGACATTGCCCGGGCCGAGCTGATTCTGAGCCTTGCCATTGTTCCACACCCAGCGCAGGCGGCCGGTGCGGCGGTCGATGCAGCGCAGGTTGGTGTCCCAGGCGCCGAAGACGATGTCGGAGCCGTCGACGGCCGGGGCGGCCTGGCAGTAGTTGTAGAGCGAGTCGTATGTGTGGCGCAGACGCCCCGAGCGCGGGTCGCGCAGCTCCAGGCGCTTGTAGCCGCCCTGTACCCATACATCGTCGAGCACGAGTCCGTCGGCCACATACGGGCCCTCGCGCGAGGGCTCGGTGCTGGCGCGGCGGCCGTCGGCATCGACGGTGAGTATGCCGGTGGCTGAGGGGAAGGCCACGCGGCCCGAGCGCAGCACGGCCGGGCGCGAGAAGAGCGACGCCCCGGTGGGGATGCTCCAGCTGCGGCGCCCCGATGCCTTGTCGATGGCGATGGCATGGCCTGTGATGCGGCTGATGAGCATCAGCGGCTCTGAGCGATTGCGGTACATGTGCAGACTGTCGACGATGATTCTGTTGTACAGGCTGTCGCTCTGGTCTGTGACCCATACGTGCAGCGGCCCTACCACGGTGTAGAGCAGAGCTGTATTGCAATCGGCCTCGTATCCGAAGGCGCGGGTAAGACTGTAGATGCCCGCCGGGGTGCGATAGTCGCCCTCACGCTTGCGGCCGACGGGTGCGATGCCTTTGGCGCCGACGTTTACGTCGATTGAGGTGCCGATGGCAGTCCACTTGCCGCCGCTTAGCATATAGCGTTGCATCAGAGCCTTGTTGCGGCGTGCGCCCGATGCAGTGACGACCACCAGCTGGCGGCACGGGTGTCGCTGTCCCATTTTGTCCGGCAGCATCCGGCGTACGTCGCCCGGCAGATTTTCGGCTGAGCGCACTTCATTGATATACCGGCTGATAAACCCTATGCGCGTTTGTACAAATCCGTCGGCAATACCGGGTATTTCGTTGGCAAACAGGGTATAGTGGCCGATGGCCTCGTTCAGGTCGCCGATGTTGTGGTTGGCGTATCCGCGATGCTCGTATATGCTGGCGATAATGGCATGGCGCCATGCGCCGGCCGGCGGGTCAGGTATTGAGGCTGTATTTTTGAGACAGTCGAGTTTCTGCTCGGATGTAAGCTGGCTGTCATGCCACACATTGTTGTCGTAGCTCTCGATATCACCGTCGTATCGGAGGTCTTTCAGTACGATTGCAAGACCGTCTATGAGTCCGGCTACATCGGCGCTGATTTTTGCTATAAGCGCGTCTACACACTTTGCCGGGTCGCCGCAATCTGCAATGTTTACGCTGTGGAAGCGGTTGCTCTCGACATCACCCCGGGATATGACACTGTGCGCGCTGATGGAGCCTGCTGTGTCGCTGCTGAAGATGACAGTCACACTGATATCCTTGTATGAGGTAAGTGTGGCCCGCAGAGAGCGTGTCACGCTGCGCAGGTCGATGGAAAAATAGTCACCTGAGATACCGAAAGCCTCGTCTTCGGTTTTCACGCGCCCGCGGCGTCTGCGGGACTCTGAGCCGGGTATGTGTGTATCGGCAATGTTACCCATTGACAATTGACGCAGCTTGATATATACTGAGTCGAGCGCGGCGTTGGTCTCCATTGCCATGCGCTGCTTGATGTAATCCTCGCTTATACCGTAGTCGCTGAGAAGTTTTGACAGATTTATGCCTTTGAAAATGATTATGTTGTCGTGTGTCCATACATTGCCGGCAACGATTATCAATACCAGCAGTGTCAGTGCAATAGTCGTAAGCTGTAGATATCTGAGAAGTGTATGTCCGTGGCTCCGGTGTTTCGTGGCCGGTAAAGGGTCATCGTGATTGTTGCCGCCGTCTGCGGGGTGTAGCCCGGTACGTGGGGCATTTTTTACTTGCTTGCGCTGGGTGGGGTTTCCCCGGTGATGTCGTAAAAGTCGTTTCTTTGCCATTGCAGTCATAGATTGAGATTAAATGCCAAAAAAAGCGCTCCGGCAGGTAGGCCCGGAGCGCGTATTCCATCCCGTGGAAAATGCGGTGAGTCTTGTCTATGGTGTCATCGATGTCAGTGCTCGAGGGCGTAGGTGATGGAGGTCACGACGCGGATGTTTTTGATGTAGGGGGTGTACTGGTCGCGGTCTTCGATGGTAAACTGCCCCTGCGATGCGGTCTGTATCTTGCCCAGGCTGCTGTGTGAGTCGGCGGCAAAGCGGTCGGCGGCGGTACGGGCGGCCTCGGTTGCCTCGGCTATCATCTCGGGCTTGATTTCGTTGAGCTTGGTATACTCGTAGCTGGTCTGGTACTGATAGTCGCCGGCGACCACCGCGATGCCCTGGCGCATCAGCTCGGGCTGCTTGTCGATGAGCGACTTTACGAGCTTGACTTGCTCGGAGCTGACGACGATGACGTTGGTCACCAGGTAGCGTGAGCGCACCTGGCTCTCGTTGGAGTAGGTATTGGCCACGCGGTCTTCGACCTGGGGCGGATTGATGCTGAACTCGTCTTCTTTCAGGCCGTTGGCTTTCAGGAAGGCGGTGATTTTGGCGTTGGTGGTCTGGATGCGGTTGTAGATATCGATGAGGTCGTTGCCCATCTCCTTGGTGACGATGGGCCACGTGACGGAGTTGGCTTCCACAGAGCGCTCGCTCAGGCCGCGCACGGTCACCTGGCGGCCGCGGTTGGCGATATTGTCGATGCCGCCTTTGATGAAGATGCCCAGCAGGAGCAGGCCGGCGCAAAGGAGTGACGCGCCGATGACGCGTGATAAGTCGAGTTTCATAGTCGGGGGTGTGTTTTATTTGTCGCGGCTAAGATAAGCAGTTTGGATGACAAAAGCAAATTTTAAATATGTAGGACATGTAGGTCAGAGATGCAACATTACAACAATCGCCGCGGCGCTGATGTTCAATCTTGCGGGGGCGGGAAAGTTTTTGTTAATTTGCAAGCGATGACTTACCGCAAATACCGCACGCTCCGCCGCGCGCGTATCATCGTGTCGCTGGTGTTGATGCTCGCCCTTACGGCCGCCCTGGCCGCGGGACGCGACAGTCTGCTGTCGCGCTGGCAGATAGTGCCGGCGCTGATGGCGAGCGCGCTGCTGTGGATAGTGCTGTGGGTGGCTGTCACTCTGCTGCTGGGGCGGGTGTACTGCTCCGGCATATGCCCGCTGGGCACGCTCCAGGATATGTTTATCGCTGTGAGCCGCCGCCGGCGGCGCGGTTTTTTCTACCGCACGGGGCGCCCTGCGGTGCGCGTGGCCATCGCGGCGGTGGCTCTCGGGGCCTTGCTGCTGGGTATGGGACGGGTGGTGGAGGCGCTCGACCCCGCGGCCGCATACAGGCGTATGGTGGAGTGTCTGGGGCGGCCGCTTGTACGAGGCACGGCCGTGGCGGCGGGCGGCGCGGTGATGGCCGCGCTGGTGCTGGGGGCGGTGGCCGTATGCTCGCTTGCCCGGGGCCGGCTGATATGCAATACGGTGTGCCCGGTGGGGACGCTGCTCGGGGCGCTGTCGCGCTACTCGCTGTATCATATGGATATCGACACCGACCGCTGCATCGGATGCGGCGAGTGTGTGCGCCGCTGCAAGGCCGAGTGCATCGACCCGTCGGCGCATACGGTCGATGTGACCCGCTGTGTGGTGTGTTTCGACTGCGCGGCTGCTTGCCCGGCGTCGGCGCTCAGATACCGCCGCGGCCGCCATCGCCTGCAGATGCCGCTGCCGGTGTTGCCCGCGGCGCAGGCGGCCGTCAAGGCTGCCGTCGCCAAGCCGCTTGCAAAGAGTGCGGCGCTCTATAGCGCCCGCGGCGTGAGCCGGGCCAGCGATGGTACCGAGTCGAGCCAGGCGGAGTAGGGGGCGCGGCGGGGACTGTTGTAGGTCGAGATGTCGACCGGGCCGCGCACGCCGTCCACGCGTCCGATGTGGCTGTGCTGCCACAGCGTCCAGCGCGATTGGTCGGCCAGGGGTGGATTGGTAAATGAGCATATCCACAGGGTCACGTCGTCGAAGCGTCCGCGGATGAAGCGGTAATACCCGTTTTTATTGGTATAAATCATAGGCTCGCGGCCGTTTTGCCGCAGCAGCTCCACGAGCGAGCGCAGGTTGGCCACCACCTCGGCGGTGGTGGCGTCGGGCGGATTGGCCCACTCCTCCACGTCTATCGCCACGGGCAGGTCGAGGTGGCGCGCTCCCAGCGCGCGCAGTATGTTGACGCTCTGGCGCCATCCGTCGACATCGAAGCGGAAAAAGTGGTATGCGCCCACGTGCAGCCCCGCGTCCATCGCGGCGGCATAGTTGCGCTCAAAGAGCGAGTCGCGCCAGGTGGCGCCCTCGCTGGCCTTGAGCATGGCAAAGTCGATACCGGCGTCGGCGACGCGGCTGAAATCGACGCGGCCGTTGTGGGCCGACAGGTCGATACCCCTCACGGGATATTCGGCCGGGTCGATGCCCACAGCGGCGCGCGATCCTCTGAGCAGGCGCGGCAGCATGGCGCCGCCTATGGTGGTGGCGGCGACTGCGATGAGTATTATGGCTGCCGTGCGTGCTTTCATATGCAGTCGTTTACTCCACGCGCAGGCGGTCGCCCTCGCTGTCGACTATCGAGCGGTAATACTGCTCGTCGTAGCCGGGGAAGTCGGGGTAGGCGGGTGTGCCCTCGGGTGTGCGCACAAACTCGCCCGGAGCGCTCTCCTTCTTCACATTTCCGTCGAGGTACTTCACCAGCAGGTAGTCGCCCAGCGCCTTGTAGTCGCGGGTGACATCGGCGGCGGCGCGGAGTGTCATGCCGTCGAGAGTGGCGCGGGCGGCAGAGTAGTCGGTGTCGGGGGTGAGGGTGGCGGCCACGGAGTCGACGGCGGCGGTCAGAGCGCTCTCGTGGCGGCTCTGCACGCGGCGTATGTCGGGTATCATCTGCGAGTAGCGGTTGTAGGCCTGGTTGGCGACGTAGTTGTTGACCCAAAACATGGCGTCCCACGACAGATTGTACATGTCGCCGTTGCCCTCGGCCAGCTCGCGGGGCACGACCGAGTTGGAGTTGAACACCGGTATGTACACACATGTATTGGCATCGTCGACACCAAACCACAGCACGCCGCGCATGGCCGGGTGGCGGTCGGCGCGCATGTTGGATACAAAGGAGAATCCGGTCTGCTGTGTGGCGATAGCGCGCTCGTGGGTGTATGTCTTGCCGTCGACCTTATAGGTGAGCGGACGCCAGCGGTAGGGCACCTTGTAGGGGCCGGCGCCGGGGTCACTGGTCATGTCGAGCGGGGTGTCTTCAAAGTGGTCGCGCATCATCCACTTGAGGTCGTCGGCGCTCACGGGGCGCGACGGCTTTACCCACAGGGGCATCACCTCGCCCTCGCCGCGGGTAATCCAGGGGAGCCAGGCGTCGGCGCTGCCCTTGGGCAGAAACTTATTGTAGTACGCCCACACGCGCGCGTCGCAGCCGCGCAGGGCGCCCAGGTCGGTCACGGCATAGGTGCGCGAGAAGTCGAAGTCGCGGTCGGCGCCGTCGTACAGCCCCTGCTTGCGGGCAAATGAAATCACGTCGGGCGAGTAGAGGGTATTCTTGTCGCCTTTGAGGGGGAAGGTGTGTATGCGGGCGTGGTTGGCATGGCCGCTGATGTAGCCGTCGGGCACGCGGCGGGCCACCCATACGGCGCCCGGGTCGCTCTTGCCCTTGCCTATCATCTCCATGATCCATACCTCGTCGGGGTCGGCGATGGAAAAAGACTCGCCCTCGGAGGCGTAGCCGTATTTGTCGACCAGCGAAGTCATCACCTCCAGAGCCTCGCGGGCGGTGCGCGAGCGCTCCAGGGCGATGTAGATGAGCGAGCCGTAGTCGATGATGCCCGAGCCGGCCAGCTCGGGGCGTCCGCCCCAGGTGCTCTCGGCGATGGTGACGCCGTGCTCGTTCATGTTGCCGGTGCGGGCATAGGTATGGGCAGGCTGGGGTATGTAGCCGAGGTGGCGGCCCGAGTCCCAGTCGCGCACCTCGCGCATTTCGCCGGGGGCGTGGTCGGCGGCGGGCTGCTTGTATAGCTCGCCGTAGAGGGTGTGGGAGTCGGCGGCGTAGGTAATCATGGTGGAGCCGTCGGCGGTGGCGCCTTTGGCCGCGATGAGGCTGGTGCAGGCGTCGGCGGCCGGGGTGGAAAGGGCGGCGGCGACGATTGCGGAGGCAATGAGTCTTTTCATGCAGATGGGGAGTGAGAAGTGTGTAAGATGATGTGTCACCACTCGATGGTGAATGTGGCCTCAAACGACCGGGCCACCGGCGGGGCTTCCTTGGTGACTGCCACCGAGCCGCCCGTGATGGCGGGGTAGGCGGCCGTGAGCTCGCGGCGGATGCGTCCGGCCAGATGCTCGAGCAGGTCGGAGGGGGTGGCGGCCACGCGGGCCACTGTCTCGGCGACCTCGGCATAGTTGAGGGCGTCGGCCACCGAGTCGGAGGCAATGGCGCGGGAGGCGTCGTAGCGCAGGTGCAGGTCGTAGCGAAACCATGCACCGACGCGGCGCTCCAGCGCCCCTACGCCGTGATAGCCGTAGAGGCGCAGGCCGCTGATGGTGATGGCGGTGCGGGTCATTTGCGGCGACGGCCTTTGCCGCCCTTGGAGCCTTTGCGCTCCTTGGCCGGCTTGTGACTGTCGGCGCTCTTGCCGCGGCTCTTGCCTCCTCGGCGGGGCGACGACGGCTTGGCCGAGCCCAGGGTGGCGATGGAGCGTGGCGGGTGTTTCTCGTCGACGAGCACAAAGTCGAGCTGCTTGCGGTCGAGGTTGCAGCGGGCCACCTGCACCTGCACAGCGTCGCCCAGGCGGTAGCGGTTGCCGTTGCGGCGGCCTACGAGGCAGTAGTTTTTCTCGTCGAAGTCGTAGAAGTCGTCGGCCAGGTCGCGTACCGGCACCAGGCCCTCGCACTTGTTGTCGTCAAGCTCCACGTACAGGCCCCACTCGGTCACGCCCGAGATGACGCCGGCAAATACCTCGCCCAGGTGGTCGGTCATATACTCGACCTGCTTGTACTTGATGGATGCGCGCTCGGCGTTGGCGGCCAGCTGCTCCATGGCCGAGGAGTGCTCACACTCCTCCTCGAGCTTGTCGACGCTCACGCTGCGGCCGCCGCGCAGATAGCGCTCCAGCAGGCGGTGCACCATCATGTCGGGGTAGCGGCGTATGGGCGATGTGAAATGGGTGTAGTAGTCAAAGCCCAGGCCGTAGTGGCCGATATTGGTGGTGGTATACACGGCCTTGGCCATCGAGCGGATGGCCAGGGTGGAGAGGAAATTCTCCTCGCCCTTGCCCTTGATGTCGGCGAGCATGCGGTTGATGGAGCGGTTGACATCCTTGGCCGAGCCGCCGGTCTTCACCTTGTATCCAAAGTTGCGGCACAGGCCGGCCAGGTCGGCGAGCTTGCCGGGGTCGGGCTGGTCGTGCACACGGTATACAAAAGCCTTGGCTTTCTTGCGGGAGCCGGTGCAGCCGATGAAGGCGGCGACGGTGCGGTTGGCCAGCAGCATGAATTCCTCGATGAGCTTGTTGGCGTCTTTGCTTTCCTTGAAGTAAACCGATACGGGATGGCCCTTGTCGTCGATGTTGAAGCCCACCTCGGCGCGGTCAAATTCCACCGAGCCATTGTCGTAACGCTCTCGGCGCAGTATCTTGGCCAGGCGGTCGAGGGTGAGTATCTCGTCGCGCATGTCGCCCTGGCCGGTCTCGATGACGGCCTGAGCCTCGTCGTATGTAAAGCGGCGGTCGGAGCGTATGACGGTGCGGCAGATCTCGCTGCGGAGCACGCGGGCGCGGTCGTCCATCTCAAAGATTACCGAGAAAGTGAGCTTTTCCTCGTCGGGGCGCAGCGAGCAGATGCCGTTGGACAGATGCTCGGGCAGCATAGGTATCGTGCGGTCGACCAGATAGACCGATGTGGCGCGGCTCTCGGCCTCTCGGTCGATGATGGTGTCTGGGCGCACGTAGTGTGTCACATCGGCGATATGCACGCCCACCTCCCAGTGGCCGCCGGGCAGCTGACGTATCGACAGGGCGTCGTCGAAGTCCTTTGCATCGGTGGGGTCGATGGTAAAGGTGGTGACCTCGCGCATGTCGCGTCGGGCGGCTATCTCCTCGGGGGTGATGCCGGCCGAAATCTTGTCGGCGGCCTTCTCCACAGCGGCGGGGTAGCGGTACGGCAGGCCAAACTCGGCCAGGATGGCGTGCATCTCGGCGTCGTTCTCGCCGTTTTTACCCAGGATGTCGACCACCTCGCCGCGGGGGTTGGCAGTGTCGTCGGGCCAGTCGGTGATGCGCACCACAGCCTTGTCGCCGGTGACACCGCCCTTGAGTTTGGGCTTGGGGATGAGGATGTCGGTGGCCAGATACTTGGAGTCGGTATTGAGGGTGGCAAAGTGCTTGTCGACGCGCAGGGTGCCGATGAAAGTCTGGTCTTTGGCCTCGATAATCTCGGTGACCACGGCCTCGGGCTCGCGGCCCTTGACACGGGCGGCGATGCTTACGCGCACGCGGTCGCCGTTGAGGGCGTGGAGCGAGTTGCGCTCGGCCACAAATATGGCCTGGCCGTCGTCGTCGGTCACGACACTGTTTTTGCCGTTGCGCAGGCGCACGAAGGTGCCCGTGGCCGTGACAGTGTCGACCGGCATCTTGTACTGGCCGGGCGACACCTCGATGAGGTCGCCGTCAAAGGCGAGCTCGGCCAGGTGCAGGGCCACGGCGCGCTGCTGGGCCGGGGCGTCGAAGCCGCAGGCGGCCGAGACTTGCTTGTAATTGAATGTCTTGCTGCCGCGCGAGGCTATGTATTGGTCGACGGCGGCGTAGAGCGCAGCCTTGTCGGCCGATTTGGTTTTGGTTTTTGCCATTGGATGTGTTTATGTTTAGAGGAGAAAGGATTGTGTGTGGCGCTCAGGCGTCGATGTTGGCGTAGGTGGCGTTGGCTTCGATGAAGTCGCGGCGCGGGCCCACATCCTCGCCCATGAGCATCGAGAATACGCGGTCGGCCTCGGCGGCGTCGTTGATGGTCACCTGCTTGAGGATACGGTGCTCGGGCGACATGGTGGTGTCGCGCAGCTCCTTGTCGCTCATCTCGCCCAGACCCTTGTATCGCGATACGGTGGTCTTGCCGGCGTGGGCGTCGATGAACCGCTGCACCTGGGGGTCGGTCCAGCAGTATTCCTCGTCTTTGCCGCATTTGCACTTGTACAGCGGGGGAGTGGCCAGGTAGAGGTAGCCCTGCTCGATGACGGGACGCATGCGACGGAAGAAGAATGTCATCAGCAGGGTGGCGATGTGGGCGCCGTCGACGTCGGCATCGGTCATGATGA
>OFFM01001063.1_pt1 | contig 16976 bp, 15 predicted proteins | sample 1521401 | NCBI WGS metagenome assembly OFFM01 (sample SAMEA3504118, study PRJEB24116) | mouse gut metagenome | biome: mouse gut; feature: mouse-associated habitat; material: faeces | place: Denmark | collected 2011
ACCAACGACCCTCTGATTAACAGTCAGATGCTCTAACCGACTGAGCTATTGAAGCGTTTCGCATCCCCCTCCGGGGTTTTGCGTTGCAAAGGTAGGCATACATTTCGACTTGTGCAAGTCCCACCCGCATTTTTTTCAAAAAAAGTTTAAGTCCGGGGAGGTTGCTCCCCGGACTTAAACGGTTAGAAGCTTAGAATGGGAAGTTTATGCCGAAGTTGACAGATGCGTTGGAGTTGAGCGGTACAAACTGTTTTGAGACTTCGCCAAGGGTGCGGTCCATGCCCAGGAAGAGGTTGAAGCCCTTGGTATGCAGATTGACCAGCCAGCCAAAGCCCACGCCGAAGGTACCGGCCACAAAATTGACATCGGCCGAGAAGCACTTCACGGGATGCACGCCGGCCGACACACGCGCCTCACTCCAGCTATAGCGGCCGTCGATGCGAGTGGTGCTGAGCAGGCCGAAGTGCAGCTTGCGGTAGAGCGGGAAGGTATACTCCACGCCTACATTGAGAGTGGCGCCGAGGGCGCGGGTGCGCGAGCCGGTGTCGCCGTGGTCGGTGAGCTGGTAGAGATTGTCGAGATCGCCGCGCAGACGGTCCCACTCGCGATCAAACGAGTTGTCGGCATCATCGTTGGGGTTGAAGATATACGAGTCGGTATCCACGGTGCGGTCGCCGTCGGTGCTGGCATACTTGGTGTCGCTGAAGTTGATAAAGCCCAGGTCGAGCACTGCGAGCGAGAAATTGAAGTCGCGCCAGCGGTAAGTCGCGCCCAGGTCAAAGCCGAGACCAAAGCCGTTGGGGCCGATGGAGCCGTCGCCGTCGAGATTGGCGCCCGACACATACTCGCGTCCGGTCTTGGAGTCGGTCTTGCGGTCAAACTGGAAGCCGCCTACATTGGCGTAGATATCGGCATTGGTGGTGGCGGTCCAGCTGTCGCGGCCGAGGGTGAGGTGGGCGCGGTTGAAGTACGCGTCCACGCCTGCCATGCCGACGAGAAACTTCAGCCCCATGCCCACACGCAGGCCGGGCACCTGCTTGATGTCGCGCGAGTGTCCCAGAGCTATCTCGGCGTAAGCTGTGGCGCGGGCGCTCATGTCCTTGATGTCGTATGTGCGGTTGGATATACCCTCCTTGGCCAGGGAGAAGAAGGAGCCGGGCACGTTTAGGTTGACGCCGGCCACAGCGTTTACGGCAATCGTATTGTAGCCTCCCCACGCCTTGAATCCCGCGCTGAGCACGCCCAGCTTGATTTCGGCGCCGAGGCGGTTTTTATCCTTGATGTTTGACATCACCTCCGAGGCGGGGATGTTGGGATTGGTAAAGAGCACGGTGCGTCCGTCGTAGTTGTAGAGCACGCTCGACAGGTGCAGTGTACCGCGCATGGCCAGGTTGAGATTGCCCAGGGCCGGCATCGACACGAAGTTGTCGGCATTGCCCATGGCGGGGTTCATCTGGAAGCGGTAGTTGTAGTTTTCGAGGAAGTATCCCGAGTATGTATTCTGGGCCGACACACCGGCGGCGCAGCATGCCGCGATTATTGCCAGCGCTATCTTTGCTGATGACTTCATGGTTTAAAATTCTTTTTCGTAATAGCCGCTGACACGGGCACGTATATTTTTAAGTATAAGACGCTGCGAGGGGGTGAGGGCCGAGTCGTCGGCCGAGCCTTCGACACGGGCCTCGATTTCCACGCCGTCGAGGCCGGTCACAGTGCCGGTCATGTCGATGGTGACGGGAGCGTCGGCAGCGCCGGCGGCGAGGCGTGTGCTGCGCACCTCCACCCCGGGTATGCGGCGGCCGTCGACGTCGATGGGCCAGGCAAAGAGCTCTACGGCCAGCGGAGTATTGTTTGACACGGTGGCGGTGAGGCTGAGGGTCGAGATGGTGAGTGCGTCGAGAGTCTCGTCGCTCCAGCCGTCGAGCTTGTCGGTATATACGATACGCGAGCCGGCCGTGATGGAGAGCGGAGCCACCAGCTCATATGTACCCTCCACGCCGGGGAGCTTGCGGCCGAGGGCAAAGTCGGTGACGGGCGAGGTCGGGATACGGGGATTGTCGAGATGGATGTCGATCTGCGTGGGCAGACCTGCGGCAGCCGAGCCTGCGGGAGCGGCGAGCAGCCCAGAGAGCGATGTGAAGTCGACACGCTTGAGGTTGGCCTCATATTTCGCGGGAGTGTTGAGCTCCGACACCGAGGGCGGAGTCAGCACAAAGTTGTAGGGGCCGGCCACGCCATGGTCGTGCCCTACCTCAAATGAGCGGCCGCCGTCGAGCGAGAATGCCTGTGCCGGAGCATTGTCGCGCAGGGCGGTGAGGGTAAGGCCGGCCGCGCAATCGAGCGAGTTGGCCGCCACGGGATTGTTCACGCCCAGGTATATCTGCGGGGCCGAGAGGGTGATGTCGGTACCCTCGCCGGTGAGGAAATCAGGCAGGTCGGTGAGCCTGACGGGCGCGATGTCGAGGCCCTCGAGGTGGTAACTGATGACACCGCTGAAAGCCGTGGCCACCATGTCAGTCAGGCGGTAGTCGGCGCGGAAATGCAGACGGTCGGGAGCCGCGCCGTCGATACCGAGCGTCACGGTACCGCCAAGGATGCGGAATTCGCCGCTGTACGACAGCCGGCGGGAGTCGTCGATTGTGGTGCCTGACTGCACGAAGTCGATGCCGTGCACGTGGAGCTCGACGCGGGTCGAGGCCGATGCGCCTGCGTCGAGGCGGGCGACGGTCCACACGCCGGTGGCGGGGTCATAGGAGCCGTCGCGGCTGTCGGCGTCAAGACCCACGGGCATCTGTATGCGCACGTCGTCAAATACGACACTGCTGATGGCGTCGATATCCTCGAGGATGTTGAGGTCGATGGCAAAAAGCATCTCCGTGCGGATACTGCTGATGCTCACGATGGCGTCGTCGACAGAGCCGGCGCGGTAGTCGACATCATTGCCCATCGAGGAAATCTCATAAGTGACCGAGGCCGCGCTGCGGGCAGGAGCAGGCGCCGCCACCGGGTCGAGATAGCGCTCGGTGGAGCTGAGTACCGGCGCCGACGCCGTCACGGCTGCCACCTCTATCTCCTTGGAGCTGAATGTGCCGGTCTCGCTCAGGGCATAGAAGGTCTTACCTCCGATGGTCACAGGTTTGATTTTGGAGTCGTCATCATACGATATGATGTCGCCCATGGTCACATCACTGATGTTGACCGGGATTACAAGGTCGTCGACCCGCACCTGCGTGGTGGTATCGATATCCGACAGGTCGTAGTCGTCGTTGACACAGGCGGTGCCGAGTATTGACAAGGCCACCGCCGTGCCCAGCATAGCGGATTTATTCATGCGTAAAAGTTGATAATGATAATTGATTCGCGCAAATAGATATTTCAATGCAAATTTACTATTTTTATCTAAATGCAACAAATTTTAGAGCCTGTCCCATAATATTTTTACAGGTGGAAAAAAATGCGTAACTTCGCACAGTTTTACACATCATCATATGATTATCATAGGCATCGCCGGCGGTACAGGCTCCGGCAAAACCACCGTAGTCAACAAGATTCTCACCAGCTTCCCCGCAGGCGAGGTGGCCGTCATACCCCAGGACTCCTATTACAAGGACTCCGGCCATATCCCCATGGAGGAGCGCAGCAAAATCAACTTCGACGAGCCGGCCGCCATCGAGTGGACGCTGCTCACCGAGCAGCTGCGCCAGCTCCGCGCCGGCCACACCATACAGATGCCCACCTACTCATATCTCACATGCACGCGCCAGCCCGAGACAGTCGAGGTGTCGCCCTGCGATGTGGTGCTCGTCGAGGGTATCCTGGTGCTCACCGACCCGGTGCTGCGCGAGATGATGGATGTGAAAGTATTTGTCGATGCCGATGCCGACGACCGCCTCATACGCGTGATTGCCCGCGACTGCATCGAGCGCGGCCGCACCCCCCAGATGGTGATCGACCGCTACGAGGGCGTGCTCAAGCCCATGCACTGCCAGTATATCGAGCCGTCGAAACGCTATGCCGACCTCATCGTGCCCCAGGGCGGCAGCAATACCGTGGCCATACGACTGCTCACCGACTATATCGAGAGCCGCCTGAGCCACTAACCCCACACACCGCTCCCCCTCCATGGCCATATCATTCAGACTCGACCGCAACCGCCGCGAGCAAGATACCACCGACACGCCCAATATCCTCGACATCAAGCTCGCCGAGGCCGATGCGCAGCAACTGACTCCAAACGAATTACCCGTCGACACCGAGGCGCCGGCACCTGAGGCGCCCGAGAGCGCCGAAGGCAAGATGGTGCTCCGCACCGACAATCTCGTGAAGAAATACGGCAAGCGCACCGTGGCCAATCACGTATCAATCGACGTGACCCAGGGAGAGATAGTCGGGCTGCTCGGCCCGAACGGCGCCGGCAAGACCACCACCTTCTACATGACCACCGGCCTCATCACCCCCAACGAAGGCCGCATCTACCTCAACGACCTCGACATCACCAAATACCCCGTGTACAAGCGTGCAAAGGCCGGCATCGGCTACCTGGCCCAGGACGCATCGGTATTCCGCAAGATGACCGTCGAAGACAATATCCGCTCGATACTCCAGCTCACGGGCAAGCCCAAAGACTACCAGCGCGACAAGCTCGAGAGCCTCATCTCGGAGTTTAACCTCGAGAAAGTGCGCAAAAACCTCGGCGACCAACTGTCGGGCGGCGAGCGCCGACGTACCGAGATAGCCCGCTGCCTGGCCATTGACCCGAAATTCATCATGCTCGACGAGCCCTTTGCCGGCGTCGACCCCATCGCCGTCGAGGACATCCAGACCGTGGTATATAAACTCAAGGAGAAGAATATCGGCATCCTCATCACCGACCACAACGCCCCCGAGATACTCTCTATCACCGACCGCGCCTACCTCCTTTTCGAGGGTCGCATCCTCTTCCAGGGCACCTCTGAGGAGCTTGCCGAGAATCCCGTAGTGCGCGAGAAATACCTCGGCCGCAACTTCATCTTCCGCCGCAAACAATTCTGACCCCCGCATATCTATTTGCCCATTTGTGCATAAATCTCTAAATTTGCATCTAAATATCACAGACGTTTTTTATGAAGTATCTTTCACCAATTTTTTATAGTCTAAAATGTTTTTATAATTATAAAAAAGAAGATTACTATGAACCCAATATACGGGAAGAATTATATCATAACCATTCACCCGAAATCAATCACGTAGATAAATCCGTAATATATGTTGTCAACGGGTGTAAATATAATCCAGGATTATGCGATAAACTTAGAGGAATACTCTCAACATATTACATTTGTCGGAAAGTTGGCGTTCCATTCAATATCTATTGGGATTATCCATTTGACCTACAAAACTATCTGCTCCCAAACGAGTACAATTGGCTTATAAATAAAAGTGATGTATGTTACTCAGGCTCTGTCAGTATAGCTGTCGTCGATGAAGCAAATGGTTTATTATTTCAAGAGCATATCAATGCGCGCGCTTTAAGACACAAAATTGCCAATACCGGTCAGACCCACGTATATTCAAATTGCATAATACGCAAAAAGAGATTCAAACATCTCTTCGACGAACTGTTTAAGCCCTCCGACACACTTGCGTCAGAGATAAATAAACACCTCCGTATATTACGGAATAATAGGGGGGGATATATCTCTGTGTCTCTGCGTTTTATGGAATTGCTCGGTGATTTTAAAGATCATCCCGGAGTGTCTGCGACACTTGATGAAGACAAGCAGCAGACTCTAATCGCAAAGTGTATCAGCAAAATAAAAGACATCATTAAAAAACATCCTTCCGGTACACGAGTATTTGTGGCATCTGACAGTGTAAAATTCCTTGAAGCAGCCCGTCGGATTCCTGAAGTATATGTTGTGGAAGGTGAAGTCGTACACATTAAATATCGTGGATCAGATGAAGCATATATGAAAACCTTTGTAGACCTCATGCTTCTGAAAGAAGCCGATACCAGATATCTGCTTAAAACCGGGAAAATGTACAATTCCGGATTCCCGCGATTTGCATCATGGATAGGCAATGGGAAATTCAACCTCATCGAATTCTGATTGCGCCTATGATAAGCACGACGAATCCACTGCCAATACAACGTTCTTCATGCATTGATATATTTAAAGCATTTGCTATTTTCTTTGGTATGCTTGGAACATTGTATCCGGTACTTCAACGGCACGTCATATGCCTAACAGACAATATATCGCATTATATTGTCTGAGACGATCTAAATTCACATTATTATTGCTTAGAACAAAAACTATCATAATGAAAACAGCACTCATCACCGGTGTCACCGGACAAGACGGCTCATTCCTGGCAGAGCTTCTGCTGGAGAAGGGATACGATGTACATGGCACGATACGCCGGTCTTCTGTCGACTTCAGAGAACGCATAGCCCACCTTGAGGGTAAACCAAACTTCCACCTTCACTACGCAGACCTCGGCGACTCAATGTCGATTATACAGGTACTCAATAAAGTAAAACCCGACGAAGTATACAATCTCGCCGCTCAGAGCCATGTGCAGGTCTCGTTTGACTCGCCAGAGTTTACTGCTGACGTAGACGCGACAGGTGTATTGCGGCTTCTTGAGGGTATCCGCCAGTGCGGACTTGCAGACAAATGCAGATTCTACCAGGCATCAACCTCTGAGCTATACGGCAAGGTTGAGGAGGTCCCCCAAAACGAAGACACCCCTTTCCATCCGTATTCACCATATGCAGTGGCAAAGCTCTATGGTTTCTGGATAGTCAAAGAGTATCGTGAGGCATACAATATGTATGCCTGCTCGGGTATACTCTTCAACCACGAGTCTGAGCGCCGCGGCGAGACATTCGTGACACGCAAGATTACCCTTGCAGCCGCGCGCATCGCACAAGGCAAACAAGAAAAGTTGTACTTGGGCAACCTTTCATCGCTCCGAGATTGGGGATACGCCAAGGATTATGTAGAATGTATGTGGCAAATCCTGCAGCAAGAGAAACCCGAAGACTTCGTCATTGCGTCGGGAGAGCAGCACTCCGTGCGAGACTTCTGCCTGCTCGCATTCCGCCGGGCCGGCATAGAGCTTGAATTTAAAGGAGAAGGAATCGATGAGAAAGGTATCGATAAAAATACAGGCAGGATACTGATAGAGGTATCCAAAGACTTTTACCGTCCGACAGACGTTGTAAATCTTTGGGGCGATCCTTCGAAGGCCAAACGCCAGTTGGGCTGGAACCCCAATGAGAAAACCTCTTTTGAGCAGCTCGTCAACATCATGGTGGATGCTGACATGGCAAAAGTAGCTGTAGAGCGGGCAGGCGAGCAGGTACGTACAAACCTTGAAGAATATCTTGAGAAAGGAATAGTGAAATGATGCTAAAAGATTCCAAGATATACGTCGCAGGGCATCGCGGCATGGTTGGTTCGGCAATTGTACGCGAGCTTGAGAAGCAAGGGTATACAAATATCGTCATCCGTACTCACGCAGAGCTTGACCTCACCAACCAAGCGGCTGTAAACGACTTTTTCAAAACGGAAAAGCCTGAATATGTATTTCTTGCGGCCGCCAAAGTCGGGGGAATCGAGGCAAACCGCACTGCTCTCGCCGACTTCATGTACGAAAACATGATGCTGGAGATGAACGTAATCCATGCGGCATGGATCAACGGGTGCAAAAAGCTTGAGTTTCTCGGATCATCCTGCATCTACCCGCGACTGGCTCCGCAACCGATGCCTGAGAGCTGCCTGCTCACGTCTGCATTAGAACAGACCAATGAAGCCTATGCGCTGGCAAAAATCTCAGGACTAAAATACTGCGAGTACCTCAACCGTCAATACGGGACCTCATATATATCCGTGATGCCGACAAATCTCTACGGGCCCAATGATAACTATCATCCTTCGCACTCGCATGTGGTACCTGCGCTTATCAGACGATTTCACGAGGCCAAAGAAAATAATCTGCCATCAGTAACCTGCTGGGGCGACGGATCTCCGCTCCGTGAGTTTCTGTACGTAGATGACCTGGCCAATCTGTGTGTATTTTTGATGAATCATTACACGGGCAACGAGACAGTAAATGCAGGCACCGGTAAAGAGATATCCATCAAGGACCTTACAAATCTTGTCGCCAACATAGTGGGTTATACCGGCAAGATTGAGTGGGACTCTACGATGCCCAACGGTACACCGCGCAAGCTACTGGATGTAAGCAAGGCGCTGTCGATGGGCTGGAAATACAGCATAGAGCTTGAGCAGGGCCTGCGCCTCGCTTACGAAGACTTCATCTCAAATCCTGTAAGAGCCGAACGCTGAGCGCAGCGTGCTACATCCTGATACACTCCGCCCCGGTCATTTACAACGGCATGGGGCGGAGTATTGTTATTTGTAGCGGTCGGAGTAGTCGGCGACGGCGGTGTAGAGGCGGCGGTGGGCGGCGGTGAGAGCGACGCCGCGGCGGCCCATCACACGCTCGGCTATCTTGAAAAACTCGGGCATCGTCACTTCGTCGAAGCCGGCCGAGCCGCCTTTGAGATACGAGGGGATGAAGACGCGGGGCATGTCGCCGCTGACGATGTTGCACCCGACGCCAACGGTGGTGGCGGTGTTAAACGAGGTATTGATGGCGGCTTTGGAGTGGTCGCCCATTATCAGTCCGCAAAATTGCAGGCCGGTGCGCACAAAGCGGTGGGCCGGGTAGCTCCAGAACTTGATTTCGGAATAATCGTTTTTGAGATTTGAGGCGGTGCAGCCCGCGCCGAGATTGCACCACTCGCCGATGACGGCATTGCCCAGGAATCCGTCGTGAGCCTTGTTGGAATAGCCGAGCATCACCACATTGTTGAGCTCGCCGCCTACCTTACACCAGGGGCCGATGGTGGTATCGGCGTATATGAGGGCGCCCATGTTGACAGTCGCGTGGTCGCATACGGCGAGCGGTCCGCGCAGGCGGCTGCCCTCCATCACGGTGGCGCCGCGGCCTATGTATATGGGGCCTCCGAGGGTGTTGAGCGTGGCGCCGAGCACCGATGCTCCCTCCTCGATGAAGATGTCGGCGGGATCGCCTATGACGAGGTTTGACGGGTCGATGGCGCTGCCGGTACGACCGGCTGTAGCGGCGGCGATGTCGGCTCGGAGCACGCGGCCGTTGAGGCCGAATATATCATATGTGTGGTCGACATACGTCACCTCGCCGCCGTACTGCACCTCCGCCGAGGCCTCGGTTCCGCGGCGCGCTATCTCGCGGTCGCCGCTCACGAGCCGCTCGCCCTGCCCGAGCGAGGCTACTGCCGCAGCGACAGCGGCATCGGCCACGACATTTCCGGCGAGCCATATGTCGGCATCGGCTACATCGGGAAACACCTCCTGCAGATACTCCTCGGTATGGCGGCCATACTCGCCCGGCAGATACATCTGCCAGCGCTCGGCCATGGTGAAGATACCTATACGGATGTCGCCCACGGGGCGGGTGTATGTGAGCGGAAGGAGGTCGGCCCAAGTGCCGGCTGGATCGTAAACGGTGTAACGCATGTCTTAATCTTTCAATTTCGGCGCGAATTTACTAATTTTGCGGTATATTTCATCATCGTCATGGAGTTTATTAAGACCGACATAACCGGAGTATGGATAATGGAACCCCGCCGGCACGCCGATGCGCGCGGATACTTCTGCGAGACCTTCCGCCGCGACCTCTTTGAGTCGCACATAGGCAAGGTAGATTTTGTACAGGAAAACGAGTCGATGTCGGTACGCGGCGTCGTGCGCGGCCTGCATTTCCAGGCGCCCCCATTTACGCAGGCAAAGCTCGTGAGGGTATCGGAGGGCCGTGTGCTCGACGTGGCTGTCGACCTGCGCCCCGGGTCGGCAACTTTCGGGCGCCACATCGCGGTCGAGCTCAGCGGCGAGTCGGGGCGGCAGCTGTATGTGCCGCGGGGGTTTGCCCACGGATTTGCGGTGCTGAGCGAGCGTGCGCGCTTCCAGTATAAGGTCGACGAATACTACCACCCCGAGGCCGAGGGGGCCATACGCTGCGTAGACCCCGACCTGGGTATAGACTGGCGTATACCCGCCGGCGAGATGATACTCTCACCAAAAGACTTATCTGCAAAAACTTATGCCGAATACCTCAAAGCTCCGCTTCAATTTTAAGGCGATATGGGCCGCGGCCGTGCCGGTGGCCGTGCTGCTCTTCAAGTTTCTGGCATTTGACGCCGTGTGGTGCTTCTACACCACCTTCAAGGCATTCTCCACATGGCAGCTGTATCTCACGGCCGCTACCGGCGCGCTGTTGCTGGCGCTGCCCTCCGTATTGTGGCGCCGCACCTGGCCCCAGGCCGCAGTGATGGCGCTGACCGACTGCTGGCTCGTGGCCAATCTGATGTATTACCGCACATACTTCGCCGCCATACCGCCGTCGAGCTACTTCCTGGCCGGCAACCTGGCCGACTTCATGCCCAGCGTGGTCGATTCGCTGCGGGCAGTCGATATATTGCTGCCGGTGTCGACGGTGGCCTTCATACTTTACCGCCGCCGACACCGCGCCCGGCTCCCGTGGCGCCCCTGGGCGACTGTCACCGGCTGCGCCGTCGCCACACTTGCCGCAGCGATTATCGCGGGCGGAGGATTCAAAAAGATGTATGGCTCGCTCCAGCTATCGGCCCATCTGTATGCCAGCGGCACGCCCATGTACACCCCGGCCGGCCACATAGTGTATGGACTGCTCACCGCCACTCCCGATATATCGCCGGACGAGCTGGCCGAGGTCGAGGACTGGCTGCGCTCACGCCCCGCCCTTGCGCCGGCCGACTCCACCGCCGCCGCGCCGACCACGCTGGTGGTGATACTGGCCGAGTCGCTCGAGAGCTGGGTGATAGGCGCCAATGTCGAGGGTCACGAAATCACGCCGCGGCTCAACAGCCTCGTGGCCGACTCCACCACCTTATACGCCCCGCGCATCCTCACACAGGTAAAGGGCGGCCGCTCCATCGACGCACAACTGCTGTTGCTCGCCGGACTCATCCCCGTCGAGAGCGGCACATACAGCGTGCAATACCCCGACCACACCTACCCCACTCTGCCCAAGGCGCTCAAGGAGAAGCGCGGCGCACGCTCATACCTGCTCACGGTCGACAAGGCAAAGACCTGGAACCAGGGGGCCATCGCCCGCTCCTTTGGCATCGACACCATACTCTCATACCCCGACTTTGAGCTCACCGAGACTGCCGGCTCGCGCAAGCGTCTGGCCGACGGCGCCTTCTTCGACCAGATACAGGGCAAGATGCGGCGCGGCGAGATATGGCCGGCCGACAGTGCGGCGTATGTGCAGATTGTCACGTACTCGGGCCACGCGCCTTTCCGCCTGCCCGAGCATCTGAGGCGCATACACTTCTCCGAGGCGGTACCCGCGCTCCTGGCCGACTACATGACCACGGCCAACTATACCGACCATGCCATAGGCTCGTTTATCGACTACCTGCGCACCCGCCCCGACTACGACCGCATGCTCATCGTGATCACCGGCGACCACGAGGGCCTGGCGCAAAACCGCCCCGGACTGGTGGCCGACGCCGCCCGTCTGGGCATAAGCGACGATTTCGCCGGACAATACACGCCGTTTGTCGTGCTCAACGCGCGCCGCGGCGGCCACATCGACGGCGTGGCCGGCCAGGTCGACATGTACCCCACAGTGCTGGAACTGATGCAACTGCAGGACTACGGCTGGCACGGACTCGGCCGCAGTCTGCTCGACCCCGGCCGCGCGGCCATAGCCGTAGGCTCGACTATGCGCGTCGACGGCGACACTATCGGAGCATCGGCCGAGGCCGACCGTCTGCGCCGCGCACACACCGTATCAGACCGCATCATACGCTACGACCTGCTGGCCCGCTGACAGCCTCTCACACCGGTATCACCAGCATCGGACGGTCGCTCTCCAGCACCACCTTGTGGGCCAGGCCGGGATTGAACAGGCGGCTGAAGGCGCTCTTGCGGCGGTTGGGCACCACGATGAGGTCAAACTTCTCCTCGGCCTGCATACGGTCGAGCTCCTGCATGGCCGCCGAGGGCGATACCGGCACAGTCTCAAAAGTATAGTGCTCAAACTTGCGCCGGCAATAGTCGGCCAGCGCAAGCGATGCCCGGCCGCGGTCTCCCGTCGAGAAGCGCATCCGCTGCGCCACGTTCATGATGGTCACCCGGGCCGATGCGTCGGGGAAGTAGCGGTACAGCGCATCGAGGGCGAGGATGTCGTCCTGGTCGAGATTGCTCAGGAAGAGTATGTTGCGCGGAGATGTGGCATCGCCGGCATCAAGATTCTCAGGAATGGTCAGCACCGAGAAGCGCGACTCGTCGAGCACCTCGGCCGCCACACTGCCTATCATCTCGCGCTGCTTGCGCTCATAAGCGCGCGTGCCCATCACCACCAGATACGGAGGCTCCGAGCGGGCGCAGTCGACGATGGCATCCTCAGGCACTCCCTCCACAATCATCGAGCGGCACTTGACCACCGGCAACTCGCCCGACTTCATCATCGCCTTGAGGCGATGCACGAGAGCCTTCATCGAGGCCTCGGCCGAGCGGTGCAGCTCCTCGTCGCCCTTCAGCTCGGTCACCTCATATGTGAGATTGTCGGTGAGCTGGATATTGGCAGGGAGATTGCGTCCGATATACGAGTGCAGGAAGGTGATGTCGGTGCCGTGGGCGGCCGCGAGCCGCACAGCCACGCAGGCCGCGGCAAAGGCATGGCCCGAGAAGTCGGTCGGCACCATTATCGAGTGGGCAGGTCTCGCAGCGTCGGCCGAGGTGGCCGTCGCAGGCTTGAAAATGTCTTGATTCTCGAGTATGCGCAGCGCCAGCGGGAGATTGTGCTCGGCGATGCGCACACGCACTCCCGACGACACCTCGGGCTGCTCGAGATTGACATTTTGCAGCGTGACTTCCACGCCCTCGCTCTCCAGGAGAGCCTTCACCCCCAGAGCATATTCATAAGTATGTATCGCTACAGTAATCAGACGCATAAGAATCTATCGAATACGGGCGCCGGGAAGCGGCCGACGGCCGGCTCCTGACGCCCGGGGATATTGTCAGAGATGGACAGGGCTTTACTCAGCCTCCTGCTCCTTGAGGATTTCCACGGCCATATCGTAGATGGTCGAGTCGTCGAGCACGACGATACCGCCGTCGGGACCCGGCTCTATGTGCACGCCCACGTTTTTGCCGAAGTCGTAGTTGCTGCCGCCGAAGTAATTGCGTACGGTCTGGACGGTGGTGTTGAGTTTGTCGGCTATCTGGTGCATAGAGCCGTCGGGCAGGCTGTCTTTGAGGCGACGGAGCTCGTTAAATGTAATCGTTTTGGACATACTATTGAGATTTTAGTAAGTGAAACTATTTTATTTGTGCCCTAAAAGTAGGTCTATTTTTCGAGTTGGCAAATTTAAAGGCGATATATTTTTTATGTTATACAACACATGCGGCAGCTATAACGCTTATTATCGACTAATCTACAATTTTTTATTACCTTTGGACTCACAATAGCCCAAAATGTCAAAGACCGCCTTACGAAAAGAGCTTGAGCAGATGACAGCTGCCCAGCTGCGCGACATCATACTGGACGCATACGGCGCCCGCCCCGAGATTAAGGAGTATTTTGAGTTTTTTCTCAACCCCGACGCCGACAAGCTCATCGAGCGGCAGAGCGCGCTTGCCGCCCGCGAGCTCACGCGCATAAAATGGGGACGCTCGCGCGCACGCGCCACCGTACTCAAGAGACTTGTGCGCAATGTAGTGTCGCTCAACCCCGGCCCCGAGGCCGAGATGCGCATGATGATGGAGGTACTGTCGGCCATCGGCTCCACCGCCTGCTATGTCGACCTCACCGCCCCGCTCGAGAATTATGCCGTGGCACTGGCCCGCTGCATACTCGACACCGGCGAGCGCGCCATGCTCGCCGACAAGGCCCACACCATGCTCGACGCATTTCTGACCGACAGCACCTACAGGCTCGCTTTCCGCCGCTTTATAGCCGAAAATATCGGCAAGATGTAGTATCTTTGCAGCGTGAAACGCATCATATTTATCTTAGCCGCCATATTTGCCCTGTCGGGGTGTATGTGGCTCTCGGCCCGCAAGCAGGTGCTGGCACCCTCGTATGCCTGGCGCATGGTGTCGCCGCTCGGGCTGCGCGACTCGGCCACGCTCGACACGCTGCCCGACCGCTATGCGCAGCGCTCGGTGCCCACCGAGGTATCTGATGCCTGGGCGTCGACCGGCAACCTCGGCGGCGAGGGCATCAACATGATATGGGCCGAGCGCCCGGCCATGAGCGACTCCGTGGCTCCGTGGATACCCTCGGCCGCCAAGACCATATTTTACAATACCCGCGTACCCATGACGCTGCTGAGCTACAACACCGCCGGCGGACGCGACAATGCCCAGGAGCGACTCGCGGCCACATTCTCGGGCAATATCAACCGCGAGGCGCAGGTGGGCGCGTTTCTCGACTATCTCTACTCCAAGGGCTGCTATGCCGACCAGGCCGCCAAAAATCTCGCCTGGGGATTCTCCGGCTCGTACATCGGCCCGCGCTATCAGCTCCAGGCGCTTTTTTACCACTACAATCTGCTCAACAAGGAAAACGGCGGCATCACCGACTCACGCTACATCACCGACCCCGAGCTGGTACAAGGCGGCGTGAGCAGCATCGACGCCAAGTCCATCCCCACCCGCCTGACCGACGCCCACTCGCGGTTTGTTGGCACCAAGGTGGTGCTCAACAACCGCTACAACGTGGGCTACTGGCGCACCGACGAGCCCCAGGAGGGCGATACCGTCGAGCGCCGCACATACGTGCCGGTGACATCGTTCATATGGACTTTTGACTATACAGGCGGCAAGCACCTGTTTAACAATGTAGCCGCCGCCACGGGCGAGGACGAGGAGCCGTTTTTCAAAAACTCCTATCTGTATCCCGGCCATACGGGCGACCGCACATCTTACTCAAGTTTCAAGAATACACTGGGCGTGCAGTTGATGGAGGGCTTCCACAAGTATGCCAAGTTTGGCCTGGCCGCCTATCTGTCGTATGCCGTCAACAAGTACACCCAGACACCCGACACCTTGACCGACCGCACCGGCCTCACCCCGCTGCCCGAGGGTTTCGGCGGTGTGTCGCCCGAGGCCACCGAGCACCTGGTAAGCGTCGGGGCGCAGCTCACCAAGGAGCGCGGCTCCTGGCTCACTTACCGCGCCACGGCCGAGCTGGGCATCACAGGCCGCACGGCCGGCGACATACGTGTCGACGGCAGCGCCACGACACATATCCCCGTGAGAAAAGACACGCTCGACGTGAGCGCATTTGCCGCCTTCCACAATACAGCCGCGCCGTATCTGATGGAAAACTATCTGTCAAACCACTTTGTGTGGCGCAACGACTTCGGCAAGCAGCGCCGTGTCACATTTGGCGGAGCGGTCGACTTTGCCCGTACCGGCTCGCGGGCCGAGGTGCAGGTCGACAACGTGCAAAATCATCTGTACTTCGGGCCCGACTTCCTGCCCGCGCAGCATGGCGGCAGCGTGCAGGTGCTCAGTGTGCGTCTGCGCCAGAATCTGCGCGCCGGCATCCTGCGCTGGGACAATCAGATCACATGGCAGACCACCTCCGACGACCATGTGATACCGCTGCCGGCGCTGGCTGTGTACAGCAATCTGTATCTGAAATTCCGCGTGGCCACTCTCTACGTGCAGCTCGGCGTCGACTGCGACTACTACACCAAGTACTACGCGCCGCGCTACCAGCCGGCCACAGCCACCTTTGCCAACCAGAGCGAAATCAAGCTGGGCAACTATCCCTTCATGAACGTCTACGCCAATCTCAAGCTCAGCAAGGCACGGTTTTACGTGATGATGAGCCATATCAACCAGGGATGGTTCTCGCGCGACTACTTCGCCCTGCCCGACTATCCCATGAATCCGCGCCGCTTCCAGCTGGGCGTATCAATCGACTTTGCCAACTGACCTCACTCTACCACATATGTTCAAATCCAAAGGACATCGCACTTTCGGCCTGATCGGATACCCGCTCGGCCACTCATTCTCTCAGGATTTTTTCAACCGCAAATTTGAGTCGGAAAAGATAGACGCCCGATATATCAACTTCGAGCTGCCCGCCATCGAGATGCTCACCGAGGTGGTGGCCGCCAATCCCGACCTTGCAGGCTTCAACGTCACCATCCCCTACAAGCAGCAGGTGATAGAGTATCTCGACGCCATCGACCCAGAGGCCAAGGCCATCGGAGCGGTAAATGTGGTGAAGATATTCCGCCAGCCCGACGGCAGCCTGTCGTTCAAGGGCTACAACAGCGACTCCATCGGCTTTGCCGACTCGATACGCCCGCTGCTCGACCCTGAGCGCCATCGCCGCGCCCTCATACTCGGCTCGGGCGGCGCGTCAAAAGCCGTGGCCCACGCCCTGCGCGGCCTCGGTGTGGAGCCGCAGGTGGTGAGCCGCACCGCCCGCGAGGATGTCATCACCTACGCCGACCTCACCCCCGAGGTGATGGCCTCGCATACGGTGATAGTCAACACCACCCCGCTGGGCATGTATCCCAATGTCGACACCTGCCCCGACATACCCTACGACCTGCTCACCCCCGACCATATATGCTACGACCTGCTCTACAACCCCGGCACGACTCTGTTTATGCGCCGGGCCGCCGCGCAGGGCGCCGTCACCAAAAACGGCCTGGAAATGCTGCTGCTGCAGGCCTTCGTATCCTGGAACATCTGGAATAAATGAGAGCTTGTTTAAAAACAAATGTGAATACGTAGGTCTTGTGTTTTTGAGAGGATTTCATCTGAGTTGAAGGAGTGCGGTGGGTCAAGCCCACACGCGAGCCCTTCGGGGTTGTACTTGATGTACACGACTGAAACGAAGATGGAAAGGCTCCAAAAGCACAAGAT
>OFFM01001070.1_pt1 | contig 16894 bp, 14 predicted proteins | sample 1521401 | NCBI WGS metagenome assembly OFFM01 (sample SAMEA3504118, study PRJEB24116) | mouse gut metagenome | biome: mouse gut; feature: mouse-associated habitat; material: faeces | place: Denmark | collected 2011
GAGTCGCTGGCCGATACCGTCGCGCGGGTGCGCCCGTGCTGGGAGGAACTGATGGTGCCGGCCCTGCGACTGTACGGCACGGTGCTGGTGGCCGCCCACGGCAACTCGCTGCGCGCGCTGGTGATGATGCTGCGGGGCCTGTCGGCCGAGGAGGTGGTGTCGCTGGAGATTCCCACGGGCGCCCCGCTTGTCTTTGAGCTCGACGATGCCCTCAAGCCTTTGTCACATAAATATCTATAAATCCACACACGCTGATGCGACGTTTCACACTGCTTACCCTGGCTGCCGCGGCCGTGACTGCCGCAGCCGCCCCCGCCGACTCGTCTTACATCCGCGAGGACGGCTCACGCATAGTATTCTCACGCACATCGCCCGAGATGCGGCGTACTCTGGAGAAGACCCGCCCGACGGAGCCGCACGCGGTGTCGGTGCCCCACTTTGTGGTGCGCTCGACCAACGACAAGTTTATCCTCGCCATCGGCGGCCACATCAATCCCATCGCCGGCTACGACATCGGCAACGACCTCTATGAGCGCGACGGCGCCAGGCTGGCGTTTGTCACCTCGCAGATACCCGTGCCGGCCGAGCACGGCCGCCGCAGCGACTACTTTATCAACCCGCTCAACGCCAGCCTTGATTTCCAGATCGTGGGGCTGGCCGGCACGCCCAACGCCATCACCGCCTACGTGCGGATGGGCACCGACAATAAGGATGCCGCCGTGCGCTTCAAGCGGGCATACGTGAGCTACCGCGACTTCACCCTTGGCCAGGTGGCCACGCTGATGCAGGACGCCGACGCCTGCCAGCCGCCGACCATCGACCCGCAGGGGCCCTGCGGCATCGTGGGCACCACTTCCTACGAGATTTCATACCGCTCGCCCTCCTACGGCGGCTTCCGCTATGCCGTGGGCGTCGACATGCCATCCTACTACTCCTCGGCCGGCTTCTACATGGGCCGCGACTACGAGCAGTACCACGGCGAGCAGGTGGCCGACGTGAAAAATGTCGAGCAGATGATGCCCGACATCCCTGTGTGGGTCGAGTACGGGCGCGCGGCGGGCCGTATACGTCTGTCGGCGATGCTGCGCGGATTCTCATACCGCGACCTGGTGGCCGACTGCCGGCGCACAGTCATGGGCTACGGTGTGATGCTCTCGGGCAATCTCTATCCGTGCAAGCCTCTGATACTCTATGGGCAGGTGGCATATGGCCGCGGGTTTGGCAACTATCTCCAGGATATCGCCGGTATGCCGCTGTCGTTTGTGCCGGCCGACGACCGCCCCGGCCGCATGAAAGCCTCGCCGATGATGGGCTGGGTGGCCGGTGCCACATACAATTTCTCGCCTCGCTGGCAGGCCAATGTGATGTTTTCGCAGTCGCGCATCTGGGACGTGGCCGAGTACTGCACGGCACCCGATGCCGCCACCAACTACAAGTATGCGCTCTACGGCGCGGGCAACGTCTTTTTCAACATCACCTCCTACCTCCAGGTCGGCCTGGAGTATCTCTGGGGGCGGCGCGTGACCTGGAACGAGGGCGGCGCCGACGACTCCCGCATCCAGGCTCAGTTTAAATTCACTATCTGATGCGCAGGTCGGCGCTGACTCCGGCCAGGCCGGGGTGGGCGCCGACTATGACGCGGCGCACGCCCGGCCGCGCGAGCAGCGGCATGTCGTCGGGATGGTCGGTGACGACCGTGTCGAGCCGGGCGCCGCGGGCCTCGGCGTAGCTCAGCACGCGCCGCAGCTTCTCGGCGCCGCGGCACTCGACGGCACAGCGCGCGTCGGTACTCACGCTGTCGCCATCCCATATCAGCGGCACGTACAGCTCCGAGGCGGCAGTGGCCAGCACCACGATGCCGCCCGCCTCGCGGTGGCGCCGCATGAGGGCGTCGACCTCGGGGCGGCGCATGGCGTCGACGCGGCCGCGGAAGTCGGCGACAAAGGCCGCGTCGGGGCGTATGGCGGCGAGCACACGCCGCTTCATGGCCACATGACTCGATACTCTGAGCCGCCGCAGAGTCAGCGCCGCCAGTATGCGCAGCCGCGAGCGGATGCCGCCGTGGCGCAGGCCGCAGCGTATGTATTCATGCAGGGTGTTGCCCCTGACGAGGGTGCCGTCGAGGTCGACGGCCATCAGCGGTAGTCGCGTGCCCATGGAAATCTGATGAGTGTGTCGGTATATAGAGCCGTGTCGGGGCGTATGAGCGGGTCGGGAGTGGTGACGGTGATGGCGGCGGTATGTATGCGCGCTGCGGGGACGGCGCGGCGCAGTGCAGCGACCACGGCGAGCATGGTGGTGCCGCTGTCGACGGCGTCGTCGACCACAAGTATATCACGGGCCGCCGGGGTCTGCGGGGGGATATCCACCTCGGGCAGCGCCGCCGGCGGACGCTTGCGCAGACGCTCGGCCTCGATGATGCGCAGGCGGTCGCGCACGGCCCGCGGCAGCAGTCGTATGATGGCAAATATCCACTCGTGGCGGGCCTTGGCGGCTGTCGACGGGCGGTGGCACTCCACGGCCGTGTGTGGCACGCCCGGGTATATGTGCCCGGCCACGTGCACCCCGCCGCTGGCGATGCCCACCACCAGGTCGGGCGCCGGGCCGCAGGCCTGCTCCAGGCGGCGGCAGTCGCGCGCGAAATCGTCGGGTGTAAGGGTGATGACTCTCATAGGCTTACGGTGAGTGGCGCCGATGGCGCCGATTCCTGCCCCACGCGGCTGAGCGATGTGACCACATACACTCCGCCGCGGCCGTCAAGCTGCCACTCGCGGCTGTAGGTCACGCCCAGCAGGGCGTCGGAGCGGGTGAGGTCGACCTGCTCGCCGGGCGCAAACCGATATACGGCCCAGCGCACGGCGTCGTCGGCCTTGGCGGCGGGGGCGTCGGCCGTCCATGCCAGCCGCGACCCGAGGATACGCAGGGCGCGCGGAGCCTTGGGCGCGCGGTCGCTCAGCCAGGGATAGACCGGCGGCAGCGCGGGGCGGCGGTGATACACGGCGCGCAGCGAGTCGGCGATGCCGCCGCGGTTGGCCGTCAGGTCGTAGCCCGGCCACCAGCAGTGGCCGGTGACCTCGGGGCGTCGGCGGGCCAGCGACAGCTTGGCGTGGAGCTCGCCGGGCGCCGGCTCCATCGTGCGGGCGATGTCTTGCCCGATGTACATGTGGCGACCGCACGAATTGTCGGCCCACCAGTCGAGCAGCAGTCGCGAGGGCGCGGCCTTGTGGTCGAGTGGCCAGTAGAGCTGGGGCAGCTGATAGTCGATCCAGCCGCGGCGCGCCCACAGCAGTATGTCGGCGTAGAGGTCGTCGTAGTTCTGCAGACCCGACGAGGGGCTGCCCGCCGGGTCTGTGGCGGCGTTGCGCCAGATGCCGAAGGGGCTTACCCCGAATACCACCCAGGGCTTGGCGGCGGCTATCACGTCGTGTATCTGCTCAATGAGCAGGTCGACGTTGCGACGGCGCCAGTCGGCCAGCTTCATGCCTTTGCCGTGGCGGCTGAAGGAGGCGCGGTCGTCAAAGCGCACGCCCTTGACGGGATAGGGGTAGAAGTAGTCGTCGAAGTGTATGCCGTCGACATCGTAGCGGGTCACGATATCGCGCACCACCGCGGCGATATGGTCGCGGTTGGCCGGCTGGCCGGGGTCGAAGTACAGTCGCCCGTCGTACCGCACCGTGCGCTCGGGATGGCGGCGGGCTATGTGCCCGGCCGGCACGCTCTGGCGGCGGGTGGCCGTGATGCGGTAGGGGTTGAGCCAGGCGTGCAGCTCCATGCCGCGGGCGTGGGCCTCGTCGATGACAAACTGCAGCGGGTCCCATGCCGGCGACGGCGCCTTGCCTCCGGGACAGAGATAGCAGCTCCATGGCTCGAGCCGCGAGGCATAGAAGGCGTCGGCCTGCGGGCGCACCTGGAAGATGACGGCGTTGATGCCGGCGGCCTGCAGCGAGTCGAGCTGCGCGCGCAGGTATGCCTTGTTGGCGGCGGTGGAGCGGCGGGCATAGTCGTCGCGGTATACGGTCTGGAGCCACGCTCCGCGGAACTCGCGCCGCTGCCCGGCCGCGGCGAGCACCGTCAGTGCGGTGAGTAGTATCAGTGTGAGTCGTCGCATCAGTATTGCAGATAGATAAAGGGCACAAGGTCGGCCGAGCGGGCCTGTATCACCATGAAGAGCACCACGGCCAGTACCAGGCTCTGGGCGGCGGCCGGTGTGGCGGCAAAGGCGCGTGTGGCGGTGAGGGTCCAGCGCGACGGGGCGAAGTGGATCAGCAGCCCCGCGGCGATGGCGGCGGTAATCATGGCGTAGCTTGTCACAAACTGCGGCGCCACCGACAGGTGAAAGTCGCCCCAAATCTGTGTCCACATGGCCGAGAGCGTGTCGACAGACGGCGCCCGGAAGATGGCAAAGCCCACCACCACCAGCGCAAAGGTCACGGCGATATTTGCCGCGCGCACCGGCAGCGTGCCGCGCATGGCCTCGGGCAGGCGCCACACTCCGCGCAGGGCCTTGTGGCCGGCCAGCAGCAGGCCGTGGTACACGCCCCAGAGCAGATACATCCAGCCGGCGCCGTGCCACAGGCCGCCCAGGGCCATGGTGAGCAGATTGTTGAGATATGTGCGCCACTTGCCGCGGCGCGAGCCGCCCAGCGGTATGTAGAGATAGTCGCGCAGCCAGCTCGACAGCGAGATATGCCAGCGGCGCCAGAATTCCTGAGGATTCTGCGACTTGAAGGGCGCGCGGAAGTTGTCTTTGAAGCGGTAGCCCATGAGCAGCGCCAGGCCGATGGCCATGTCGGAGTATCCCGAAAAATCGCAGTAGAGCTGGAGTGTGAAGCCGATGCAGCCTGTCACCACCTCAAATCCCGAGTACAGCGAGGGGTTGTCAAATATGCGGTCGACAAATCCCGAGCTGATATAGTCGGCGATGAGCACCTTCTTGACCAGACCGGCCATGATGAGGAAAAAGCCCTCGGCGGTCATCTGCGGTGTGGCGGTCGGGTGAGCCTTTATCTGGGGCAGGAAGTCGCGGGCGCGCACGACCGGTCCGGCCAGCAGCGGCGCGAAGAAGGTGAGGCTGAATGTATAGTGGAGCAGATTGCGCTCGGGCGCCATGTCGCCGCGGTAGATGTCGACGATGTAGCTGATGGAGCGGAAGGTGATGAAGGATATGCCGGCCGGCACCAGGAATGTGAGGGCGTCGAAGTGGGTGGCCGTCGCGCGCGCCCACAGGTCGCCCAGCAGATTGAAGCTGCGCAGGCGGCCGCCCGACAGGGTGTCCCAGGGCAGCAGCGACAGCACGGCCAGCGCGGCCAGCGCCATCAGTATCACTATGATGGGATTACCGGCAGGAGAGGTGCGCATCGTCGATGATTTGAAGCAGCGGGCGGGCCTTGGCCGAGGCTTCGTCCCACTCGGCCGCGGGCTCGCTCAGAGCGGTGATGCCCCCGCCGGCGTATATGCAGGCATCGCCGGTGGCGGGGTCGAAATTCATGCAGCGGAGATTTACATAGCAGCGGCGCCGGCCGTCGGGGTCGGCCACTTCGATGTATCCGGCGTATAGCCGTCGGGGATGCTCCTCGAGCGCCTCTATCTGGCCGAGGGCCTTGTCGCGGGGCAGGCCGGCCACGGCGGGTGTGGGGCTGAGCGCGTCGAGCAGGGCGGCGGTATCGGTGGCGGCGGCGAGGGTCGCCTCGACGGGGGTGTGGAGGTGCTCGACGGCGCCCCAGCGCAGAGTCGAGCGCCGGCCGACGCTCACGCGGGCTCCGGCGTAGCGCAGGGTGTCGGCGATGAAGTCTGTCACCATGGCGTGCTCGCGCAGATTTTTCTCGTCCCAGGGCGAGGAGTCGGTACGGGTGCCGGCCAGGGCCATCGTATGCAGGCGCCGGCCGTCGATGTCGGCGAGCAGCTCGGGTGTGGCTCCCATCCAGGCGCCTGTGGCGGGGGTGTATGCCAGATAGCGGAAGGTGTCGGGATTGCGCCCGAAGAGCAGGTCGGCTGCCGCGACCCAGTCGGTATGCGGGGCGTGGCGGCAGATGGCACGCGAGATCACTGTCTTGCCGCTCTCAGCGGTGTGGGAGGCGGCCACGGCCGTCACGGCCGCCGCATGGCTCTCGGGCGTGGTGCTGCGGCTCCATACCGCGGCTATCGCATCTCCGGCCGGCGACGATGCGATGTCGATGGCCCCGGCCCGCGGTGTGGCCCACGGGCACAGCGCCACCCTCGCGCCCTCGGCGCCGTGCTCGGCGAGCGACACCTCGGCGCTGCCGGGGTGGGCATACAGGGCAAAGGGGGTACCGCTACCGAGCAGCCCGCGCAGCCGCCCGATGATATGTGCCGGGAGTGCGGTCATATGGCCGGAGTGCCTAACAGTTCGAATGGGAGTGCACCGGTGATGGTGACGTCGTAGATATGACCCACCTTGAGCGGGGCGGTCTTGGCGACAAGCACCTCGGGGTCGACCTCGGGCGAGTCGTACTCGGTGCGGCCCACGTAATACTCCTCGTCCTCGCGGTCGATGATTACGGGCAGGGTGGAGCCGACCTTGGCCTCGTTGATTTCAAGGGCTATTACCTGCTGGAGAGCCATCAGGCGGTCGAGCCGCTGCTGCTTCACCTCGTCGGGGATGGTGTCGGCGAGGTTGCGCGCGGCCCAGGTGTCGTCTTCCTCGCAATATGCAAAGGCGCCCATGCGCTCAAAGCGCTGCTCACGCACAAAGTCGAGCAGGCACTCAAATGCCTCGTCGCTCTCGCCCGGGAAGCCTGTCATCAGCGTGGTGCGGATGTGTATGCCGGGTACCTCGCGGCGTATGCGGTCGAGCAGCGCGCGGGTCTCGGCGGCGGTGATGTGGCGGCGCATACCCTCGAGCACGCCGTCGTCGATATGCTGCAATGCTATGTCGAGGTAGCGGCATATATTGGGGTGGGCGGCCATCACGGGGAGTATGTCGTAGGGGAAGTCGGCCGGGTAGGCGTAGTGCAGGCGTATGCGCTCCACGCCCTCGACGGCAGCGAGGCGCTCCAGCAGCCGAGCCAGGGCGCTTTGGCCGTAGAGGTCGGTGCCGTATGCCGAGAGGTCTTGCGCGATGATGTTGAATTCGCAAGTGCCCCGACGGACCAGCGCCTCCACCTCGGCCACTATCTCGTCGACCGGGCGCGAGTGGTAGCGCCCGGTGATGAGCGGTATGGCACAGAAGGCGCAGAAGCGGTTGCAGCCCTCGGCGATTTTGATGTATGCATGGTGGGAGCGGGCGCTCGGGCGCTGCGGCAGCGGGCGCGAGGCGCCGGCGATGCCGTCGGCTGCTAAAGCCTCAGCGATGCCCGACCAGTCAAACTTGCCAAACCAGCGGTCGACCTCGGGTATCTCGCCCGGCAGATCGTCGCGGTAGCGCTGCGACAGGCAGCCCATCACGTACACGCGGCCCGTATGGCCCGCGTCGCGGCGGCTGCAGGCGGCCAGCACGGCCTCAATCGACTCTTCCTTGGCGTCGCCGATAAAGCCGCAGGTATTTATCACGGTGGCGGCAGTGCGGCCGCGGTAGTCCTCGCCCACGGCCGAGTAGCCGGCCGCGCGCAACTGCCGCTCCACAGCCTGGCTGTCGACCAGATTTTTGGAGCAGCCCAGGGTGATGATCTGTATCTTCGGTGCGGGCATCTCAGCGGTTGGCAAAAAGCGACTCTACAAACTCGCGCTTGTTGAATACCTGCAAGTCGCCGATACCCTCGCCCAGGCCGATGTACTTCACAGGTATCTTGAACTGGTCGCTGATACCTATCACCACACCGCCGCGGGCTGTGCCGTCGAGCTTTGTCACGGCCAGGTCGGTCACCTGGGTAGCCGCAGAGAATTGGCGTGCCTGCTCAAACGCATTCTGTCCCGTCGAGCCGTCGAGCACCAGCAGCACCTCCTGCGGCGCGCCGGGCACGACCCTCTCCATCACACGCTTGATTTTGGTGAGCTCGTCCATGAGACCCTTCTTGTTGTGCAGGCGGCCGGCGGTGTCGATTATCACCACATCCATGCCGTTGGCCACGGCCGACTGCAAGGTGTCAAACGCCACGGCGGCGGCGTCGGAGCCGAGCTGCTGCTTCACCACGGGCACATCTGCGCGGCGGCCCCACTCGTCGAGCTGCTCGACGGCTGCGGCGCGGAACGTATCGGCCGCGCCCAGCATCACCTTGTATCCGGCCTGCTTGTAGCCGTATGCCAGCTTGCCGATGGTGGTGGTCTTGCCCACACCGTTGACACCCACCACCATTATCACGTAAGGCTTCGACGAGCCGGCGGGCAGACAGAAGTCGCCCGAACCGCCCTCGCCGCCATTCTCGGCCAGCAGGTCGCTTATCTCCTCGACAAGCATCTCGTTGAGCTCACGCTCGCCCATGTACTTGTCGCGGGCGGCGCGGGCCTGGATGCGCTCGATGATGCGCAGCGTGGTCTCGGCGCCCACGTCAGACGTGATGAAAATCTCCTCAAGTTGATCCAGGAAATCATCATCAATGGTACGGCGGCCGGCGACAGCTCTTTTGAGCCGTCCCCATACCCCCTCCTTGGTCTTTTCAAGACCCTTGTCGAGTGTCTGTTTTTTCTCCTTGGAGAAAAGACTGAAAAATCCCATGCAAGTAATGTTTTAACCCCGCAAAGTTACAAATTTTCCCCGATAAGTGAGTGCGCGTGATTATTTATTATCATAATATGAGCAAATCCACCCATCAATCCCAGTCAAATTGGTATTTTTGCGGGATGGAAACGGATTGTAAGGTGATGGCCGGGGAGGTGCTCGGCCGTTTTGTCGACCGCGGGCGATGCGAGGAGCTTTGCCGCTTGTGTCCGCGCTACGGGGCGCGGTGGGGCTGTCCGCCGCTCGACGATGCCGATTGCGGGCTGCTGTCGATGCCGCGGGTAGCTGTCGCGGTGGTGAGCGGAGTGGATGCCGATGCTGACTTGCGGGCGCTCAGGGCGGCCGGCGAGGCGGTGATGCTGCGTTATGAGCGGGCCACGGGTGGACGCGCCGCTGCGCTGCCCGGGGATTGCCCGTACTGCGGCGGCGAGGAGTGCGCGAGGGTGGCCGGGCGGCGGTGTCGCCATGAGGAGTCGGTGCGTCCGTCGCTTGAGGCGATGGGTGTGGATGTATGCGCGTTGTCGGCCTCGCTGGGGTACCCGATGGAGTGGGGTGGCCGCGCGCTCACGCTGGTGGCGGCGCTGGGCTTTGATGGTCCCGACGAGGCTGTGGCTTCGCTTGGCGCCGACCTGCTTACTGCTCTGACTCGGCAGGGTCGGGCAGATTGACGAGCTGCTCGCGCAGGCGTGCGAGCTGGCGCTCGAGGCGCTCGCGGCCGATGAGGTTGAGTCGCAGCTGCTGGCGGGCGATGGCGTAGCGCCAGGTGGCGGCGAAGGCGCCGAGCGAGGTAGCGTCGAGGGTCACGGCGGCTGAGCCGCGCGTGCCGCGAAGGGTGAGCTTGACGGGTGCCTGCGAGCTGAGAAGGGCGGCGACCAGGGGAGCGGCTGCTTCCTGGCCCACGTTCATAATCTCGCTGCCCTCGACGGCCAGCGATTGCGACGGCAGGGTGCAGGAGTCGCCGGCGCAGATGCGGTCGAGGCCGATGGTGCGTCCTGCGAGGTTTACGGCGATGAAGAAGTATCCGTCGGCATCGACGCGCGGTTGCACGCCGGTGCGGTTGATGTCCCAGCTCTTTGCGGCGGGGGAGTATACCTCGTAGCCGTCGGTACCCGGGATGTCGACGCGGGCAAAGTCGGCTCGGGCGGCGTCGACTTCGGTCTGGAGGGCGCCCAGGCGTGCGTCGTTGGCGGCGATGGAGTCCATGGTGAGGTCGCGCAGGGCTTCGACGCGCAGGCGGGTGCCGCGGCGGCGTATGTCGAGGCAGTCGCGGTATGAGTGGTCGAGGCTGTCGAGCAGCTGCAGTGTGAGCGGATACTGACGGGCCGATGCGGCAGCCGCGGCGCGGTCGAGCAGGTCGGTGGCCGCGGTGGTGCGAGCCGAGTCGCCGCAGGCTGCGGTGAGAGCCACCAGGGCGGCGAGGGTGAGGGTCTTAATCGCGTTGTACATCTTTTACGCCTTTTACGGTTTTGAGCTTGCGGATGAGCTGGTTGAGCGACGATTGGTCGCCCACGCCGACCACCACGAAGCCGTGGAACAGCCCGTCGTGCGACTCGATGGAGATATTGCGCAGCGAGCAGTTTTTTTCTTTGTTGATGATAGAGGTGATATTGGTGACGATACCTATGTCGTCGCGCCCGACGATGCGCAGTGTGGCTCCGAGCTGCGAGCCGATCTTGCCGCTCCAGCGGGTGTTGATCACGCGGTATGGATAGCGGCGGCGGATGTTGGCTGCATTGGGGCAGTCGGCGCGGTGTATCTTGATGACGCCCTCGGCCGATATGAAGCCGAATACGTCGTCGCCGTAGATGGGGTTGCAGCAGCGGGCCAGGCGGTAGCTGATGCCCTTGATGCCCTCGCCGATGACCACCACGTCGGCGTCGTCGCGAGTCGACTCGCTCTCGGCGGCGATGGGCTGCATCACATACGTGTCGGCCGACACGCGTGTGGTCTCGGCGGCCTTGCGCTCCATCTCCTCGTATGCCTCGATGACGCGGTCGAGGCCGAGGCGCTCGTCGCCTATGGCGGCGTAGAAGTCGGTCAGAGTCTTGTATCCCAGTTTCTTGACCAGCTTTGATACGTCGCCCTCCTCGATGGTGATCTTGCGGTTTTTGCACCGTCGCTGCATCATCTCCTTGCCCAGCTCGGCCACGCGGCTCTCGTGTTCCTTGAGGCTTACGCGTATCTTGTTGCGGGCCTTGGAGGTGACTACAAAGTTGAGCCAGTCGGGCTTGGGGCGCTGTGTGGGCGAAGACAGTATCTCGACGGTGTCGCCGCTGCGCAGGCGGTAGTTGATTTTCTGATTCTTGCCGTTGACCTTGCCGCCGGTGCACTGCGAGCCAAGGTTGGTGTGGATGCCGAAGGCAAAGTCGAGTATGGTGGCTCCCAGGGGCAGGCGGTGCAGGTCGCCGCGCGGGGTGAATACAAAGACTTCCTTGTCGTAGATGTCCATGCGCATGTTGCGCATCAGCTCCAGCGGGCCCGAGTCGGCCGTCTCGAGGATGTCGCGCACATTGTTCATCCAGGTATCGAGGTTGTTTTCAGCCTTCTGACCCTTGTATCGCCAGTGGGCGGCGAGGCCCTTCTCGGCCACCAGATCCATGCGCCGGGTGCGTATCTGCACCTCGACCCAGCGGTCGTCGGGGCCGTATACGGTGATGTGGAGCGACTCGTAGCCGTTGCTCTTGGGGATGCTTATCCAGTCTTTCATGCGCGACGGATTGGGCCTGAACATGTCCGTGATGATGGAGTATGCCAGCCAGCAGTCGCGCTTCTCGGCCTCGGGTTCCGAGTCGAGCACTATGCGTATCGCAAAGAGATCGTAGATGCCGTCGAGGTCGTTTTTCTGCTTGACCATCTTGTTCCAGATGGAGTATATCGACTTGGTGCGTCCCTTGATGTCGAAGTGGAGGCCTGCCTCGGTGAGGCGCTGCTTCACCGGGGCGATGAAGTTGGCGATGTATGCGTCGCGGTGGGCCTTGGTCTCGTTGAGCTTGTGGGCGATGCGGGAGTATATGTCGCGGCGGGTGTACTTGAGACTCATGTCCTCGAGCTGCGACTTGATGGCATACAGCCCCAGGCGGTGTGCCAGCGGTGCGTAGAGGTATCCGGCCTCGTGGGCCACGCGGGCCACGCCCGTATGGTCGGGGTGGTGGTTGATGGCGTGCATCAGGGTGAGGCGGTCTACGGTCATGATGATGATGACGCGTATGTCCTGGGCAAACGTCAGCAGCAGGTTGCGGAAATTCTCGCTCTCGATAGACGGCGACTTTGCATATAGGTCGCTCACCTTCATAAGCCCCTCGACCATGCGGGCCACATCGTCGCCCCAGCGCTCGGCCACCTGGCCTACGGTGCGGTATCCGTGGCGGCAGGCGTTGAAAAGCATGATGGCGGCGGCCATGTTGCGGTCGGGGCTTATTTCGCGGCACAGGGCAATCACCGTGGCGAGGCTGCGGTTGACGGGATTGAAACCGAAGCGGTCGCGGTGGAGGCATCCGGCCTCGGCGGCGGCCTCCATGTCGGCGCGCATCAGGGCGGCGTCGCCGTCGGCGAGCTGGCCGCGCAGCAGGCGCAGGCACTCAGCGTAGCGGGCGCGGAGGCGGGAGCGTTCGTCGTCAGTATAAGTAAAGACCATGGCGGGTATTCTGTGTGACGACAAAGGTAGGCAAAAGTTGGCAAACCGTAAAAAAATGCTTACATTTGTGCCCGGTATAGAAAAAATGAGATTCTTAATGCGACTTTGGCGCCTGAAAGACTTCAGTGTTGATGTCGTGATAGCGCAATAAATGCGTGTAATACACGTTAAACAGGCGTATAAAACTGATACGGTATGAACATAAGCATATTCGGCCTCGGTTATGTGGGCTGCGTCGGCTCGGCATGTTTCGCAGATATGGGGCATAATGTGCTCGGGGTGGACGTGTCGGCGGTAAAAGTCGACCTCATCAACAACGGGCGCCCCACCATCATAGAAAAAGACATCGAAGACCTCTGCCGGCGCGTGCACGATGCCGGTCGGCTCAGCGCCACCTCAGATGCCGCCGAGGCCGTGTGCTCGTCTGATATATCGTTCATAGCCGTCGGTACGCCCAGCTCGGGCCACGGCCATCTCGACCTCTCGTACATATATGCCGTGGCCGGGGAGATAGGTCGCGCGCTGGCGCTCAAGGATACATTTCATGTGGTGGCCATACGAAGCACTGTGATGCCAGGCACCAACCGCAAGGTAGCCGAGATCATCGAGCAGGCCTCGGGCAAGCGCAGCGGCGAGGATTTCGCCGTGGTGTCAAATCCGGAGTTTCTGCGAGAGGGTACATCGGTCCACGATTTCATGAATCCCCCGCTGACCCTCATCGGCACCGACAGCGAGCGTGCCGCCGCCATCATGCGCGACCTCTATGCCCCGCTGCCCGCCGAGATTATCACCACCGATATCGAGGTGGCCGAGATCATGAAGTATGTCAACAACAGCTTCCATGCGCTCAAGATAGTATTTGGCAACGAGGTCGGCTCAATATGCCGCACACTCGGCATCGACTCCCACAAGGTCATGGATATATTCTGCCGCGACCGTCAGCTCAATATATCGCCCTACTATTTCAAGCCGGGATTTGCCTACGGCGGCTCGTGTCTGCCCAAGGACTCGCGCGCGCTGGTGGCCCTGGCCGCCGACAATTATGTCGACACGCCCGTCATAAGCCACATCGAGCAGAGCAACAATGCCCATCGCATGCGCGCCCTCGAGCTTATCATGGCGCAGGGCCGCCGCAAGATAGGTGTGCTGGGGCTCAGCTTCAAGGCCGGCACCGACGACCTGCGGTGCAGCCCGATAGTCGAGGTGGTCGAGGCGCTGCTCGGCAAGGGATTTCAAGTGTCGATATACGACCGCAATGTGCAGATAAGCCGCCTGACCGGCACCAACCGCGACTTTATCATGAGCAAGATACCCCATCTGCAGCACTTCGTGACCGACGACCTCGACAAGGTCGCGGCCGAGAGCGATGTGCTGGTGGTGACCAACCGCGAGCCGGAGTTTATCGATATCCCCGCCCGATACCCCGGCAAGATTATCGTCGACCTGGTGCGCGCATGGGACACGCTCGACTACGACGGCCATTACGAGGGTCTTGCCTGGGCAAGTATCAATACCAACAAGGCTCAGGACACGCCCCGCGAGGCAGACTTCACCAAAACATCATTCTGATACGTGGCGGCAGGCGGCAAAATACTGTGGTACGTCCGCCGGCTCAAAGCGATGTCGGTCGGCGAGGTGCTATGGCGTATCTCGCAGACGGCGCTTGCCAAGGCCGAGCGGCTGCGCTACGGTCGCACGCGCCGCACGGTCGATACACCGCTGTACCGCGGTGTCGGGGACATGAAGTTTGATGCCGCTCCGCTCGGGCTGGTCAGCGACTGTCCGGCCGATACCGACACTTCCTCAGACATACACATACCCGGCGGCTACGACTGCAGTGTCTACGCCACCGACTGGCACGCCGGCTTTCAGACCCCGGCCCGGTGGCCCCTGCAATGGAGCTACTCGCTCGACTACAAGCAGCGCGACGATATCGGCGACGCGCGTACCAACTGGGAGCTCAACCGCCACACGCAGTTTGTGCTCATGGCCAAGGCTTACCGCCTTACCGCCTCCGGTGTATTCCTAAACCAACTGCAGAGCCGGCTCGACAGTTGGACTGAGAGCAATCCCTTCCTGTGGGGCATATCCTGGACATCGCCCATGGAAGTGGCCATCCGCGCCATCAACTGGCTCTACGCCGCCGGATTTCTGAGCGGCACCGGGGCCCGTACCGACGCCGACACCGCGCAGGCCAAAGCGCTCGCCGCCAGGCTGACCAGCGGCGCCGCCAATATGGTGCACTATCTCACCCGCCACTACAGCCGCGGCTCCTCGGCCAACAATCATCTGCTCGTCGAAATGGCCGCGATATGGCTCGGCGGCGCCTGTCTGGGGCGCGAAGACTGGTGCAGGCTGGCCGGGAAGGTGCTGTCGCGCGAGCTGCCGCGCCAGTTTGCCCCCGACGGCGTCAATCTCGAGATGAGCCTCCACTACCATGCCTTTGCCATGGAGGCGTATCTGCTGGTGATGCACTCGGCCCGCGCCATGGGCCGCACCGTGCCGCAGGAGTGGATAGGGATGATGGAGCGCGCCGCGCAGTTTGTCGCCCACAGCCGCGTGACGCAGGGGCTGATGTGTGAGTTTGGCGACTCCGACGATGGCCGCATACTCAATCTGTCATCTCGCCGGGCCGACTACTATACATACATATTGCAATTCTGCTCGCTCGCGCTTGACCGGCGCTACGACGACTTTGCCTCACCCGATACGACAGTCACGTGGCTCTACCCGGCCGCCGACATCGAGCGAGTCAGCGTCCTCGACGGGTACCGCGCCTACGCCTCCCGTACATTTGAGCAGGGCGGCTATACATTTCTGCGCAGCGGCAGTATATTTGCCGCCTTTGACCACGCCCCGCTGGGCTTCGGCTCAATCGCGGCGCACGGCCATGCCGATGCGCTGAGTTTCCAGCTCTTTATCGACGGCAGGCAGGTGCTGGCCGACTCCGGCACGTACATCTATCATATCGACTTGCCTGCCCGCAACCTGCTGCGCACAACCGCCATGCACAATACAGTCGTAATCGACGGTTGCGAGCAATCGGAGATGCTCGGCGCCTTTCTGTGGGGCCGACGTGCCGCCACGGAATTGCGCTCGTATACACCGCAGTCGGTCGAGGCATCGACTACGGGGCTGTCGGGCGTGACACATACACGCCGGCTCACCGTCTGTCCCGGCGGCGTCGACGTCGCAGACAGCTTCTCACGGCCCTGTCGGTGGATGGCCTCTTTCATCGTAGCTCCCGGGCTGGAAGTGAAACCGGTCGGCGACGGCATCGATCTGGGCGGTGTGGCACTCCTTACCTTCGGGGCGGGTACGGCCGAGATTGAAGATATCCGGCTCTCACCGGCTTATGGAGTCGAGGCCGCCGCGCGATGTGTGAGGGTGAGCGGCCGGGGCGATTCCGCATCGTTCGGAATCCGTAAAATAAGCAAGACATGACTATGGAAAGGAAAATCCTCATAATAGTAGAAAATCTCCCCGTGCCGTTTGACACCCGAGTGTGGCAGGAGGCCACCACTCTGGCCGCCAACGGCTACACCGTGTCTGTCATCTGCCCCAAAGGCAAAGGATATGTGGCCGACTACGAGTATCTCGACGGAGTACATATATACCGCCACGATCTCCCCGCCGAGGGCAATGGCGCCGTAGGCTATGCCCGCGAGTATCTCTCGGCGCTCTGGAGCGAGTACCGGCTGGCCCGGCGGGTGTACCGCGAGCGCGGCTTCCATGTGATACACGGCTGCAATCCGCCCGACGACATATATATGGTGGCGTCGCGCTTCAAGAGCAAGGGTGTCGACTATGTATTTGACCACCACGATATATGCCCCGAGCTGTTTGAGGCTAAATTCGGCCATACCGACGGCCTGCTCTACAAGAGCCAGCTGTGGCTCGAGCGTCAGACTTACCGCCACTGCACCTTTGCCTTTGTGACCAACGAGAGCTACCGCCGCATCGCCATCGAGCGCGACGGTATGGATCCCGACAAGGTGTATGTGCTGCGCAGCGGTCCGCGGCTGGAGCGCCTGAAGATTTTGCCGCCCAGCCCGCAGATAAAGCGCGGCAAGCGCTTTATGGTGGGCTACCTCGGCGTGATAGGTCAGCAGGAGGGCATAGAGTATCTGCTCGACGCGGCCAAGTATCTGCGCGACAAGGGGCGCGACGACATATTCTGGGGCATAGTTGGCGGCGGCCCGCATCTTGAGGCCCTGCGCCGCAAGGCGTCGCAGATGGGCCTCGACGATATCGTGGAGTTTACCGGCCGGGTGCCCGACGATGTGATGCTGGCATATCTCAATACGGCCGACGTATGCGTCAATCCCGACGAGTACAATGCCATGAACGACAAGAGCACCATGAACAAGGTACTCGAGTACATGGCCCTGGCTAAGCCGCTGGTACAGTTTGACCTCACCGAAGGTCGCTATTCGGCCCGCGAGGCATCGCTGTATGCCCGCCGCAACGACTCGGCAGACCTGGCCGAGAAGATTGTGTCGCTGCTCGACGACCCCGCCGCCCGCGAGCGCATGGGCCGCTACGGCCGCGAGCGCATCACCTCGGAGCTGAGCTGGGAGCACACCTCCAAAGTGCTCCTCGAGGCATACGACCGCTATTTCCGCTCGCGCGGCCTCTGATATACG
>OFFM01001071.1_pt1 | contig 16868 bp, 9 predicted proteins | sample 1521401 | NCBI WGS metagenome assembly OFFM01 (sample SAMEA3504118, study PRJEB24116) | mouse gut metagenome | biome: mouse gut; feature: mouse-associated habitat; material: faeces | place: Denmark | collected 2011
TTTCCTTTGCTTTGCATGTGGTAAATTAAAAGTGATGTTATTGATTTATTTGATTGTTTTCTGTTTCAGCTCGCAAAGATACGAAATATTTGTGAAATCGGCGCTTTATTCTTAACTTTGCATAAAGAACTCATTTAAACTTTTTGCCGAATGTCAAAAAAAGAACAGCAAGAAGTTCTTTCATTCACCTTTCCGGTCTTTTCCGGTCGCTTTTCTCAATATCATCGGTCACGTAGTCCGCTACGCTCCCTCTTCAATTGAGCAAACCGCCGCGAAAAATCCTCAGAAATGTGAATGGACAAATAGTTTTAATGAGTTCAATCAGTGCGCAATCAATCACATTTCATACATCATACCCGATGAAACATTTACTCTGCGGCGCTATCGCCGCCACATTCGCGGCATCAGTGTGTGCCGCTCCTGTGCATCCGGACAGCACCGGATTTAAATTCACTGACGTGAAGGTGGTGAAGACCAACCCCGTGCGCAACCAGGCAAGCTCGGGCACATGCTGGTGCTTCTCAAGCAACTCGTTCTTCGAGAATGAGTTGATCCGCAAGACTGGCTCGGCTCCCGACCTGTCGGAGATGTTCGTCGTATGGCACACCTACGACGACAAGGCTGACAAGTATATCCGCATGAACGGCAAGATTAACTATTCGCAGGGTGGCTCGGGCTACGACGTACCCTACGTATGGGCTCTCTACGGTGCTGTGCCTGAGGAGGTCTATGCCGGTCTGAACTATGGTGAGGAAACTCACAAGCACTCGGAGATGGAGGCAGCCCTGCAGGGTTATCTCAATGGCGTGAACCGCAAGGGGAACCGCCGTCTGTCGACCGCATGGCGCAATGGTCTCAAGGGTATCCTGAACGCTTATTTCGGTGAGATGCCCGAGACTTTCACCTACAATGGCAAGACATACACTCCGAAATCGTTCGCTGAGTCGCTGCCTATCAATATGGATGATTATATCGCTATCACATCTTTCAACCACCATCCGTTCTATCAGCCTTTCGCACTGGAGGTTTCGGACAACTGGGTGTTCGGTGAATACATGAATCTGCCGCTTGAGGAGATGAAGGCAGTGGTCGACAATGCTCTCGACAACGGTTACTCGGTGCTGTGGGCTGCCGATGTGAGTGAGGGTGGTTTCAAGTGGAACCAGGGCTACGCTGTGCTTCCCGCCGAGACAAAAGAGGCTGACCTCGAGGGCACGGAGCTCTCGCGCTGGGTGGCTCTCTCGGCTGCCGAGAAGCAGAAGGAGCGCTACAACATTAAAGGTCCGGTAAAAGAGGAGACAGTAACACAGGAGTCGCGCCAGGCTATGTTTGACCGTCAGGAGACTACGGATGATCATGGCATGGTTATCGTAGGCCGTGCAACCGACCAGAAAGGCAACCGTTACTATAAGGTGCAGAACTCATGGGGTACCGATCATGTGTATGACGGCTACTTCTACGTGTCGGAGCCTTACTTCCTTGCCAAGACAATGGATATCTACGTGAACCGTGAGGCTGTCCCGGCAAACATCATGAAGAAGATCAAGAAGTGAAAAGTCTGCGGGATTTCACTGTGTGATTCCCTGTGCTGAATAACCGAACAAGGGGTTGTGTCAACAGTTTGGCGCAACCTCTGTTTTTTTGTCGACTTATAATGAGTAACCAGTAAGAGATTGGTAAATGCCGAGAGAACGGGTTGAGGCATATCCGGTAAGTAGGGCTGAGTGCGTGGTGAGAAAAAATGCAAAATAGTTGCGGGATTATGAATTTTGTGACTATTTTTGCAGCGCTGTAGTACAGCGTATTTATAGAATTGAATTGAAATCTCGAAAATGAATAAATATACCGAAGGATTCAGCCTATATAACCGTGAGTCGGAGCATGACGCGTGTGGCGTCGGACTGCTCGTGAATCTTCGCGGCAAAAAGTCGCATCAGCTTGTGGAGAAGGGTCTGCAGGTGCTTGAAAACATGGTGCACCGTGGCGCCGAGGGTGCAGATCCGCGTACCGGCGACGGCGCGGGAATAATGGTGCAGATACCGCATGAGTTCATACTGCTGCAGGGTATTCCGGTGCCTGAGAAAGGGAGATACGGTACAGGGTTGGTGTTCCTGCCGCACGATGTGGATTCGTGTGCGGCGATGCTCGACATTATTGAGCGTGAGGCGACGTTGCTGTCGCTCAATCTGATCGCAGTGCGCGATGTGCCGGTGAACAATTCCTGTCTCGGTGCGGCGGCGCGTGCGGCAGAGCCGGTGATAAAGCAGGTGTTTGTGGCTGATGAGGAGACGGATCTTCCTATAGAGCCACGGCTTTTCCTGCTGCGCAAGGCGGTGGAGAAGCGTGTGGGCGAATCGCAGCTTGCCGGCAGGGAGGATTTCTATGTGGTGTCGCTTTCGTCGCGTACCATGATATATAAAGGTATGCTTTCGAGTCCGCAGCTCAGGTATTACTATCCGGACCTTATGAATCCTCGGTTCACCACGGCGATGGCGCTTGTGCACTCGCGGTTCAGCACAAACACCTTCCCGGCATGGAAGCTCGCGCAGCCGTTCAGGCTCATTGGGCATAACGGCGAGATCAATACGATACGCGGCAACCGGCTTTGGATGCAGTCGCGCGAAGGTATACTTAATCCGGGGCTTTTCGGAGGCAGGGATGTCACTCCTGTGATACAGCCCGGCATGAGCGACAGCGCCTCGCTCGACAATGTGCTTGAACTGCTTGTGGAGGCGGGGATGTCGATGCCGCACGCTCTTGCGATGCTCGTGCCGGAATCGTTCAATGACAAAAACCCCATATCGCCGGAGCTTAAGGCTTTCTATGAATATCATTCGATATTGATGGAGGCGTGGGACGGTCCGGCGACCATACTGTTCAGCGACGGTCGATATGCCGGCGGTATGCTCGACCGCAACGGATTGCGACCGGCGCGTTACCTGATCACAAACCGCGACACACTGGTTATAGCGTCGGAGAGCGGCGTGCTGCCGTTTGAGGCGTCGGAAATCCGTGAGAAAGGGCATCTTAGCCCCGGAAAAATGATGATGGTTGATATGGAGGAGGGAAGGATCTACCGCGACGACGAGCTGAAAGCGTCGCTTGCCGGAGCTTTCCCCTACGGGGCTTGGCTGGCGCGCAACCGTATAAGTCTTGATTCCATAACCAGTGGCAGGCGCATCGGTGACGAGGTCGAGGATCTGCCGCGTATGCTCAAGGCGTTCATGTATGGCGAGGATGAGGCGGAGCGTGTTATCATACCGATGGTGACGCGGAAAGAGGAGCGTGGCGGACTCACGCCACAGGATCGTGTGCCGGCTGTGTTCTCGCAACACCATCAGCCGCTCTACAACTATTTCCGCCAACTTTTCGCACAGGTGACCAATCCGGCAATCGACCCTCTGCGTGAGGAGCTGGTGATGAGTCTCGACAGTTACATAGGTGCCGTGAAGCTCAATCTGCTCGATCCGGCACCTGACACCTGCAAGATGGTGCTTTTGCGCCGCCCGATCATAACCAACCGCGAGCTGGATCTGCTCTGCAATCTACGCTACAAGGGATTCAACGCGTGCAAGATCTCCATGATATCGTCGAAACAGGAAGGCGCGGATGGAATGCGCCGTGCGTTGGAACGGATCTGCCGCGAGGCTGAGGATGCGGTTGACAGCGGTTGCAATTATGTGGTGCTCAGTGACCGTGGCGTTGATGCCGACAATGTGGCGTTGCCATCGCTGCTGGTGACATCGGCTGTGCATCATCATCTGATAAAACGGAAGAAGCGGTTGCAGACGGCTCTGATCGTTGAGACGGCAGATGCGCGCGAGGTGATGCATTTCGCTCTGTTGTGCGGCTACGGTGCGAGTGCTGTCAATCCTTACCTGGCGTTCGGCATGATCGCTGATATCGTAAAGCAAGGGAAGGTTCAGCTGGACGCGGAGACCGCTATAAGAAATTATATAAAGGCGATAGACCACGGACTGCTGCGTGTGCTGTCGAACATGGGTATATCCACGCTGACCTCCTACAAGAGCGCGCGGCTTTTCGAGGCTGTGGGTCTTGGGGCGGATCTGTGCAGGGATTATTTCGGAAATACCGTGAGCCGTATCGGCGGAATCGGTATGGAGGAGATCTGCCGCGATATCACGCAGGCACATGACGCCGCATTCGGCACCGTAGCTGTCGAAACTCCGCCGACGCAGGATGATGCCGGAGTATCGCGTCTGCGCGACTGCCTCACATACCGGCGAGGCGTGGCTCTGCAACCTGATGAAGTGGAGTCTGTAGAAGAGATAATGAAGCGTTTCGTGCCGGAAGCTGATGCTGCGGCAGGAGTGCGCGAAGTGCCGAGCGTGCGCCGCGGTGTGACCGCAGGTTATCTTGCGGGTGCGCGTGAACTTATGATACGTGCCGCGCAGGGAGCCTCGGGTGATGGCGCGCCGATCCCGCCTCCGCACCACGACATATACTCCATCGAGGATATGGCACAGCTTATCTACGATCTTAAGAATATAAATAATGAAGCTGCGGTGGGCGTACGGCTGATAGCCGAGTGCGGTGTCGGCACGATCGCCGCCGGTGTGGCGAAAGCCAAGGGTGATATAATCGCCATAGCGGGTGGATGTGGCGCGGATACCGCTCCCGACAGTGTACCTCACGCGGGCGTTCCGGTGGAGATCGGGCTCGCTGAGACGCAGCAGACGCTCGTGGCGAATAATCTGCGCGGCATGGTGCGCCTGCAGGTGGAGACTGATCTGCGCGACGGCGCGGATGTGATAGTGCTTGCCATGCTTGGAGCGGAGGAGTTCCGCGTCGGCAATGAATATGATCCGGCGTCGCTGCGGCGGCTTGCCGAGGATGTGCGCGTGAAACTCGCTGAGGCAGGTGCCGGCAGTCTGACGGAGATAATAGGTCGTTCGGATCTGCTGGAGATCGTTGCGGGCGCGGATGAGAACCATCGCAGCTCGACGGTCGACCTGTCGTCGCTGCTCTGCCAGGTTGCAGCCGACGGAGAGAACGCCATGCGCAATGTGACCGCTCAGCGGCACGACCTGGATCGTGTGCTTGACCGGGAGGTGATAAGCCGCTCCTATCCGGCGATAGAGGACGGTATGCCTGTGGCTCTTGAGTTTCCGATTGCGAATACCGACCGCTCGACAGGAGCGATGCTCTCGGGAGAGATCGCTAAGCGCTATGGTGATGCCGGGATGCAGGAAAATGCTATCTGCTGCCGTTTTCATGGCTCAGCCGGGCAGAGTTTCGGAGCATTCTTGCCTAAAGGTGTGAAGTTCCGTCTCGACGGTGATGCCAACGACTATGTGGGCAAAGGGTTGAGCGGCGGTGTGATAGAGATAGTGCCGGCGCGTGGCACCGCGTTCAATCCGGAGGAGAACATCATCGCGGGAAATACGATACTATACGGTGCCTCTGCCGGCGAGGTGTATATCAACGGGCGTGTGGGAGAGCGGTTCTGCGTGTGCAACAACGGCGCGACGGCAGTAGTCGAGGGTGTAGGTGATCACTGTTGCGAATATATGACCGCAGGGCGCACGGTTGTGCTCGGTCCTACAGGACGAAACTTCGCTGCCGGAATGAGCGGTGGCGTTGCCTATGTGTGGAATCCGGAGGGTAACTTCGATTACTTCTGCAATATGGCTACCGTGGAGCTTACGGTCGTGGAGGATGACGCCGACATACGTGAACTGCGTACGCTCATAAGTAACCATTTCAAGCACACGCGCAGTCCTCTTGCCGCACGTATGCTCGATGATTGGGATCTATACTCCAAGCAGTTCCTGAAAGTCACGCCCACCGGGGTCTGATCCTGCTTATTGCCCGAAGAGAGATGATGTAGCGATGGTGTGGGCGAGATCTGCCCATACCGGAGTGTGCCGCTTGTAGAGCGGTGCAAATTCACTGATGGGTACGGGATTGCGCGTGCCGAGTTCTATCGTGGCGCTCGGGCGGAGGAACAAGACCTCCACCTCATCAGCCCATGAGCCGTTCGGTGGTGCGGATTCCGGTCCGAACCCTTCGTAGCCTGTGTGGCGGCTTATCAGTTCGGACATGGCGCGTGCGGCGGCATTTACTGAATCGGCGGCATTTCCGCAGCCGTAGTAGATGAGATTGCCGGATGTGTGATAATTGAGGAAACAGTCGTAGTCGTGCATACGCGCAACGCGCATCATCAGCTGCGACTCTACTTCGGAGAGCGGTGATTCGCCGGGGTAGAAATCGAAATTGCGTGCGGCACGACCGTCAGGGTCGTAACCGAAGCCGTTGCTGAAGTTACGGTTTATGTCGACTCCGCGCGCGTTGGATTTTATCTGCTCCGGATTGTAGCCGGAGTCTATCATCTCGGCAAGCCAACGTCGACCTTCAGGGGTATTAACACCGTCTATGCCCATCTGCGAGATGCTTGCGCCATCGGGGTTAACCATGGGTAGGATTGTGAAACAGACATCATTGAACAGCTCCCGGATGTTGTGTCCGTCGATCTCGCGGTCGTTGGCATAAGCCCATGCGTACTGCTCGAGGAGTGCCATGGTCATCTGCGATGCCATGTACTCACGTGCGTGCATGGTGGATTGGATCATGACATGGTGCTGGGTGGCTGGGTTGCCAAATGTGACGAGGGGGAGTGCGCGTCCCTCCAATGTGGTGTCGGCGATCTGCATGGACAATGCCTCGGGGTATAGTCGGGTGAGTGTGGCAAGCTCGTCCATCATCATCGCATGTGAGTACTTCTGCGACCGGACATCGACAATTGTGTTGTGGAATCCCCGGGGTAGCCACAGCAGTCCTGCGGCAATGGCGGCTACGAGTACTGCCGCAATAATCCATATTGCTTTTGAATGTTTCATATATAAGTGTCAGAAGGATCAGAGTGTGGGATTAGGTTGCGGGAATGAGGAAATCCATGTAAGACGTTTCCATATTGATTCAAGCGGTCCTTGCTTGTGTGTGGATAGCCATATACGGCTGAAATAGAGTTGCAGCAGGAAGATACCGAATCCGATCGCTACTGATAATGTAGCGCCAACATGGTCATAGAGTGCGCATCCGCAATTGTAATATATCATGACACCTATTATGGATTGGCAGATATAGTTTGTCAGACTCATGCGTCCGTATGGTATTATGGAGCGTTGGAAGCGCGAGCCATCGCCAAACCGCCACCAAACCAGCATGAAAATACTTACGAGCACAACCATAAACCAGAAATTGTATAACATCCCTGCAGCTATGGAATAATATGACAATATAGTGACGTTGCTTATCAATGGAGTTATAATAGTTACGCAAAGATAGCTGATAACTGTCATTATTCCCCCGACAATAAGGGTGTTTCGCCAAAATCGTATTGAGGCTAAGCTTCTTACGAATAATTTCATTCTTCCGGCGAGCATTCCGAGCAGAAATAATGATGGCGTCTGGAATAACCGTCCCGCCTCGACTTGCCAGAAATTACTGTAAAGCTGACCGTTCCAGATGTTATTGGCAAGAGTCTGTAGCAGGTTGCCGTTGCGCCCTACCTCTTCCGCACTGCGGGCGTAGGTTATGAACAGTGAGTTGTTATCGAAATACTCAGGGTTTGCCAATGCGTATATGATTTTTCCCCATGCGTAAGGTTGAAACATCAGTATTGCCGCGACTATAGCGACTGTACGGTTGCTCCATGATGATGCCGGGATGAGAATCAGTCCGCAGACGGCATACAGCAGTAGAATGTCGCCGTTATAGAATAGCGCATGCAGCTGTGAGAATCCGAACAACAGCAGCATTCTCCATGCGAAACGTCGCCGGAAATCGTAGCCGCGTTCGCGGGCATTACGCATTTGTATATAGAAACTGAAACCGAATAGGAGGGAGAATGTGGCATAAGCTTTTCCGGCGAGGAGGAAAAATATGGTCTGATGTACGAAGCCATCGAAAGTCGTAAGCCATTCGGGCTGCCAGGTCGGGTTGCCAAAAAGGTTGTAGTGCTCAAGGTTGTGGAGAAGCACGATTGCGAGCAGCGCGAAACCTCTGAGTGCGTCGACAGATGCAAGACGGGTCGTCGGTGGTGTAGAGGATGTCGTAGTAGCCATAGTGTTACTTAAGTATTGTTTCCGGAGGCGGCGAGGCAGACGCGGTGGCTTTCAAGTGCGGTGGAGAGGGGGGCGGTAAGGGTATGCGAGGGGTCGTTGACGGCTTTTATGAAGTCATCGACTATGGCGTGGTCAGCACCGCCGTGGAATGGACCGAAAAGTTCGTCGGGGAATGTGATCAGTGTGTCGGCGTCGCTTTGCGAGGAGGTGGTGAAGCGGTGTATGCGTATGGAGCGTGAGTCAGCCGTGATCTCTCCTCCGGTGAGCGATATGTTGGTCAGACGGGCGTCATCGTCGGTAAACATTTCCATCGTGAGGGTGACAAGCGCGGATGATGGCGTCGTGAAAATGAGCGCCTGACGATCGGGAGCATTGTTGCCGCAGCGGTAGACGCAGCGACCATAGCGTCCGTGGAGCAGCTGTTGCTCGATAGCTTCCTCCGTGGTAGGGTAAGTAAACGTGCGGATCCACTGATGCCGACGGCGGTAGAGGTCGACAGCCGAGAACCGGCATCCTTTCTCGTGCGGGCAGTCGATGCATCTTTCAGTGGAGCCTTCGGGAGCATTTTCGGGACGGAACCAGGCAAGTGAGCCGAGCGAACGGATATCCTGAGCGTTCTCACCGAGAATCCAGAGCAGTATGTCGACATCGTGGCAGCATTTCGACAGCAGCACCGGGCTTGTAGCAGTCGTATCGCCCCAGGGACCGCGCACGAATGTGTGGGTGGTACGGTCAATGCCTACGTGCACGCGGTGGTTGATGCTGACGACCTGACCGATCTCTCCGCTCTGCACGATCTCGCGCAACCGCTGCCAGTAGGGGTGGTAGCGGAGCACATGGCAGACTGCGGCGACAACACCCCGGTTCTCGGCGGCATGCAGAATTGTGCGGCAGCTCTCCATGTCGGGTGCTACGGGCTTCTCAAGCAGTATGTGCCATCCACGGTCGATCGCCATCAATGCCGGTTGCAGGTGTGCCCCTTCGGGAGTGCAGATCACAGCGGCATCGGCTTCCAGCGGTGAGTTGAACAGTGCTTCGGCACTCTCGTAGACAGCGTTGGATGGTATGCCGGCAGCAACGGCGAATGAGGAGGCGGCAACAGGGTCGGTGTCGGCGACAGCAACCGCTACGGCACGCTCCGGATTACGGCGCACCCATTCGAGGTAGGTGTGCGCTCGGTTTCCGGCGCCTATGAATGCCAATTTTACCGGTGATGCCATGCTCGATTGATGTTTATGTTATGCGTTCGTGGTCAGTGTGCCTGCAGCCAGTTCTCGCCCACGCCCGACGCCACATCGAGGCGTACGTGACCGTTGTAGGCGTTCTCCATTAATGATGTGACGAGTTCCTGCAGGCGTGGCAGCTCTTCGGGGACAACGTCGAAAACAAGTTCGTCGTGTACCTGCATGATCATGCGTGACCCGAGTCCTTCTGCGCTTATGGCGCGTGCTATCGCTACCATCGCCGCCTTGATAATGTCGGCGGCTGATCCCTGGACAGGTGCGTTGATGGCATTACGTTCGGCATATCCGCGCACAACGGCACTGCGGCTGTTGATCTCCGGAATCATGCGTTTGCGCCCCATGATAGTGGTCACATAGCCTTTCTCGCGTGCCATCGCACGGTTGCTCTCCAGATATTCGGCGACTTTCGGGTAGGATGCGAAATAGCCGTCGATGAGCATTTTCGCTTCCGAGCGGGGTATGCCGAGGCGCTCGGAGAGCCCGAATGCCGAGATGCCGTACGAAATGCCGAAATTGGCGGTCTTGGCATTGCGCCGCTGTGTGTCGGTGACATCCTCCAGCCGCTCGTGGTAGATCTTTGCGGCAGTAGCGCGATGTATGTCGGCTCCCGAATGGAATGCCTCAATCATCGCCTGGTCACCGCTGAGATCGGCGATAAGGCGCAGCTCGATCTGCGAGTAGTCGGCGCTCATTATGAGATGCCCCGGCTCGGGGATGAACGCGCGGCGGATCTCACGACCGTCGTCGGAACGGATCGGTATGTTCTGCAAGTTGGGGTTGGTCGACGATATGCGCCCGGTGGCGGTTACGGTCTGGTTGTAGGATGTATGTATTTTTCCGGTGGTCGGGTTGACGAGCGCCGGGAGTGCGTTGACGTAGGTGGTGAGCAGTTTGCGCAGCGCCCGGTAGCGGAGTATCAGATCCACGATGGGGTGCACAGGACGCAGTTTCTCAAGAATCTCCTCGGTGGTGCTGTATGAGCCTTTCTTGGTGCGTTTGGCACCCTCCATGAGCTGCAGGTGGTCGAAAAGCACCTCGCCAACCTGCGCGGGCGATGATATGTTGAAACTACGTCCGGCGAGGTTGTAGATCTCCTGCTCCATATCCTCGAGGCGGGAGGTGAACTCTGCCGAGAGGCGCGCGAGGTCGGTGCTGTCGATGCGCACGCCGGTCCACTCCATGTCGGCGAGCACTGCGGTGAGCGGCAGTTCTATGTCGTCGAGCAGCGGCTGCAGTTCCTGCTCATGCACGAGCAGGTCAAGCTTGGCGAACAGCCGTAGCGTCACTGCGGCAGCCTCGCACAAACGGTCGGATGCGGGTGCATCGTCGAGGAGAAACTGATAGTCGAGATAGCGTGCGGCTACAGCCTCAAGAGTGTGCTTCATCTCCGGATCGAGGAGATAGTGTGCCACGGAGGTGTCGTAGTAGGGAGCGTTGAGGTACAATCCCACGCGGCGGAGCAATATCATGTCGCGCTTTATGTCGTGGCTAACGATAGTCGTGCCTTTGCCGAACAATGGTTCGAGCATGACGGCTATCTCGCGGCGCCGGGTATCCTCGTCGGGGAGGGGGATATAGACGGCATTACCTGCGGCAGAGCTGAGTGCTATTGCCTGGAGAGAGGCGGTCATAGGCTGGGTGCCATCGGCATCGAGCGCTATAGCCACGCGGCGTGAGTTGCCGGCGCGGCTCACGGCTTCGGCGACTTCGGCGGGTGTGGATGCGGTAGTGAATGAGTGGGGAGTGTCGGCAAGCGATGTCAGCACCGCCGGGACGGTTTCGCCATCGGGAGTAGGTTCGTCGAATAGCGAGCCCACGAAACCGTCGTCGCGCTTTGCCGCCGTTTCGGCAGATTTCGCTGTGCTCCCTTTGATCTCAGGGTTGGTAGTCTCGAGACGGCGCAGGAATGTGCGGAACTCGAGTTCACGGTAGACTTCAGCGAGTGCGGGGGCATTGATCTCTCCCCGGCTCATGCCGTCGATAGTGATTCCCGCAGGTATCGGCACGTCGGTCTTGATCGTGGCGAGGAACTTTGAGAAGCGGATCTTCTCAGCATTGTCGGTCACCTTGCGTGCTATCGCTCCCCGCAGATCGGCTGTGTGGTCGAGCAGATTCTCCACCGATCCCCAGTCGCGGATGAGCGACACGGCGGTCTTCTCGCCGACACCCGGACAGCCGGGAATGTTGTCGGAGGCGTCCCCCTCGAGTGCGAGGAGGTCGATGACCTGTACCGGTGAGTTTATGCCGTAGCGGTCGCATACCTGCTGCGGTCCGCGCACCTCGGCGTCGCCGCCGCTGCGTGCGGGCACGTATTGCAGCACGCGGTCAGTGACGAGTTGCCCGTAGTCTTTGTCGGGGGTCATCATGTAGGTGATGAATCCCTGCTCCTCGGCATGGCGTGAGAGTGTGCCGATCACATCGTCAGCCTCATAGCCGGGCACCTCTATGGCTGGTATGCGGTAGGCTTCGAGTATGCGGTGTATGTATGGGAGCGAGAGGGTGATGTCCTCCGGCTGCTTGTCGCGTCCCGCCTTGTACTCGGTGTATGCCTCATGCCGGAATGTGTCGCCTTTCGGGTCGAAGCACACAGCGATATGAGTGGGGTTCTGCTTGCGCAGCACCTCCTCGAGTGTGTTGACGAATCCGAATATCGCCGACGTGTTGAGTCCCTTGGTGGTCATCCTCGGTGAGCGGATCATCGCGTAGTAGGCGCGGTAGATCAGGGCGTAGGCGTCGAGCAGAAAAAGGCGTTTGTCTTCCATGGCGGGGCTTTTACAGGGTATGGTGGTCAGACGTTGAAGAGGAAGTGCATGATGTCGCCGTCGGCAACAACATATTCCTTGCCTTCCACACCCATCTTTCCGGCGGCACGCACGGCAGCCTCCGATCCGAGGGTCACGTAATCATCGTATTTGATCACTTCGGCGCGGATGAAGCCTTTCTCGAAGTCGGTGTGGATTATGCCGGCGCACTGGGGAGCCTTGCTGCCGCGGAGGAATGTCCATGCACGCACCTCGTCGGCGCCGGCTGTGAAGTAGGTCTGCAGGTCGAGAAGTGCGTAGGCGGCGCGGATCAGGCGTGCGACGCCTGATTCCTGGAGCCCGATCGACTCAAGGAACTCACGGCGCTCCTCGAAAGTCTCGAACTCGGCGATCTCCGCCTCTGTCTGTGCGGCGACGATGAGTATCTGGGCGTCCTCACCCTCAGTGGCGCGGCGCACGGCGTCGACGTATGCGTTGCCTGTGGCTGCCGATGCATCGTCGACATTGCAGACGTAGAGCACCGGTTTGTCGGTGAGCAGGAACAGTTCGCGTGCGAAGCGGCGCTCATCGGGAGTGTCGAATTTTACGGAGCGTGCGGGGCGTCCGGCGTCGAGCGCCTCCTTGTAGCGTGCCAGCACCTCATACTGCATGCGGGCATTCTTGTCGCCGCCGGTCTGTGCCTGTTTGAGGGTGCGTGCCATGCGGCTCTCCACCGTCTCCAGGTCCTTGACCATCAGCTCATAGTCGATGATCTCCTTGTCGCGCACAGGGTCGACGGATCCGTCGACGTGGGTAATGTTGTCGTCGTCGAAGCAGCGGAGCACATGGATTATGGCGTCGGTCTCGCGGATGTTGGCGAGGAATTTGTTGCCGAGACCCTCGCCCTTGCTCGCACCCTTTACGAGTCCGGCGATGTCGACGATCTCCACTGTCGCGGGAACGACGCTCCGCGGCTTGCAGATCTCGACGAGACGCGTCAGGCGGTCGTCGGGCACGGTGATCACGCCTACGTTAGGCTCGATTGTGCAGAAGGGGAAGTTGGCAGATTGTGCCTTGGCGTTTGAGAGACAATTGAAGAGTGTGGATTTTCCCACGTTGGGGAGTCCTACTATACCGCATTGTAGTGCCATAGGGTGAGTATATTCTAATTATGGTGGAAAAGGCGTCCGGCGGCGAGTCGGAAGTCGCGCAGCATCGATGACAGCGGCGTGAGAATAGGCCGGAACGGGCGCTCGTTTGGGTTGGTATATATTGTGAGCTGGCGTGGATGACATGCCACCTCGATGGTTTCCGGAAGCACGAGCGGTTCACCGTCGATATGTGCGGGTCCCTTGTCGGTCCGCGAGATCGTAGCCGCCGATGTGCGGAATGTGTGGATGAGGATGTTGCGGTCTATGTAGCCGGTGAGCAGGTCAACACCCACGAGTGCGGTGGTGAGCGGGTTACCCTGGTGCACAATGGTGACGTCGAGCAGTCCGTCGGTCATGGATGCGTGGGGTGCGATGTAGGCGTTGTTGCCGTACTGCGACGCGTTGCATACCGCCACGAGGAACGCACGCTCGGTGAGGAGCTGTCCGTTGGCTGAGATGGTGTATTCGTCGGCATGATACTTGACGAACTCGCGGAATGTGCTGTGGAGGTAGGAGAGGGGACCGCGGCGGCGCTGCCGTGCGAACTTGTGGCTTACGGCGGCATCGAAGCCTACGCCGAATGTGCAGAAGAACGGCTGGCTGTTGACAGTGCCGTAGTCGCATGCCACCGGGCAGTCAGCGGCTATGATGTCGAGCGCACCCTCGATGTCGATTGGAATGTCGAGGTGGCGTGCGAGTCCATTGCCTGAGCCGCAGGGTATTATGCCGAGGCGCACGTCGGAGCCGCACAGTGCGCGTGCGGTCTCGTTGACGGTGCCGTCGCCTCCGGCGGCAATGACAGTATGATAGCCCTCGGCTACGGCACGTCCGGCGAGGCGTGTGGCATCGCCGCGGGCTGTTGTCCAGGCGGTTTCTATCTCGAGTCCGAGCGATTCAAGGCGCCGTGCGACGCGCTTGTCGAGACCACGCTTGTTGGTGGTACCGGAAATCGGGTTGATTATGAGCAGGCATTTGTTGTCCATATCCGTCGGCAAAGTTAGCGAAAATCTGTGAAAATGCCGCTATGGGAGCGGAGATAGATAGCGGAAAGAGGGTGGTAGTGGGGTCGGTTGTAGGGGCGGAGGTATGGCGTGAGCGCAGCGCAGCCTACCTTCGGTCAGCCTGTTTGCATATAGCATATGAATAACGGAGACAATTTCATCCTAAGGACTGAAATATGTATCCGCCCCGTACTCAGTGTGCTCTTGGTGGAGAACGTTAAATATGAGTGAAAATCGGAAAACTTTTGTAACTTTGCGGATAGTTTGCGGAAATGTGCCGCAGGCACTTGCGCAACCCTCTGTCAGGCAGGGGATAAACATACCTCATTTACCACGTACTATCACTACACCAACAGTTATGAAAAAAACATTCCGATATATCGCTGCCGCAGCTCTCGCAGCCCTCGCGGCGTGCGGAGGCAAGGGTGAATGGACCGTCACCGGACAGATCGACGGTGCCGAGGGACAGACAATGATTCTCGAGGCGTCGACAAACGGCAGATGGTATCCGCTTGACTCCGTGACGCTCCCGTCCACCGGAAAATTCAAGATCTCGCATGCAGCAATCGGCTATCCCGACATCTACCGTCTGCGCCTCGCCGACAAGACCCTCTATTTCCCAATCGACAGCATAGAGACCGTGAGTGTCATGGCGAAAGCCGACGGTTTCGACCGCGACTATACGCTCAGCGGCACTCCTACGGCTGAGATGCTGATGAATGTCGACCGCCGTGTGATGACCGCCGCCGCCCAGCACGGAGCGGCATCGCTCGCCAACGACACCACGCTCAAGCGTGAGCTCGGACGCATGATGCTCGGCGATCCTGCGGGAATCGTGAGCTACTACCTGCTCAACAAGCGTGTGGGCGGCATGCCTCTCTACAACCCCGGCAACAAGGCTGACAACCGCATAATCGGTGCCATCGCCAACGCATACAACGAGATGCGCCCCAATGATCCGCGCACAGCGTTCCTGCGCTCGCTGTTCCTTGCCAACCGTCCGCGCACCTCGGCGAGCCCGCTTGACACCATAGCCGCCGAGGAGGCTTCGCTGCTGGAGATCAAGCTATACGACAACACCGGCAAGGAGCAGTCGCTCCGTCAGGCTGCCGCCGACAACCGCGTGGTGCTGCTCAACTTCACCGTCTACGAGGCTGAGGCATCACCCGCCTACAATGCCGAACTCAACCGCCTCTACACCGATTACAATCCCAAGGGACTTGAGATCTACCAGATAAGCTTTGATGACAACGAGTACCGCTGGCGCTCGTCGGCTAAGAACCTTCCGTGGGTGACTGTCTACAACTCATCTGCCGACGGTCTCGACAATCTGCTGCGTTACAACGTAGGCTCTCTTCCAGCACTGTTCGTGATAGTCGACGGTGAGATCCGTGAGCGCGTGACCGACGCCTCGAAGATCGAACAGACTCTCCGCAAATATCTCTGATAAACGATGAAAGCCCTCGCACTCCCTCTCGCTGCGGCTATCACCGCCACGGCACATGGCGCACAGAAGCAGCCCAACATAATCCTGTTCATGGTCGACGACATGGGGTGGCAGGACACCTCGGTGCCGTTCGCACCCGACTCCTCCGCCTACAACCGCATGTTCCTTACCCCGAACATGGAACGTCTCGCGGCATCGGGCGTGAAGTTCACCCAGGCATACGCCAGTGCCATCAGTTCGCCGTCGCGCTGCTCGCTCTTTACCGGCGCCAACGCCGCCCGCCACGGAGTGACAAACTGGACGCTGCACCGCGACCGCACGACCGACGAGGCTAACGACAGCATAATCCTACCCGACTGGAACTACAACGGCGTGCAGCGCGTAGCCGGAATAAACAATACTTTCGTCGGACCGTCGTTCGTTCAGGAGCTGAAGGATGCCGGTTACCACACGATGCACGTGGGCAAGCTGCATCTCGGAGCGTTCGATACCCCGGGCGAATCGCCTTACCACTGGGGATTTGAGTCAAACGTAGCCGGCAGCGCGATAGGCGGTCTCGCCACATACCTCAGCGAGCGCCGCTACGGACATGACGAGAACGGCAACCCGACGTCGGCATTCGCCATCGAGGGACTGGAAAAATACTGGGATACCGGCACATTCGCCACTGAGGCACTCACGCAGGAGGCTATAGCTCAGCTCGAACAGGCTAAGCGCTACGGCACGCCATGGTTCCTCTATATGGCACACTATGCAGTGCATGTGCCTATCGACCGCGATGTGCGTTTCTATCAGAAGCATCTCGACCGCGGTCTGTCGCCACGCGAGGCTGCTTACGCCTCGCTCGTGGAGGGTATGGACAAGAGCCTCGGCGACATCCTCGACTGGGTGGACGCAAACGGCGAGGCTGACAACACGATAGTGATATTCATGAGCGACAACGGCGGACTCGCCGCCGGCGGTCAGTGGCGCGACGGCGCCATGCACACGCAGAACGCTCCGCTGCGCTCCGGCAAGGGATCGCTCAACGAGGGCGGCATACGCGAGCCTATGATAGTCAGGTGGCCCAAACACACAAAACCGGGAGGGCAGGTGGACGAGTATATCATCATTGAGGATTTCTACCCATCGATACTTGAGATGGCGGGAATCGACCCTGACTCATCGGCTCACTACGGGCATTCGATTGACGGCAGG
>OFFM01001072.1_pt1 | contig 16862 bp, 19 predicted proteins | sample 1521401 | NCBI WGS metagenome assembly OFFM01 (sample SAMEA3504118, study PRJEB24116) | mouse gut metagenome | biome: mouse gut; feature: mouse-associated habitat; material: faeces | place: Denmark | collected 2011
AACCGCGGATCACTCCGAGACGGTTGCTGATTGGATTAACTTTCTGTCCCATCTTTGCAAATTAAGCTTTTTCGTTATTAATTGTGTCCACGAACAATGTCACGTGATTAGAGCGCTTGCGGATACGGTATCCGCGGCCCTGGGGCGCGGGACGAAGGCGTTTGAGCATCGGAGCGCAGTCAACGAAGACTGTCTTCACGAAGAGCTCGCCTGCCTCTGCCTTGCGTTCATTCTTCTGTTCCCAGTTGGCGATTGCCGAACGGAGCAGCTTCTCAACTTTGCGGGAAGCCTCTTTATTTGAAAATTTCAGAATTCCGAGAGCCTTGAATGCCTCCTGGCCGCGAATCATGTCGACCACAAGGCGCATCTTGCGCGGAGAGCTGGGCACATTGTGAAGCTTAGCGAAATATTCGCTCTTGCGTGCCTCCTTGATAGCCTCGGCTGATTGTCTTTTTCTTAAACCCATTGTATGTTATTCTTATTTTTCTGAATTAATGATTCGGGCCATTATTTTTTCTTATTGCCGGCGTGACCGCGGAATGTGCGGGTGGGGGCGAATTCACCCAGCTTGTGACCTACCATATTCTCAGTCACGTAAACCGGTATGAATTTGTTGCCGTTATGCACGGCGAAAGTGTGTCCCACGAAATCGGGGGAGATCATGGATGCGCGGCTCCACGTCTTGATGACGTTTTTCTTACCGCTTTCCTCCATGGCTGCCACTTTCTTCTCGAGCTTAACGCTGATAAATGGTCCTTTTTTAAGCGAACGACTCATACTTGTCTCAATTAATCAAATTACTTTTTCCTTCTTTCAATTATATACTTCGAAGAATGCTTCTTCGGCGAACGGGTCTTCAAGCCCTTTGCATAAAGACCTGTGCGCGAACGGGGGTGTCCACCGCTCTGGCGGCCCTCACCACCACCCATCGGGTGGTCAACAGGGTTCATAACCACACCACGGTTGTGGGGGCGACGACCCAGCCAGCGTGAGCGACCTGCCTTACCGCTCTGCTCGAGAGCGTGGTCGGAGTTACCGACAACGCCTACAGTGGCGCGGCATGTCAGAAGCACTTTTCTTGTTTCTCCAGAAGGCAATTTGATGATTGCGTAATCACCTTCGCGTGATGTGAGCTGCGCGAATGTACCGGCAGAACGCGCCATGCTGGCACCCTGACCGGGACGGAGCTCGATACAATGGATCAAGGTTCCCACGGGGATTGCTGAAAGAGGAAGGGTGTTACCCACCTCAGGAGCAGCATCCGGTCCGCTGACTACTGTCTGACCTACCTCAAGACCGTTGGGGGCGATGATGTAGGCTTTGGAACCATCTTGATAATAAAGAAGCGCGATGCGTGCCGAGCGGTTGGGATCATACTCGATGCTCTTTACCGTTGCCGGTACGCCATCGTTTGTTCTCTTGAAGTCGATGAGACGCAATTTTCTCTTATGGCCGCCTCCACGGTAACGTGTGGAGAGGTGGCCTGAGGAGTTGCGTCCGCCTGTGGAACGCTTCCCGACTGTAAGAGACTTTTCTGGTGTGGTAGCAGTGATTGTTCCTTTGAACACACCAATAACCTTGTGTCTTTGCCCAGGCGTAGTGGGCTTGAATTTTCTTACTGCCATTACTTTTTAAATATTGCTATAATAGTCAATCTTCTGTCCTTCAGCTACAGTCACGTAAGCCTTCTTGAAGGCTGCACGCTGACCGCGGATAAGTCCGCTCTTGGTGTAGCGCTGTTTGCGCTTGCCGGCGTAGCTGGCGGTGTTTACTCTCTCCACGCGGACGTTGTAGAGTTTCTCTACAAGGTCTTTGATCTGGAATTTGTTAGCCTCGGGAGAAACAGCGAAGGTGTAGCAGTTCTGCTTCTCGCTGTAGGCCGTGGCCTTTTCCGTAACGACCGGTTTGATCTGTATATCCATTTCTTTTCTCTCCTAAGGTTTAAAATTCATTCAGGATTGCCACGCTGTCCTCTGTAACAAGGATAGCATCTGTGTTGAGCACTGTGTAGGCGTTCAGGTCGATCGCCTGAGCCATAAGGGCATTGGGAACGTTGCGGACTGAAAGGAGCACATTCTCATCCTGGTTAGCCATTACGAGAAGAACTTTCTTGTCCTCAAGCTTGAAGCCCTTGGCGATGTTCATGTAGCTCTTTGTTTTCGGAGCGTCGAACGTAAAGTTCTCGATCACGAAAATCTTCTTGTCGTTAACGCTTGAAGTAAGCGCGATACGACGTGCAAGAGCTTTCACCTTCTTGTTGAGCTTGGTGCGGTAGTCACGGGGACGCGGACCGAACACTGTGCCACCACCGCGGAGAAGCGGAGAATTGATGTCACCGCGACGTGCGCCGCCGCCACCTTTCTGACGACCGAGCTTACGGGTAGAACCCGAAACCTCGCTGCGCTCCTTGCTCTTGTGTGTGCCCTGACGCTGGTTGCCTAAATACTGTTTGATGTCGAGATAGATAGTGTGCTCAGCATTTCCTTCGCTCAAATCGCGTGAAAACACCTCGTCGTTGAGCGTAACTTTACGTCCGGTGTCCTCTCCTTTGATGTTATAAACTGCTACTTCCATTATTTCTCAACTAAAACGATTGAACCTTTAGGCCCCGGCACGGAACCCTTAATCATTAACAAATTGTGCTCGGGAAGCACTTTGATCACCTGAAGATTTTGAACGGTGACACGCTCGTTGCCCATCTGTCCGGCCATGCGGAGTCCTTTGAACACCTTTGCAGGGTAAGAACATGCGCCGATTGAACCCGGTGCGCGGAGACGGTTGTGCTGACCGTGTGTGCTCTGGCCTACGCCGCCAAATCCGTGGCGTTTAACTACGCCCTGGAAACCTTTACCTTTGGATGTGCCGACAACATCGACAAAACCACCCTCCTGGAAAAGATCCACAGTCAGCGTTTCGCCCAGACCCGGGAGGGTCTCGAACGACTTGAACTCGGCCAAGTGACGCTTGGGTGTTACCCCGGCTTTCTTGAAGTGTCCGGCTTCGGGCTTGGTGGTGTGCTTATCTTTCTTGTCGATGAAGCCTACCTGAACTGCCTCGTAACCGTCCTTCTCCAAAGTCTTGACTTGGGTAACCACACAAGGACCTACTTCGATAACAGTGCACGGAACATTCTTTCCGTCGGCACTGAAAACGGATGTCATTCCGATTTTCTTTCCTAATAATCCTGGCATTTCTATTTACTGTTTGTGGTATTGTTAAACTTTAATCGATACATCCACTCCGCTGGGAAGTTCGAGCTTCATGAGAGCGTCCACTGTCTTCGATGTGCTCGAATAGATGTCGATCAGACGCTGGTAAGATGAAAGCTGGAACTGCTCACGGCTCTTCTTGTTGACGAAGGTGGAGCGGTTCACGGTGAAGATACGCTTGTGGGTGGGCAATGGAATGGGGCCGCTCACAACTGCGCCGGTCGATTTGACCGTCTTTACGATCTTCTCCGCGGATTTGTCCACGAGGTTGTGATCGTAAGATTTAAGTTTGATTCTGATTTTTTGGCTCATATTGTTGTTATGACTTTATTTTTACTTAAGTAAGTCCACACGGCCCTGACATTCTGTCAGAACATTCTTGGCGATTGAATTGCTTACCTCAGCGTAGTGGCTGAATGACATGGTTGATGTAGCGCGGCCTGAGGTGATGGTACGCAATGCTGTCACGTAACCGAACATCTCTGCAAGAGGAGCCTTGGCCTTGACGATGCGCGCACCGCTGCGGCTTGTCTCCATACCCTCAACCTGTCCGCGACGCTTGTTAAGGTCACCGATAACGTCACCCATGGATTCCTCCGGAGTTACAACCTCGATCTTCATGATAGGCTCCATAAGAACGGGACCTGCCTTCTCTGAACCCTTCTTGAATGCCTGGATGGCACAGAGCTCGAATGAGAGCTGGTCGGAGTCCACAGGGTGGAAGCTACCGTCGAGAAGTGTTACTTTAAGACGCTCTACAGGATAACCTGCGAGAACACCATTCTTCATTGCAGTCTGGAAACCTTTCTGAACAGAGGGGATATACTCCTTAGGCACGTTACCACCCTTAACCTCGTCGATAAACTGGAGGCTGCCCTCGAAATCGTCGTCAGCGGGTTCGATGCGGACGATGATGTCAGCGAACTTACCGCGACCACCGGTCTGCTTCTTGAATACCTCACGAAGCTCAACGGGTTTGGTGATAGCCTCTTTGTATGTTACCTGAGGACGGCCCTGGTTGCACTCTACCTTGAACTCACGACGCAGACGGTCGATGATGATATCGAGGTGAAGCTCACCCATACCGCTGATGACAGTCTGACCTGTCTCCTCGTTAGTCTCTACACGGAATGTGGGATCCTCCTCAGCAAGCTTCTGAAGGCCGACACCAAGTTTGTCGAGGTCTTTCTGAGTCTTGGGCTCTACCGCGATACCGATCACAGGATCCGGGAACTCCATAGCCTCAAGCACGATCGGATGATTCTCATCGCAGAGCGTGTCACCGGTGCGGATATCCTTGAAACCAACTCCTGCGCCTATATCGCCGCAGCCGATAGCCTCTTTAGGATTCTGCTTGTTGGAGTGCATCTGGAAAAGACGTGAGATACGCTCTTTCTTACCTGAACGGCTGTTGAGCACGTAGCTACCGGCAGGGATCTCACCTGAGTAAACGCGGAAGAAGCAGAGACGACCTACATAGGGGTCAGTAGCGATCTTGAACGCCAAAGCTGCCATAGGAGCTTCAGGGCTGGGCTCGCGTGTCTCGATCTCATCGGGGCTGCCGGGAACTGTACCTTCAACAGCGCCTGAGTCGATAGGAGAAGGAAGATAAGCGCAGACAGCATCGAGAAGAGTCTGAACGCCCTTGTTCTTGAACGAAGAGCCACAGATCATCGGGTTGATGGCCATCGAGAGTGTACCCTTGCGGATAGCGGCGCGGATCTCATCCTCTGTGATTGTGGAAGGATCGTCGAAATATTTCTCCATGAGGTTCTCGTCGAGCTCTGCGAGAGTCTCAAGCATCTTGTCGCGGTATTCCTCAGCCTCAGCCTGGAGGTTAGCGGGAATATCCTCGACAGTGTATTCAGCACCCATGGTCTCATCGTGCCAGAAGATAGCCTTCATAGTCACGAGATCGACAACACCTTTGAAAGTCTCCTCTGCACCGATAGGAATCTGGATGGGCAGCGGAGTAGCGCCGAGCACTTCCTTCACCTGACGCACAACCTCGAAGAAGTTGGCGCCGGAACGGTCCATCTTGTTCACATAGCCGATACGGGGAACATTATATTTGTCAGCCTGACGCCATACGGTCTCACTCTGGGGCTCAACGCCACCAACAGCGCAGAAAGCCGCTACAGCACCGTCGAGCACGCGGAGCGAACGCTCAACCTCAACTGTGAAGTCAACGTGTCCGGGGGTGTCGATCAGGTTGATCTTGAATTTGTCGTCGTTATATTTCCAGAATGTAGTTGTAGCAGCGGAAGTAATTGTGATACCGCGCTCCTGCTCCTGCTCCATCCAGTCCATGGTGGCGGCGCCATCGTGAACCTCACCGATCTTGTGTGTCAGACCTGTATAGAAGAGGATACGTTCTGAAGTTGTGGTTTTGCCGGCATCGATGTGAGCCATGATGCCGATATTGCGGGTTAATCTAAGATCGTCGTGTTTTGCCATTTTCTCTTATCTCAAAATTAAAATCTGAAATGTGCGAACGCGCGGTTAGCCTCAGCCATGCGGTGCATATCCTCTTTTCTCTTATATGCGCCACCCTGGTCGTTGAAGGCGTCTACGATTTCAGCCGCGAGTTTGTCGGCCATCGTCTTACCACCACGCTTGCGGGCGAAGATAATGAGATTTTTCATCGATATCGATTCCTTGCGGTCTGCACGGATCTCGGTAGGAACCTGGAAGGTTGCGCCACCCACTCGGCGTGACTTAACCTCAACCTGGGGAGTTACATTCTCAAGCGCTTTTTTCCAGATCTCAAGAGCGCTTTTCTCCTCGTTAGGCATTTTTGACTTCACAGTCTCCAATGCTGTGTAGAAAATTGTGAAAGCTGTGTTCTTCTTGCCGTCAAACATCAGATGATTCACGAATTTTGTAACTTTGACGTCATGAAAAACAGGATCAGGGAGCACTACCCTTTTCTTTGGTTTTGCTTTTCTCATTTTTGCTTGTTTAATGTTTTTGTTTTTGGCTGCTTTTGCAATCTTCAACACCGCTCTCTTGCGGAGTTTACTCAACCTTAGCCATCCAATAAATCAAAAACGGGTGTTTACGATTTGATTGTTAATGTAAGCGGCGCCTGATTATTTCTTGGCTGCCTTAGGACGCTTTGCTCCATATTTGGAACGGCGCTGTGTACGGCCCTGAACTCCTGCTGTGTCGAGAGTACCGCGCACGATGTGGTAGCGAACACCGGGAAGGTCTTTCACACGACCGCCGCGCACCATCACGATCGAGTGCTCCTGAAGGTTGTGGCCCTCTCCGGGAATGTAGCTGTTCACTTCCTTGCCGTTCGTAAGGCGCACACGCGCCACCTTCCTCATGGCCGAGTTAGGCTTCTTGGGGGTGGTGGTGTAGACACGCACGCACACGCCGCGGCGCTGAGGACAGGAATCCAATGCGGGCGACTTGCTCTTGTCTTTGAGAGCAGTGCGTCCTTTTCTTACTAATTGCTGAATTGTTGGCATTCTTAGTCTCTTTTTTTGATTTATTTGGTTTGTTGTCTATTTTAACCGCTTGAATAAACGACCTTATCATACACCATTATGCACACTAAACGATTATGCCTCAACCGTTTAGCCGCACAATTCCGGTAAAATCGCTCTTAAAGCGTTGCAAAGATACTAAACATTAGCGGATTACACAACTTTTTCCGCAAATATTTTTCTTAAAGTATGTTGAAACATAGATTTATATTCCTCGCTTCTACGACATCGCTTATTTGAAACGGGACGCGGAACGATAAATGGTATCAAATATCCTGCGGTCCACATCCGTCAGCACAAGACCCCGGCGCTCCATGACCTTACCCGCCGTCTCCATAAATTTATCTATGCTCACATTATCGAAGCCCCCTTCCGGCGATCCGGTTGAGAAACTCGGTATGAAAGTACGCGGAAAACCGGCTCCATGAAGATTGACGCCGACGCCAACCACTGTCGCGGTATTGAACATTGTATTGATTCCGGCTTTTGAGTGGTCTCCCATCACGAGTCCGCAGAACTGCAGATCCGTACGCATGAACCTTTTCGTATGATAATTCCATATGCGGATCTTGGAATAATCGTTTTTGAGGTTGGAGGCATTGGCACCGGCGCCAATATTACACCATTCCCCTATCACGGCATTTCCAAGATACCCGTCATGCGCCTTGTTGCTGAACCCAAACATCACGGCATTGTCCATCTCCCCGCCAACCTTACAATACGGGCCGACAGTAGTGGAGCCATAAATCTTGGCACCCATCCTAACTTTGGCATTATCGCATAAAGCAAGCGGTCCGCGCAGACACGCCCCTTCCATCACGGCGGCATTCTTTCCTATATATATAGGGCCTTCCTTGACATTAAGGATCGCGCCCTCGACCTCGGCACCCTCTTCAATATAGAGAGAGGGCAAACCTTCAGGCGTCAGCATCGGACCGATCACCGTCACAGATTTATCCGGAGCCACCGGGCTCTCCCCTTTCACCATAAGTGCATAATCACGCACAATCTCACCACCATTCTCGCGGAATATATCGAAGACATACCGCAACCTGCGCACCTCAGCGCAATTTGCCGTTACAGATTCGAGCTTTCCAAAATCTGCGGCTGTGCCCCTGAATGCCACCAGACCATCCTCATCGGCAAGGTATTCACCACAAGAGAGAGCTGCGACCTTCTCCGCCAATGCCAGATCCGGCAGCACACAGCCGGCAATGAAAAGAGCTTCATCACCGTCGTTCACACCCACAGGAAATTTCTCCTTAAGATACTCCACGGTCAACGAGGAATAGCATCCGGGGAGCAGACGCTCCCACTTCTCCCTGATAGTCATTATACCTACACGGAAAGCCGACACAGGACGAGTGTACGACAAAGGAAGCAGATTCTCAAAAGAGTCGATGGTATCAAAAAGCACCACCTTATTTTCATTATTCATGGTTCACGATGTTACAAGTTGCAAAGATTGATCGATGCAAAGAATTAGTTCGGTGCAAAAATACGCATAATCATTGATTCCACAAAGGAAATGTATAAAAACAACAACGGCACGCAATTTCACAATTGCCTGCCGCCATGTGATTTTTTAGACTATGCCGACTTTCACAAGCTAACGTTTATCCTACTCAACCACTAACTTACAAATTTATATCACTATTACTTAAAAGATTTTTTGACTTGCCATCTTTATCACTGCCGGAACGACTTCCGGCTTATTTGCACTGCAAAGTTAAGAAAGATTTTCATAATTACGAAAACCATCTTTGTTAAAAATGTTAAAAATAACCACTTTTATCCCTCTTTAACCAATATTTTTTCAAAAAAATTTACATTCGGTGTATTATTTTTCACTACTCACTCCGATATTTTTGTTATTTTTGCGAAAGAAGTTCAGTTTCGTATAAAAACATTCTAAATATTGACACCATGAAGAAAAATGCGGGATATCTAGCGGCGCTGCGCACCCTGATGAAGGAGCACGCCATTGATTGCGTCATAATATCGGGCACAGACCCCCATCAGAGCGAGCTGCCGCCGCTGCACTGGAGAGGCAGGGAATGGCTCACAGGCTTTGAATCAGAAAACGGCACCAACGGCACCGCTGTAGTGCTCGCTGACAAGGCATATGTCTGGACAGATTCAAGATATTTCATCCAGGCTACAGACCAGTTGCGCGACACCGGCTTCGAGATGATGAAGGAGGATGGCCCGGATGCCATCAACCTTATCGATTGGGTCACAGAAAATGTAAAGGAGGGACAGACTGTCGCCATCGACGGTATGACTTTCTCTATTTCATGGGCACAACGCCTTGAGCAGGAACTTTCCGACAACGGAATCAAGCTCAACGACCGTTTCGCGCCCTTTGACTCAATATGGCCCGAAAGACCGGAACGCCCGAAAAACAAACTTTTCGTGCATGACGAGAACATTGTGGGAGAATCGGTCGACAGCAAGATGTCGCGCCTGATGCAGGCGGTAAAGGGAGAGCTGGCAAATGCCGTCCTGCTTTCCGCACTCGATGACATTGCCTGGGCGACTAACGTCAGGACTGCCGGCGACATTGCCTTCTCACCTATATTTGTAGCATACCTGTATGTTGACGATTCCCGTAGAATTCTCTTTGTCGACAAGGAGAAGGTCAGCGTTGAGGTCGACGGACACCTACGTAAATATAATATAGAGGTTATGCCCTACGAGACCGTATTGGATTTTGTGCAGACACTCCCCAAAGAAACGCGTCTGCTGATAGATCCGGAGAAAACATCACGCGGACTCTACGACAACCTCGGATGCACCCCCGTTTTTGGAGGCGCCGATATAGCCAAGCTTAAGAGCGTTAAGAATGACACCATGATCGAGAATGTAAAAACAGCCATGCGCAAGGATGGCGTGGCTCTGACCAGATTCTTCATGATGGTGGAAAAAGAATATCCTTCGGGAAAACTAACAGAAGTCGGACTTGGGAAGCGATTGCGCGAATTCCGCCTCGCCGATCCGTCATGTGTCGACGAAAGCTTCGCCCCCATCTTAGGATGGAACGAGCATGGCGCGATTGTCCATTATGAAGCCACGGAAGAAAGCGATGTCGCAATTTCCGGGAACGGTCTGCTGCTCGTAGACTCCGGTGGTCAATATACATACGGCACCACCGACATCACACGCACCGTCTCCCTTGGTACCCCCACAGACCAGGAGAAACATGACTTCACACTCGTTCTCAAAGGTCATATAGCGTTATCACGTGCCATATTCCCCAAAGGCACCCGCGGCGGACAGCTTGACGTGCTCGCCCGTCAGTTCCTCTGGAATGAAGGAAAGGCATATTATCACGGCACCGGCCACGGAGTAGGTTTCTTCATCAACTGCCATGAGGGTCCGCAGAGCATACGCCTCAACGATGTCCCCACTCCGCTCGAACCCGGCATGATCACGAGCAACGAGCCTGGGCTGTATCTTGAAGGCAAATATGGCATACGCACAGAAAACCTTATTGTGACACGTCAGTATGAGACCACAGAGTTCGGAGATTTCTACAACTTCGAGACCCTTACCCTCTTCCCCTACGACACAACCCTCATAGAGCGCGGCATCATGACGCAGGAAGAGATCGACTGGGTAAATGAATACCACGCGAAAGTATATTCCGAGCTGTCTCCATTGCTGAATGCGGAAGAGCAGGAATGGTTAAAATCAAGAACTCAAAAAATATAAACATAATGGCATACATACAATCAGTAAGAGGCTTCACACCGGAAATCGGTGACAATTGTTTCCTGGCAGTCAATGCCACGATAGTAGGCGATGTTGTGATAGGCAACGACTGCAGCATCTGGTTCAACACTGTCCTCAGAGGCGATGTAAACTCAATCCGCGTGGGAGACCGCGTGAATATCCAGGATGGCAGTGTGCTGCACACGCTCTATCAGAAATCAACCATCGAGATAGGCAATGATGTCTCCATAGGGCACAACGTGGTGATTCACGGCGCCAAGATACACGACTACGCGCTAATCGGCATGGGAGCCGTCGTGATGGACGATGCTGTCGTCGGGGAAGGTGCCCTGGTTGCGGCAGGTTCCGTTGTCCTCAGCCGCACGCAGATCGGTCCTCATGAGATGTGGGCAGGTTCACCGGCAAAATTCATAAAGATGGTCGAGCCCGAGAAAGCCAAGGAAATGAACATCAAGATAGCCAAGAATTACCTCATGTATTCCAAATGGTATGAGGAAAATAATGAGGAAGAAAGTGCGAAATGAGGTGATTCTTCGAAATTTTGATGAAATTTTCTCAAAAAATTTTGTCATATTTGGAAGATTGTATAATTTTGCATCGCTTTATGCCGCCGGGGCCTGCATGTTGCCTTCCGGAGGCGGGCTAAATAATTAACAAAGAATTAAAAATTAACAGCACAAAACATGATTATCGTACCAGTAAAAGAAGGCGAAAACATCGAGAAAGCACTCAAGAAGTTCAAACGTAAATTCGAAAGAACCGGCATCGTAAAGGAGCTTCGTTCACGTCAGGCTTTCGAAAAACCTTCTGTAGCTAACCGCAAGAAGATGATGAAGGCCGTTTACGTTCAGCAGCTTCGTCAGGCTGAGCAGTAATAAGCCACTTTTATCTGCACCCATAATTGATTCAGCGTAAGCTTTGAGGCTTATGCTGAATCTTTGTGTCCATACGCTCATGATTGACAGATTCAAGGAATATATGCTGCTGGAGCTGAACCGCAGCAGACACACCGTGGAGGCATACACCCGCGATATAACGCAGTTTGCCGAATGGATCGGAGGCTGGAACATGGAGACAGTCACCACTGCCGACATGCGCGCATGGCTGTCATCTCTCGCCACATCCGACTCCGCGCTGACATTGCGCCGCAAGGCACAGAGTCTACGGGCATTCTTCCGGTGGCTTCTGATGCAGGGAATCGTCAATCACAACCCTGCCGCAGACCTTATCCTCGCCAAAGCCCCGAAGCGCCTTCCTGAATTTGTCAAGGAGCAGGAGATCGAGCAGATAATAGCCGGTTGCGACTACTCAGATTTCAAACAACACCGAGCCCATATGGTGATGCTCATGCTCTATTCCACAGGAATACGGCAGGAAGAGCTGCGCACCCTCACCGACAACGATATCGACTTTTCGCTGCAAGAGGCGAAGGTTACCGGTAAACGTGCAAAACAGAGAGTGGTTCCGCTCCCTCCGCAACTACTTGAGGAGATTGCCAAATGGCAAAAAGCACGCGACAGCCAATACCCTTCGCTGCCTTCTCCACGTCCTCTGATTGCAGGACCGAACGGAGCCATAAGCAAAAAGTCGATGTACGACATAGTGCGCAACACCCTCTCCTCATCTACAGCGACCCGCAAAAGTCCGCATATCCTGCGACACACATTCGCCACCACCATGCTCAACGACGGGGCATCGCTTGATTCCGTAAAAGAATTTTTAGGACATGCGTCGCTGTCAACCACCCAGATATATACGCATCTATCATTTAGCGAACTCAAAAAATCATACTCCGCCGCTCACCCTCGCTCAAAAAAAATTCCGCCTGAATAAGCAAAATTCAAAAATTATTGTTTATCTTTGTAAACAACGGCTGTAAGAGCGGCTACACTCCGGCATCGTGAAGGTGCAGGACAGACAAAAAACCACTCCGGCCGGTGTCGACACAGTATTAACCCATAAAAAATTTATGTTATGGAAGCTACAATTCAAGCGATTCACTTCGACATCTCCGAAAAACTCGTCTCCTTCATCAATAAAAAAATCGACAAACTGGCACGCAGATACGAGTCTATTACCGACGCTGATGTCACGCTGAAAGTTGTCAAGCCGGAAACCTCCATGAACAAGGAGGCTCAGGTGAAAATGATGGTGCCTCAGACGCCCGACCTTTTCGCTTCCAAAACAGCAGACACTTTCGAGGAAGCAGTTGACCTCTGCCTGCGCGCCCTCGAGCCACAGCTCGAAAAGCTCAAGGAACTCCGCAACTGAAATCTCTAAAATTTTCCTGTAAGTGGCAACGCAACGCAAGGAAATACACTCAAAGCTCCCCAAAAGGATGTTATACACCCTTTTGGGGTTGGCTTTTATCATAATCCTGTTTCTTCTCGCACTCTACCCTATGGTGATAGAGCGTACTCAGGAGGATGTAATCATACGTGTCCCCGCCAATGCTTCTATCGAGAATGTCAGCGACACCCTGACCAAATATTACGGAAAGGGATTCTCTTCAAAAGTAACCCGCCTTCTGAAAATCAGACATATAGATTTCAGCAAGCGGCACGGAGCATATCTTGTGCCCGCCGGTTCAAACGCATTGACAGCCATGCGACGCATCGGCCGCGGCGGACAGACTCCGCTGAAAATCACCGTCAACGGCTTCCGCGACATTGATCTTCTCTGCAAACGAATAGCTGCAAAGCTTGATTTTCCGGCAGATTCGCTGAGAGGCATACTTGCCGACCCGGTGACGCTCCGGGCTTACGGACTCACACCGGAGCAAGCCCTCGCTCTCTTCCTTGATGATACCTACGAAGTGTATTGGAGTGCCTCGCCTCGCGAAATCGTAGGCAAGGTAGGACGCAACTACCTATCTTACTGGAATGCTGACAACCAGCGGAAAGTAGCCTCATTAGGTATAACTCCCGCCGAGGCCATGACCATCGCCTCAATCGCAGATGAAGAAACCAACAATGCAGGAGAGAAAGGCACCATTGCAAGGCTATATCTCAACAGACTGAAAAAGGGGATGCGTCTGCAGGCTGACCCCACGGTCAGATTCGCGCTGAAGGATTTCACGATCCGACGTGTCAAAGGGGAGCACCTGAAAGTGGAATCTCCTTATAACACGTATCTTCACGCCGGACTTCCTCCCGGACCAATACGCACCTCTTCAAGAGCCACTGTAGACGCATTGCTCAACAGCCCGGAAAGCAACTACCTGTATATGTGCGCAAAGGAAGACTTCTCGGGCACTCACAATTTCGCCTCCACCTTCGCAGAGCATTCACAAAACGCAGCCAGATACCGCAAAGCCCTTAATGAGCGGGGGATAAAATAAACAGACAGGCAAGTATCGCCTCCGTAATGTTAACCGCCTCAAGACGATTGACAAAAAAAATGAACAAAATACAGTTAACCGCTATAACTACTCTGATAATATCGTTATTTCTACCCGCCGGATTATCCGCCGGGGAAAGGAGCGACAGCGTTTCCACATCCGCCATGCCTCCTCTTGTGGCGGAAGTTATGGAACAAGATAATGAGGAGCCGGAACATAACTGGTGGAAACTTCTTAAGCAGGGGAAGCTGAATCTCGCCGACACCACTGTGGAATATCCCAAATTCATGGGGTTCTGCGTCAAGGTCTATAATTGGGCTGACAAGACTTTCAATTCATATGACACCACATACGTTGTCGGAACCGGACGGAGATGGAAAGCACGGGTTGTATCCGACAACTGGGTGGACTCCTATTATCTCAATATAGAGAAAAAAATGCCGATACGCATGATGAGCGACATATATTGCAATGCCGGTGCATACGTGCAGTATATGGCTGTCAGCGTCGGATATTCGCTCGACATGAGTAACGTCATAGGTAACAAACCTTCAAACCATAAGAAGCTGGAGTTCAATTTCAATTGCGCACGCTTTAATATAGAGGGACATTACTGGGAAAACACCGGGGGATCATTTATCCGTACTTTCGGAAAATACGATAATGGACATCTGATAAAAAGGGAATTTCCAGGTGTGACTCAAAAGACCATAGGCGTAAACGGTTATTTCTTTTTCAACAACCGTAAATTCGCGATGGGAGCTGCATATAACTTCTCCAAATTCCAGAAAAAAAGCGCCGGATCGGCAATCATAGGCTTCAACTACAACAATCTCGACATTTCTATGGATCTGTCGCGGATACCGCAGGAGCTGAAACCATATCTCACAATTGACCCAAAGATTTACCGTTTCCACTACAATTCCTATTGTCTGATGAGCGGCTACAGCTTCAATTGGGTCATCAATCCTCACCTGCTGTTCAATATCAGCGCATTCCCCGGCATCGGATTCACCCATGCCTACGAAGACTCCGTAGAAAAAGATAGCAAACTCTTTGCCATGACGCTCAAAGGCCAGAGTTCGATCACCTATAATTTAGGCGATTTTTTCGTGTGCGCCGTGGCAAAGCTTGATGGCAACTGGTATAATTCCGGAAACTACTCATTTTTCTCATCTGTAGAAAACGCACAGATAAGCGTCGGAGTCCGCTTCTGAATTATGAATCTGAATTTTGTATTATGAATCATGAATATTACATGCACCGCGCCATTGAGTTGGCCAGAAAAGGAGCAGGATTTGTCTCCCCTAACCCCATGGTCGGCGCAGTCATTGTAGCTCCCGGCGGGAGAATAATCGGAGAAGGATGGCATCGCCGCTATGGTGGTCCTCACGCTGAAGTCAACGCTGTAGCATCAGTCAGGACAGAAGACGAGATGCTCCTTCCTGAATCAACCATATACGTCTCTCTTGAACCCTGCTCCCACTATGGCAAGACCCCGCCATGCAGCAAACTCCTGATAGAAAAAAGATTCAGTCGTGTGGTAATCGGAATGCGTGATCCATTCAAAGAGGTCAGCGGACGCGGCATCGCGATGCTGCGTGAAGCCGGGATAGAGGTGATTGAAAATGTACTCGAAAAAGAATGCCGTCATCTCAACCGCCGCTTCATCACAGCCCATACTCTTCACCGGCCATACATCCAACTGAAATGGGCACAGAGTGCCGATGGCTACATAGCCGCCATAAACTCCCAAGGGGAAGGAATACCTGTAAAGCTGTCAAATCCATTGACATCGGTAGAGATGCATCGTGAGCGGGCAATGGCAGACGCGATCCTTGCAGGAACCAACACTATAATTTCCGATAATCCGTCGCTGACCACCCGGTTATGGCCCGGAAAGTCTCCCCGTCCTGTTATTTTTACCTCCGCCCGCATCCCGGCAGATGCTGAAATCCTCAAACATAATCCGATAATACTCAGCAGCAGTCTTCCACTTGAAGAAAACATGAGACTGCTATATTCCGAGCATGGCATCACCTCCCTAATGGTAGAAGGAGGCAGGGAGATCCTGAATAGCTTTATATCCTGCGGACTCTTTGACAGCATCCGCATTGAGACTACCCCGCAACGCCTCCACTGCGGCATCCCCGCCCCCGCTCTCCCCCCATGTCTTCACCTCACCGACGACCGCACCGTCACCGGCCACCACATCCTCACCTACACCGCAGTCCCGTAGCGCCTCGGCTCTGCGTGATTACAATTTTTACCGGACAGCAATATTTTTATAAAACAGACTCTAAACCGGCCATAATCTGAGAAAACACCCCAATTATTTTTGACAAAAATAATTTTTTATAAAAATAAATCCATAGCAAGCCTGCTATTCCAACGTGGGCAATATACTTTCAGGATGTTCAAGTTCATCAACCAAAACATCGACGGTGGTGCATGGCTTGTGGCTTTTGTAGTCAAAAGAGTGTTCAAAGAATTTACGCAATTTCTGTGCGTTTATCTTTGCCTGATTTTCATTGCCGATTGCTTGAAGCAAAGCATATATTCCGGGGTCATTCTTTTTGTAACTGAAATCCGTATATCCGTCATATTTGCATATCTCGTTTTCAAGTTTGGTTATATAGTCTGCACGGGATATGGCGGCATCAAGATAGACAAAATGCAGCAGATACCACAGCTCAAACGCCTCGTTAGTCCATGCCGCATAAAACCCTTTTCTTATTGCAAGCTGAATAGCTTCATTGAAATCATTAAAGTCGTCTTTGTCGAACACTACCCAAACGCGGTCGAAAGGCAATTGCCTTTGGCGTTCAAGCATTGTCTTGATGTCGGAGGCATGTTTTACCAATGCGCAGGTTGAACGACCTTCACCTACAATTTCTTCGGAACGCACCTCTGAATAGCGGTCTTTGACAAGTTCCTTGAAATAATTAGGTTCTGTGCGTTCTCCCTCGCAGACAACGAGGAAACGCACAATCTTATCTCTTGTGGCAATTTTACGCTTTTTGGCGGCCTTTGCCTCGCGCTTCTCCCTTTTGAGTTGCTCGATTTTTGATTTTGGCGGCTGTC
>OFFM01001074.1_pt1 | contig 16814 bp, 16 predicted proteins | sample 1521401 | NCBI WGS metagenome assembly OFFM01 (sample SAMEA3504118, study PRJEB24116) | mouse gut metagenome | biome: mouse gut; feature: mouse-associated habitat; material: faeces | place: Denmark | collected 2011
TTCATATAGCATCAATGACAGAAATGCTTAGAGTATGCAAAGAAATTAGAATTTTCCCGATTGTAGATTTGGATGCAAATAAGACAGACTTAATTAAAAACGTAATAGATTACTTCCAAAGGGATTATAATGTGGAAATTGTTAAGACAGAATATGAGTTCCAAAAGGGAGATAATAAATTATTGATTATAAGAAACTAACATTTTAAGACATGTCCACTTCCGGACATATCTTTAAAATACGGACATCATTTTATTCAGATTCACCACCTTACATAGATCCATGGTTCTCTATCCATTTTCAAATGATGTTCCCCTTACCAAACTAACCATAGGTAACAATTCATACACAATATCCTTCTAACCATGGAAACCATTAAAACATTTGAAAAGCTTCGCTTTTTTTTGTTTGAGGTCAAAGGGTATAGACCACAGATCCATAGAAGCCATAGCAAGGATTCTATCGTACTCTCGTCAATATTAATTAGCGTCAATGCTATGGTCTATGGTCAACACCCTTGTCGCACCACGCACCTGCGGTGCGCGCACCCAACAAGCTTCGCCTGAAACTTAGAGTCAAGCTTCTCGCGTCAAGCCAAAAGCGGAGCTTTTGAATGGTTTTAATGGTTTCCAAAATTTGGTTTAAAATGCTGAATTAAAATGGTTACAAATGGTTATAATGGTTTGAGGAAAAATCTAAGTCAATATTGGTTAACATTGGTTATGATGGTTAGAAGGGATATCGCTTGAATTTAGTTGATGAAATCTGGATTTAATGAGAATTGAGGAGGAAGCGATAAAAAAACATAAGAAAATTAAACCAAATTTAACTACAGATGTTATAATGATAAAATCAGCGGTAAAACAATGATTGGAATGAAAAACACAAACGGTCCACGTCAGTTATACCATAAGCAGATTTTAAACTATGAAAAATAAAAAAGGTTACAATTAAACATTTAGCGTTATGAAAAGAACAGTATTATTCATGGCAGCCCTGATGACCCTCTCTTGCGGTTGGGCTCAAAAAATCAGTAAGAATGAAGCAAAAGCGCTTCAGACTTTCCTTTCCCAGGATGCAGCTAAAGGCGGCAACAACGCAGAGGCTCTCCGCATGGTTGGCAGCAACGTGGCTGCTTGCCCGGGTGTTAAAGTAGAAAACGGTCACGTAACAGAAATAGACTTCAAGGGCAAGGATCTTTCCGGCTCCCTCGACCTCTCAGGCTTCACTGCTTTGCAGAAAATCGATGTTTCAAACAATAAGATTTCAAGCCTCACACTCTCAAACAATCCTGCCCTTGTGGAAGTGAATGCAGGTAAGAACCGCATCCACACCATGACAATCACCGGTTGCCCGCAGGTACAGGTGATCAGGGTTAATAAAAACCGGATTGCAGAATTTGATCTCGGTGCAGTGCCATTGCTTAAGAAATTCAATATCTCAGGCAATATGCTCGAAGCCCTTGATGTTTCAAATGCAGTAAATCTTGAATACCTCAATGTGATGAGCAATCAGCTGCAAGGTCTGAACGTAACAGGATGCCAGAGTCTTAAATCGCTTTACGCAGCCTACAATGACCTGACAGACATCACTCTCGCAGGACTCGTAAAACTTGAGAATCTTAACGTCAACTCAAATAAGATTGCCAAGCTTTATATCCAGGATCTTCCCGCAATCGAAACTCTTCTCTGCTCCGACAACCACATGGCTGGTCTGACAGTGAAAGGTTGCTCAACTATCAATGAAATCTGGGCTCCCTACAACGATCTCACATCTTTCTCAGTTGAGAACGCTGACAACCTCGCTTTCGTGAATGTTGAATGGAATGACCTCACTTACCTCTCACTTGCAGGTATGAACTTCCTCCAGAGAGTAAATGCAGCAAACAACCAGCTTATCACCCTCGACGTATCGTTCGACCCGATGCTCCGCTTCGTGAACGTCACCAACAACGATATGCTCACCGACCTCCGTACAGATGCTGACCCGCAGCTCCGCCACGTAGTTGGATATGCTGATTATGAATATGGTTTCTGATATATCAATTCCCTATAGAAAAGCCACCGGAAATTCCGGTGGCTTTTTTTGTATATGTTCACATTTTGATCTAACTTTGTAGTTCATGAATACCACAAATTATATACTGATCGCCGACGGTGGCTCTACAAAAGTAGAATGGTGCTTGATCGACATCAATGGTAATGTGAAAGCGTCTTTCCAAACCGAGGGTTTAAATGCCCTTATGGTGTCGGAAGAAGATGCTGAAGCATACTTCATATCCGTAAGGAAACGCCTCGATCCGTCATTAATACCTGATAGAGTATACTATTATGGCGCCGGATGCGCAACTTTGCAGATTTGCACCCGTATTGCTGACGCGATCAGCAGAGTTTGGGATGCCGGCACAATAGGGGTTGAGAGCGATATGCTCGCCGCTTGCAGGGCTGTGCTTGGCAAAGCACCCGGAATTGCGTGCATCTTAGGCACCGGATCCAATTCCGCACTCTATGATGGCTCGGAAATTACGGACAATATTCCTCCGATGGGATTCATCCTCGGTGATGAAGGGAGCGGCACAGCCATTGGCAAGCGATTGGTCGGTGACATATTCAAACGTATAGCTCCGGTCGAGATTTGCGAGGCTTTTCTGGAATCTACAAAACTTACCAAGGGTGACATTCTTGAGAAAACCTACAGAGAGCCGGCTCCAAACAAATTTCTCGCATCCCTTGTTCCTTTCGTAAAAAACAATCTTTCGCATCCATACATCCAGCGACTTTTGGAGAAGACCTTCACCGAATTCTTTGAAAGAAATATTCTCCCATATGGAGACTTATCCGGAATTAAGGTAAGTTTCATCGGTTCTATAGCTGATGTTTTCTCCGATATTCTACAGAGAACCGGTGATAAATTCGGAATAGTAATCGATAAGATCACCCCTCGCCCGATGCCTGGATTGATAACGTTCCACATAACAAACCCCATATCATGAAATTCATCAGAAACTATATTGTTGCAATACTTGCATGTTTCGCAATCACGGCTGCCGCTGATAAATATTGGGAACAGAGAGTGTCATTGTTCGATCATCTACCCATAACCGAGAATGACATAGTATTTCTGGGAAACTCAATCACGGACGGTGGTAATTTTGAAGAACTTTTCAAACGTGAGGATGTCAAAAACCGCGGAATAAGATCCGATGCTATCCCCGGGGTCATGAAACGCCTCGACCAAGTGGTGAAAGGACACCCTAAAAAAATATTTCTGTTGATAGGAATCAACGATGTATCCCACGGTCTGAGCGTTGACAAACTTGCCGAAAGATATGAGAACCTCGTGGAAGAAATAAGGAAACGGTCTCCCGAGACACAATTGTATCTCCAGAGCTTAATGCCTATCAATAATGATTTCGGAATCTACAAAGGTTTGAAAGGGAAAGAGAAAACCGTTGTCGAATTCAACAAACGCATAAAAAAGATTGCTGAAAAAAACGGACTTGAATATATCGACCTATGGCCATTCCTTTCCGATGCAAAAGGTAAGCTAAACCGTAAATACACCAATGACGGACTTCATCTCACCGGTCCAGGATACAGAGCCTGGACAAATGGAATCCGGCATTATCTGGATGAATAATGGTCTTTTATACGGAATTATCAACTTATTCCGTTATTAAATAACATTGTATATTCGTTTCTTAATAATTATGATAAAGAAATCACTAAGGCGCATAGCCCTTGCTGCGGCATTTGCCTTTACTATTTTCTCACAAGCTCAGGCTGAAGTAATAGAGATAGACCCGCTTTTCGAATACCCAGTTGCTCCGGAAGAGATAATCTCCCTTTCAGACAAAAGCAACTGGCTTATCCAGCATTTTTGGGATAAGATGGATTTCAAAAAGAAAGATGCTGTAAATCAGTCCGCGCTTAACGATGCTTTCAGAGTCTACACTCTTCCCATGCAATGGGCTGACAAAGCAGAGGTAGATAAAGCCGTAGATTCAATGCTCGCCCAACTGCAGAAGAATCCTACGTTGTTGCTACAGTTCACCAAAGCTGCGGAAGAAAGCCTGTATGGACAGAGAGCCAAGATATGGATTGATGAGGTTTATATCAAATATCTTGAAGCATTCCTGAAGAACAAGAAAATCTCCGATGCCCGCAAGCAGCGCTATCGCCGGCAGCTTAATCAAATCCAGAATTCGATGACCGGAAGCATAGCGCCATCGTTTGAATTTACAACTCCCACAGGAAATCCCGGACGTTTCGACCCAATCGGTGTTTTCACAATCATTGAGTTCGGTGATCCTGACTGCGATGACTGCCGCCACGCCAAGCTAAAGATGGAGACAGACATGAAGTTCACATCGCTTGTTGACCGAGGATTGGTGAATGTGATGTTTATAATTCCGGATCCGGTTGACGGATGGCAGACAAAACTTGGCTCCTACCCTTCCAACTGGGTTGTAGGAGGATCCGACAACGTGTCTGATATCCTTGATATCCGTTCAACACCATCATTCTATGTCATCGGCAAGGATGGCAAGATAATCGCCAAAAATATTTCTGTCGAGCAGGCCAAGGCTCTCGCGTTTCAGCAGGAAACAGCCCAATAAAAGTTCACGATTATGATGAATTCCCTTAAGAAAATATATATCCGCACCACCGGATACTCTTATACCAACATGGGACGACTTTTCCTTCGTCTCTTCGTTGGCATAATGATGATGCAGTTCGGCATTCGCCAGATGTATAATTTCGACGCGGCGGAAGCAATGTTCCCTGCAATATTGGGCATACCGCCAAACATCACCTTGATAATCATGATTGCCATTGAAATAGGATGCTCTCTGTTTATAATGGCGGGATTTATGACAAGGATAATGACTGTTCCTCCATTTATCGCCATGATAATCGCGGAATATTATATTCTTCATGACCTCGTTAAAGAAGCTCCATATATGCTCAGTTGGTCGCAGCAGGGATATGTGCCGATAATGTTTCTCGGGATATATTTCTTCATCATGCTTGTCGGACCGGGCAAGATATCGGTAGACTATTTCCTTTCACTACATTTCATCCACACCAACGATCACAGCGAAGCGGAACTTGAGGAAGTATGAAGATTGCAGTATTGGTTTCAGGCGGTGTCGACAGCGCGGTAGTTGTCGACACTCTTTACAAGGAGGGGCATGAGCTTCACCTGTTTTATATACGTATAGGCATGGACAACGGAGAGGGAGACTGTTCTGCCGAAGAAGACATAGAGATGTGCACCCTCATCGCAAAAAAATACGGTTTACCATTAAAGGTGGTCTCTCTTCATGAGGAATATTGGGATCACGTAATGGCTTATACATTGCGCACTGTAAGGGAAGGATTGACTCCCCATCCTGACATGATGTGCAATAAGCTCATCAAATTCGGCTTCTTCGAACAGAGATGGGGTAAGGATTTTGACAAGACAGCCACAGGACATTACGCATCCATCAAGGAAGTTGACGGCAAATTATATCTTGCCACAGCCAATGATCCGGTCAAAGACCAGACAGACTTCCTTGCCCAGATTTCTTATGAACAACTCTCCCACCTGATGTTCCCACTCGGTGACCTTCCGAAGTCGGAAGTACGCAAACGCGCCGCAGAGGCTAAGCTTCCCAATGCATCCCGTAAGGATTCACAGGGAATATGTTTCCTCGGCAAAATTGATTACGCGGATTTCATAGAGCGACATCTGGGAACGCGCGAAGGACCTGTAATCGAAATTGAGACCGGAAAGAAAATCGGGACACACAAAGGCTTCTGGTTCTACACCATAGGACAGCGCAAGGGACTTGGCCTCAGTGGTGGTCCATGGTATGTGGTAAAGAAAAATGTCAGGGATAATGTTATATATGTATCCAACGGTTTTGACACCCGCAAGCAATATGGCAGGGAGATTCCGGTGGAGGAGATGCACTGGATCACTGAGTCCCCATTCACGGATAAGGATCCCATAATCCGCATCAACTTCAAGACACGCCATTCTCCGGAATTCTTCGATGGCTCTATCAAATTGAATCAAGACGGTTCATGTCTGATACAATCTGATTCGGATATCCAGGGAATCGCTCCCGGCCAATTCGCCATAATATACTCACCCGACCGGCAACTTTGCCTTGGTTCAGGTATGATTTCGGTAAAAGGAAAGACGAGAAAAAATAAGAAGTTGTAAAAAATCAACCCCAACTCCTATCCTGATTATTGATATGGAAAGATATAGATTGGAACTCGTAGGAATAACCTACAATCAGATAGAATCAGGCGTTTACGCCGTAATCCTGCGTCAGGCAGGTGGAAACCGCCGCATACCCATCATCATCGGCTATCCTGAAGCCCAGGCTATAGAATGTAAGCTTCAGGAGGTTGTTACACCCCGCCCGCTTACACACGATATGATGATGAATTTCATGGATGAATTCGGCATACGCCTGAAAGAAATTGAAATCCGTAGGCTTCCCTCTGGAGTATTCGCCGCTGACCTTATATTCACAGACGGCACATCAACCCATATCGTTGATTCCAGATCCTCCGATGCAATAGCGCTCGCAATCAGAGCGGATGCTCCGATCTATACTTCGGCGGAAGTTCTTGATGACGCAGGTTTTGATCCGGATGAGCAGGAAAATCAACCTTCGGACCCAGCTTCTATGATGCAGCAGGCGATAGGAAACAGCCGGAGTCATCACACTTCGGCAAAATCCATAGAATCCCTTAGGAAACAGATGCAGAAAGCGGCGGAGAGAGAGGATTATGAAGAGGCGGCTCGCCTGAAGGCAGAAATTGACGCACTCGAAAATGAGGAAATGAATAATCCGAATGAATAAAATTAATAATTTATTCAAATTTAATTTAATTATCTAAAAAAATATTGTAAATTTGCATAATTCATAAACACTATTTACAATAATCACATGAAAAATCGAAAACAGAGAGTGGAGCTGATGGTTGACCTTATCAAGAATAAGTGTATCGGCAGCCAGGAAGAACTTGCCCAGCTCCTCGAAGAAGCAGGATACTCTGTCACGCAAGCTACCCTTTCCCGCGACCTGAAGATGCTGAAGACTACGAAAATACCCACCGACCGCGGCGGATACATGTATATACTCCCTGACAGCAATTCCCTGAAGGATAAATTGCTTGCGAGAGGACAACTCCCTATAAATGCCAACTATCAGAGCGGATTCATCTCTCTAACGTTTTCGAAAAATGTAGCTGTGATCAAAACTCGTAACGGATATGCCGCCGGACTTGCATATGACATAGATATGAGCAACGCACCGGAAATTCTCGGCACAATCCCCGGGTCTGACACAATCATCGCTATCCTTCGCGAGGATGTGAGTCATGAGAAAGCACGCGCAATATTCTCGCGTCTGCTTCCGCTTGACCAGAAAGTTCCTTCTTACTGACAATAACATTGTTTAAAATAATATACAAAATCTCTCATAAATGATAAAAGTAGCCATAACCGGAGCGGATGCTCCCGAAGCCGGAGAATTAATCAGGATTCTGGTAAATCATCCGGAAGTGATAATCACGACGCTCTCTGCCCCCGGGCATGAGGGAATATCCGTAAGCTCCGTGCATCATGGCCTGATCGGCGAACTGAGAATGAATTTCTCTGGTCCACTCTCAATGACACCGGACTGCTCGGTGGTGTTTGTATGCGGCAATTCCATGACAGCCGCTGAATTCTCAGCCCTGCAGCTCGCACGTCCCGACATAAAGACCGTAATTGTCGACACTATTCCCAATCTCGACATCGAAAGACTTGGTGTGGTGTATGGTCTACCTGAAATAAACAGAAAACCTCTTGTGAGAGGCGCAGTGTCGGCAATCGTACCCTCTCCCCTATCTTCGTTGGTCCTGACAGCTCTATACCCGCTTGCCTTGAATATGCTCCTCAATGATTCAATGCAGATAAAAGTGTCTGCACCATCCGACATCATATCCCGTGACAAGAAGGAGGCCATAGAAGAGATTACAAGCAATCTTTCCCAGACACAACTCAGTCTTGGCAAAAACATCAATCTCGAATTCAATGATTCGGAAACCGATAGAAGGATGAAGGCGGTAATCACGCTGTCTTGTCCTGTCACCATAGAGCAGATTCATGAGATATTCGAGATATATGACGATCACAATTTCGCATTCCCCATCGCTTCGCCTGTTGACGAGGAGGAAGTGATAGGTACCAACAAATGCGTTATATCTCTTCATAAGCCGACAGATTCCGAACTCAGACTTGAAGTGGTGGCAGACCCGCGTATGCGTGGCGGCGCCGGAGAGGCTGTGCACATTATGAATCTGCTTTTCGGTCTTCACGAAAAAACCGGTCTTGCTCTCAAAGCTTCTGAATTCTGAAAACTAAAACCGAGAAACATGTCTGTCAATAAAGTAATTCTCCTTGGCTACGTTGGCTCAGATCCGGAAATCAGATATCCGGAGAAAGACCGCCCTATCGCATTCTTGTCGCTTGCAACAAACGACCGTTATGCCAATTCCACAACGGAAGTCACGGAATGGCATTCCCTTGTGATGGGGGGTAAAAATGCGGAGATAGCCGAGAAATATATCCGTAAGGGAACCAGACTCTATGTCGAAGGGAAATTACGCACACGGGAATATGATGACAGAATGAAGATCCGGAGAAGAAAAACGGAAATCATTGTCGAACGTTTCGAGCTTCTCGGCAGAAAGAATGAACAGGCATGACGTTGCCTGGGAGCATACCCAAAATATAAAAAGATATAATTCCACTATGAATTCAAGATACACTCTTGAACAAAGGTTGTTATTTAATTATACTAATTAAGATATAGTAATGAGAAAATGGCGCATCGAAGACTCAGCTGAAATCTACAACGTTCCCGGCTGGGGTCTCAAATATTTCTCCATAAATGAGAATGGACATGCACAGGTCACACCCAAAGAGGGAGGACCATCGATCGACCTCAAGGAGGTGATGGATACCCTGCAGCTTCGGGATATTGACGCTCCGCTCCTTCTCCGTTTTCCTGACATTCTTGACGACAGGATCCGCAAGATATCCAATTGCTTCCACAAAGCCGCTGAAGAATACCAGTATACGGGTAAGAACTACATTGTCTATCCGATCAAGGTCAACCAGATGCGCCCTGTGGTAGAGGAAATTGTAAGCCATGGGAATAAATATGACATTGGTCTGGAGGCTGGTTCGAAGCCGGAGTTGCATGCTGTGCTTGCTGTAAATACCCACGAGAATTCCATCATCGTCTGCAATGGATATAAAGATGAGAACTATATAGAGCTGGCTCTGCTGGCCCAGAAGATGGGTCGCCGCATATTCCTCGTTGTCGAAAAACTTAACGAGCTTAAGCTGATAGCGGATGTTTCAAAGCGCCTGAATATAACCCCGACTATAGGAATCAGAATCAAACTTACGTCCTCAGGTTCCGGAAAATGGGAGGAATCTGGAGGAGATGTGAGCAAATTCGGTCTCAACTCATCAGAACTCCTTGACGCTCTCTCATTCCTTGAGAAAAACAAAATGATGGAATGTCTGAAACTGATTCATTTCCATATCGGAAGCCAGATCACCAAAATCCGCCGCATCAAGAATGCGCTGCGTGAGGCTATGCAGTTCTATGTCCAGCTGTCGCAGATGGGATTCAACATAGATTTTGTTGATATTGGCGGAGGTCTGGGCGTAGACTATGATGGCACCCGCTCCTCTTCGGGAGAGAATTCAATGAACTATTCCATTCAGGAATATGTCAACGACTCTGTCTCCGCCCTTGTTGACGTATGCGTAAAGAACAACTTGCCGCAACCTAATATCATCACGGAAAGCGGCCGTTCTTTGACAGCTCATCACTCAGTGCTTATAATTCAGGTGCTCGAGACCGCACGTCTCCCGATATGGACCGACAATGATGTTCTGGATGAGAATGCGCACGAACTCGCTGTTGAGCTTTATAATATATGGGATAAGATAGACCCCCAGAGTGTGTTTGAAGATTGGCATGATGCATTGCAGATCCGCGAGGAGGCGTTGGAACGCTTTAGTCTCGGTCTGCTGTCTCTGCGCTCGAGAGCACAGATTGAGAAACTCTTCTGGTCTGTAGCAAGGGATGTACGAGACATGACCCGTTCCATGAAACATCCGCCGGAAGAACTGCGTAAGGTGGCAAGAATGCTTCCGGAAAAATATTTCTGTAATTTCTCGCTGTTCCAGTCGCTCCCTGACTCATGGGCGATAGACCAGATGTTCCCCATAATGCCAATCACCCGCCTTGACGAGAAACCCACGCGCGACTGCACAATCCAGGATGTGACTTGCGACTCAGACGGAAAGATCGCGCACTTTGTCTCTCCACAAGGAACAGCATATTCACTCCCCGTTCATGAATTGAAAGGTTCAGAACCATATTACTTAGGAGTGTTCCTCGTAGGGGCATATCAGGAGATTCTCGGTGACCTTCACAACCTGTTTGGCGACACAAATGCTGTGCATATATCCCTGACCAAAGACGGATATGAGATTGCGCAGATCATCGATGGCGAGGCAGTTGCCGATGTGCTCGACTATGTGGAATACAATCCAAAGAAGCTTGTGCGCAACCTGGAAGCCTGGGTTACAGCTTCCATGAAGAAAGGAGTCATCACCCCCGAGGAGGGACGACAGTTCCTCAACAACTACCGCTCCGGTCTGTACGGCATAACATATCTTGAACGGGACTGATGCGATATTTTCTCAAACTGGCATATAACGGAGCCTCTTTCCACGGATGGCAATCTCAGCCAAATGCGGTGAGCGTTCAGTCAACTGTCGAGGAGGCTCTGTCTACAATACTACGTGACCGCGTGGCTGTGACCGGAGCCGGGCGCACAGACACAGGCGTCAATGCCCGTGTCATGTATGCCCATTTTGACTCCGGCATTATCGCAGACAAAGGGAAGTTTATTCTATCGATGAACCGTCTCTGCGGACGCGATATTTCTGTGCAGGAGGTAATTAATGTGCACAAAGATGCACATGCCCGGTTTGATGCCACTGAGAGGGAATATAAATATTTCGTCACATTTGAGAAATCACCGTTCCTCGCTCCCGTATCATGGCATTCACCATCTTCTCTCGATGTGTCTGCCATGAATGATGCGGCTGCTCTTCTCACCCAAACAAAAGATTTCACATCTTTTGCCAAGCTACATTCAGACGCTAAGACAAATATCTGCGACCTGAGGGAAGCGAGATGGGAGAAATGGGAAAATATCTATGGTGTTGACGGAATTGTATTCACCATACGTGCCGACAGATTCCTAAGAAACATGGTAAGGGCAGTTGTCGGGACACTGGTGGATGTGGGACGCGGAAAATTGACCATAGATGGTTTCAGGGACGTTATAGAAGCTCATGACAGATGCTCGGCAGGAACCTCAATGCCACCGCAGGCACTGTTCCTGTGGGACATAAAATACCCTTATATATGATATTATGAACCCGGAAGATAGAATCAGACAACTCCGTGAGGAAATAAACAGACATAATCACAACTATTATGTTCTGAATTCCCCTCAGATATCCGACAAGGATTTCGACATGCTGCTCAAAGAGCTGGAGACCTTGGAGAAAGAGCATCCTGAGCTTACTGACCCCGATTCTCCTACCCAACGTGTCGGGTCTGACCTTACAAAAGGATTTGAGCATGTGGTTCATGCCCGACCGATGATGTCGCTTTCAAACACATATTCCATTGAAGAGGTTGACGATTGGTTCAACCGCATGGATAAAGCTCTTGAAGGTGAAGATTTCAACATCGTCGGTGAAATGAAATTTGATGGAACTTCGATATCCCTCACATACCGTAACGGCAGACTGGTGCAGGCTGTGACACGAGGTGACGGAACGCAAGGCGATGACGTCACTGCCAACGTGCGGACTATCCGGAGTATCCCTCTGCAACTTCTTCCAGGCGACTGGCCCGAGGAATTTGAAATCCGTGGAGAGATACTGATGCCTTGGGAGGTATTTGAGAAATTGAATGCGGAGCGTGCATATAATGAAGAACCATTGTTCGCGAATCCGCGTAACGCTGCTTCGGGAACATTGAAGATGCAAGACCCGAAGGAGGTGGCGCGACGCCATCTTGATGCAAGATTCTATTATCTGCTCGGTGACAATCTACCCGCTGACAACCATTATGACAATATGCTGGCGGCTGAACACTGGGGATTCAAGATATCAAAGGCAATGGCGAGACTCCATACCTTAAAGGATGTGGATGATTATATCGCATACTGGGATGAGCACCGCAAGGAGCTGCCCGTAGCCACTGACGGCCTTGTCTTCAAAGTTAATTCAATGAGACAACAGTTGAATCTTGGATACACCGCGAAATCACCGAGATGGGCGGTGGCTTTCAAATTCAACCCGGAAAGAGCTTGCACCCCATTGCGGTTCGTTTCTTTCGAAACCGGACGCATGGGCATAGTCACCCCTGTGGCAAACCTGGAACCGGTGCTTCTTTCCGGTACCATTGTAAAACGAGCCTCTTTGCACAACGATGACATAATGCAGGAACTCGACATCCATGAGGGCGATCATCTTTATGTGGAAAAAGCGGGAGAGATAATTCCTCAGATCACCGGTGTCGACAAAGATAAACGTAAGGAAGGTGCCCCTAAGATAGAATTTGTAAGGGTTTGTCAGGAATGCGGCACTCCGCTGCAACGTATATTCGGAGAGGCAGCATGGTGCTGTCCTAATAAATACGGTTGCCGACCGCAGATAACCGGACGCATCGAGCATTTCTGCGCCCGACGCATGATGGATATTGACGGAATCGGTGAGGAAACTGCCGAACTGCTATATTCCTGCGGACTGGTGAAGAATATCAGTGACATATACAATCTTAATGAAGAGAAGCTGACAGGACTCGCCCGGATCGGAGAAAAGACTGCCCGAAGAATCATCAAGGGAATCGAGGATTCAAAATCCGTACCGTTCGAGAGAGTCATCTACGCGCTGTCAATCCCAAACGTTGGAGAAACCACGGCTAAACGATTGGCACGGTCGGTTGTCAGCATGGAAAACATGTTGCAGATGGATGAGTTGCAGCTTGCTTCTATTCCTGACATAGGACCGATCATTGCAAAAAATATCTACGATTTCCTGCGTGAGCCCGTTAACGTCGACAATATTTCCCGACTCACACAGGCAGGAGTCCGGATGCAGATTGATGAAGACAAAATGAAACCTGCTGGAAACGCTCTCGAAGGTAAAACCATAGTTATATCTGGAACATTCGCTCGGCATAGCAGGGATGAATATAAAGATATAATCGTAAGCCAGGGAGGAAAAAACGCCGGAAGCATATCAAAGAAAACAACATTTGTCCTCGCAGGAGACAACATGGGACCCTCCAAACGAGAGAAATGCACACAGCTTGGAATTCCGCTTGTCAGCGAAGAGGAATTCCTCGCGATGCTAACACCCAATACCTGATCACTAATACCTAACACCTAATACTTAAAACAATGCTCGTTTCCCCGTCAATGCTCGCCGCAGACTTCACAAATCTCGGCAAAGACATAGAGATGATCAACAATTCCGATGCCGACATGCTTCATCTTGATGTCATGGATGGTGTCTTTGTGCCTAATATATCGTTCGGTTTTCCGGTACTTAAGCAGGTATCGGAAATCTGCCGTAAGCCGCTTGATGTGCATCTCATGATTGTAGAACCGGAGAAATGGATCTCACAGGTGCGCGACATAGGAGCGGACATGATGAACATTCATCAGGAAGCTTGCTTACACCTCTACAGCACCATCTCGCATATCCATGAGGCAGGGATGAAAGCGGGTGTTACTCTATGCCCCGCCACACCGGTCAGCACGCTGACAGACATCATCTCCGATCTGGATATGGTACTGCTGATGTCGGTTGAACCTGGCTTCGGAGGACAGAAATTCATACCTCACACCCCTGAAAAAGTGCGTCAGCTCCGCAAACTGATATCAGAGTCCGGCTCCCGCGCGCTTATCGAGATTGACGGAGGTGTTAATGCAAAGACCGCTCCCAACCTCGCAGAAGCAGGTGCTGACATCCTCGTCGCCGGCAGCTATGTATTCGGCTCCGACAACCCTCAACAAGCCATTTCCTCGTTAAAGGCACTCTGACTGTCATGAAAAAATTTGCCTCCCTGCTCTTGCAGATTTGCCTGTCGTTCTCTCTCCTTGCAGCAGATATCGACATAGATATTGAACGCGCCAATAAGCTCATAGAGACTGATCCGGCACATGCCGTGTTACTGTGTGACTCGCTGAAAATACGCAATCCGAATCTTAAGCAACAGGGAATACTCGCCCACACCCTCGGCAATGCGTATTTCGCACAGGGGGAAACAGAAGCGGCCATATCAGAATTCGGGAACTCTGCGAAACTGGCCCGGGAGGCTAAAGATTCGTTGACATGGGCAAGCGCATTATCCGACATGGGGGTATGCTACAGAATCTCAGGAGATACTAAGCAAGCCCTGACCCTTTACAATCAGGCTCTCACAATATTGTCACAGCTTGACGCACCTTCCGAAAAATCATACCTGCTGACTTCAATCGCCGTTCTTTATGCAAACAACGGTCTCCTCCCTGAATCAATCAAGTATGCCCGCCAAGCCTTCGATTCAGCTAAAAAGAGCGGAGACATTGAAGCAATAATGTACGCCGGGCAGACACTGGGAATTGTACTGTCTCTCAATGGTGACAATGCTGATGGTCTCGCAATCGAAAGGGAAATGGTAGCCATAGCTGAGAAGCATCGTTTGCCACGCTATATCCTTAAGACATACGCATCCATCATTGACATGCATCATAAGGAAGGCCGCAAGGATTCTGTGGATTATTACATCAAGAAGGGAAAAGAGATTTTACCGCAGGTGCCGGAGGGTTCGGTCGAGGCACTTGGATTTCTCGAGGAGAGTTATGTAGTGTTGACTGAGGATAAAAGATATAAAGAAAGCCTTGACATACAAAACAAAATCCTTTCCATGAAAGGAGCCGGCACCTATATGCCGTTTGACAAGCTGTACCAGAGAATGGCAAGAAACTACAAGGGACTCGGAGAAATTGATAAAATGGAGGAGGCATACGAACGTTCCATCGCTATCTCCGACAGCCTTCATGGTGCGGATATCGACAGACAGCTCAGCGAGTTCGACGTAAAATATGACACAGCGACACGCGAATTAAAGATCTCCCGCCTTGAAGCTGATAAAAACCGTCAGAGACTTTGGATTGTAATCATCTCAGGACTGGCATTCTTTATTATTGGCGGTATCATCGCATTCATGATAATCCGGCATAACAAGATAAAGCGAGATCTACAGATCAAAGCTATGCGCGACCAGCTCAATGCCATTGACAATGAACGGGCCAGAGTAGCGGCAGAGCTTCACGATGGCATATGCAGCGATCTGACAGGCATAGGACTGTTGCTTCAATCCAAATCCGCGGACAAAACGGAGATCACATCGTTGATTGAAAATGTACGCACAGACATAAGGACAATTTCCCATACATTGATGCCCCCCAGAATGGAGGGATTGACATTGAGACAGCTGCTCGATAGCTACGCATCCGGAAGTAACGGAGTTGTCGCCATAAATGGCAATGGTGATGTCACCGACAATCCGGAGGCTGCATTCCAAATATACAGAATCGTACAGGAATGGGTGCAGAACATTTTAAGGCATTCGACAGCAGATACCATCGAAATCAAACTCGACAGCGACATGCTGGAAATAACAGATAACGGAGAAGAATACACCTCCGGTTCTTCAACAGGCATAGGACTGCAGACAATACATAAAAGGGCGGCTTCTATTAAAGCTGAGATAATGTTTGAAAGAAAAAATGAAAAAAATATATTAAAAATAACAGTAAAATAGCGATTATAGCACTATATATCACGAAAAACCATGAGAGAATAATCTTCGGAATTAATTTAATTTGCAAAATAATTGCCGAGATAACTGTCCGTCTCATAAAATTCCGCTTTAGGGGTCGGATATTAAAATTATTCCGCTGATGTGCAAGAAAACTCTTAGGATTCTTATTGTTGATGATCATGATGTGGTGGTCAGAGGTCTCGCCATGATTGTAAAGGATGCTTTGACAGATTACGACATTGTCATTGATACTGCCACACGAGGATGCGTGGCTTTGGAAATGATGGGACGTAATCCTTACGACTTATGTATTCTCGATATCGAAATGCCCGATATCAACGGGCTGGGAATGCTGAAGATTATCAGGGCAGAGCATCCTGAGGTCAGAATTATAGTTAATACTATCCATGAAGAACTTTGGTATGTACGCGATTACATCAAAGCAGAAGTAGAGGGAATTCTCTTCAAATCTGTAAATGCCGATGAAATAAAGGCTGCTGTGAGAGGAGTGATTGACAACGGAATGTACTATTGTCGAAAAGCGCGTGCCATTGTCAGAATAATCGAAGGCTATAATCCACCCACTCCCAAGGAAATGGAAGTATTGAAACTTCTCGCCGCCGGAAAATCGACAGAGGATATAGCACGCTTCTTAGGCATAAGCGTCAACACCGTTGACTCCCATCGTCGTCATCTTCTCTCAAAACTTGAGGCCCGCAATGTGGCAGAGCTTATAATGAACGCTGTCAGTGAAGGGCTGCTTACGGCAAATCGATGACAACATAGCCGTACTCCACCAAGAGCCGTCATAAAATAACATCAAACAACGATACTCTATGCA
>OFFM01001079.1_pt1 | contig 16794 bp, 9 predicted proteins | sample 1521401 | NCBI WGS metagenome assembly OFFM01 (sample SAMEA3504118, study PRJEB24116) | mouse gut metagenome | biome: mouse gut; feature: mouse-associated habitat; material: faeces | place: Denmark | collected 2011
AAAATTCTTTGGCTATTACGGTACATATCTCTATCCTGATGCCCAAGGCAATATGGTGGAACGTCAGTACTCCATGTTCCCCAACAGCCTGTACGGTGTTCCTGGCACCGGACGCTCCGGCATAGTGAGCGTGTCGCTGGCCAACAACCTTGAGATGAAGGTAAAGACAAACGACAGCATCGGGGAGAAGAAAGTATCGCTTATAGAGAATTTCACCATAGGTCAAAGCTATAACTTCGCGGCCGACTCACTCAACTGGAGTAACATCAACACCTCCATAATGCTGCGTCTGGTCAAGAACTTCAACCTCAACCTCTCGGCGACATGGGATGTGTACACCTACCAGCTCAACTCGGCCGGCAATCCGGTGCGCGTCAACATTCCCCGATGGAAAGCAGGTAAAGGCCTTGGCAAACTGTCAAGCACCGGCACATCATTCAGCTACACGATTAACAACGATACATTTAAGAAAAAGGACAAGAACAAGGATGCCACTGCCAACAACAGCAATCCTAACGATGAAGCTCTTGACAACTTCAACCGACGGCGTGAAGAGTCAGGAGCCGAGCGCGATAAGAAAGATGATGAAGAAACGTCCTTAGGTCCTGACGGATATATGAAATGGTCCGTGCCGTGGAGCCTGACCATGAACTATTCCGTAGGATATGCTTACGGCGCGTTCAACAAACAGAAAATGGAGTATGACGGCAAGATCACGCAGAATCTGAGCCTGTCAGGCAACATACGTCCTACCCAGAACTGGGCATTCAACTTCACGGCAAGTTACAACTTTGACACTCACAAGCTTGCCTATATGAACTGCAATATCACCCGTGACCTTCATTGCTTCTCCATGCGTGCAAGCTTTGTCCCCATTGGCCCCTACAAGAGCTACAGCTTCCATATCTCAGTCAATTCGTCCATGCTGAGCGACTTGAAATATGACAAACGCTCTTCACTATCCAACGGCATAACCTGGTACTGATTCATAACCGACATTCAACCTGAAACGGGTAAACAAAGAGAGTGTTAACGCGTTTTAATAGTAGATAAACTATTTACGCGATTAATTCATCATAGAGTTCTTTACGTTATGCGCCGTTTCGTCAAAATATTTCTCATAACCGTTGCCGTGATCATAGCTCTGGTCGTGGCTCTACCGTTTGCACTTTATATACCTGCCGTACAAGACTTTGCCAAAGATATCGCATTGCGCGAGGTCAAGAAGTCGACCGGTATGGATATCAGTGTCCGGTACCTGCGCATAAAGTTTCCGCTTCGGGTAGAGCTCAACGGGGTCAAGGTAGTCGAAGCGGGATTCCCTGCTTCTGACCCGATGGTAGCGGTAGACAAAGCCGGAATTGACGTAAAACTTCTCCCGCTTCTGCATGGTGAGATTCGTGCCGGAGGCACCGAACTCAGCAACGTGATATATCGGTTGGGCACTCCCGATTCAGCCATGTATCTCACAGCAAAAGTTGACCGCTTCAACGCCCCTTCAGCTGACATGCAGTTGAAGAACAGCCGTATCGAAGTGGCACGAGCCATGCTTGACGGCGCCGACATTTTCTTAGCAATCAAGGACACCGTCACCCCCGAAAAAAACGACACCGCACAGAGCACCCCTCTGTTCATAAAGGCAGGCGACATCCAGCTGCGCAATGTCCGCTTCCGCATGACCATGCTTCCCACCATCGACACACTGTCCACCTTCATTCCATCGGCAAGCCTGTCGGACGGAATTGTGGATATGTCAACACAGAATATCACCGCACGATATCTGAAGGTCGATTCCATCACAGCCGCCTACTTCACTCCGTCGGCACAATACCTGAAGCAACATCCTGCGAAAGAGGACTCGATTACTGCAACAGCTACCGTTTCCGCGCCATGGACCGTACGTGCCGACTCCGTGCGTATGACCGCTTCAGAACTCACCTATGGTATGGCCGGGGCGAAACCTCAGTCCGGGCTTGACTTCAATTACCTACAGGTACGCAATGTACAGCTTGCAGTAGATTCGCTTTTCAATCGCGGAACTGCCATAACCGTTCCGCTGAGACATCTCTCAGGGACAGAAAGGTGCGGATTGTCATTTGATGCTGCCGGACACTTCGCCATGGATTCGACCATGATGCACGCCCGTGGATTCAACATCGGTGTAGGCAATTCCCGCCTCCTGTTCGATGCCGATATGGGTATGGGCGATGTAATTTCTGATCCCTCAGTGCCCCTCGGACTTACAGCCGACGGAAAAATATCGCTTAATGACGTAACTACCGCCATGCCGTCAATGACGCGGATGCTACGCGGCATGCCTCGCCGCGACATAACCGTCAATGCCGATATCAATGGCACTGCCGGGAATATCGATGTGCGCCGCATACTTATCGACTGGCCTGCGCTTCTGTCAATGGAAGCCTCCGGACAGATAGCCAACCCTACTGACTTCAACCGCATGAACGGGCAGGTAGATATAAAGGGGCGTCTGAACAATGTCAATGTGCTCACCCCCTCACTTCTCGGAGCCGCATTCTCAAAGCAGTTCCATATCCCGCCTACAGCCATCAACGGACGCATCAACTATCGTCCCGGATTGATTGACGGCAAAGTGGCACTCACCACAGGAGATGGCCGCATGGCTCTTGACGGCCGGTGGAACAGCCGTGCCGAAGGGTATGACGCCACACTCCGCACATCCAACTTCCCGGTAGGTTCATTCATGCCCTCCCTCGGCGTTGGCTCCGTCACCGCCAATATATCGGCCAAAGGACATGGCTACAATCCAATGTCGTCCCGCACAGCTATCGATACCCATATCGCGGTTGACCAGATAGTCTACAATACCGTCACATATTCCGACATTTTGCTGAATGCACATCTGAGCAACGGCGAAGCTACCGGTAATATCGATTCAAAGAATCCCGGAGCCGACCTGAGCGCCGACTTCACCGCCTCGATAAAACCTGATGAATATACATGGAATCTGTCGGGCGACATTCGCGACCTTGACCTCAAATCGCTCGGCTTCAGCAAGGACCCGCTGAGAGGAGCCTTGTTACTGACTTCCGATGGCTCCTACTCGCCCCGCACCGAGGCTATCGATGCCCGGCTAAATATCCGTGACCTCAACTGGGTGATGGGGCAGCAGAGGCTCACAGCTCCTGACGTAGCCGGCACATTCAATGCCTCTGACTCACTGACTTTCATATCACTGTCGACCGGCGATATGAACGCCGCCGCACAAGCCTATTCCGGGCTCCGCCCGCTTATGAAGCAGGTGAGCGATCTTATGCCCTTCATACAAAAACAGATCGAGGCGAAATCGCTTGACGTGCGCGCTCTGCAGGCGCATGTGCCACAGATGGACCTCAACGTCAGCGCCGGACAGTCAAACCTGCTCGCCAAATATCTCAGCGCATCAGATATAAGCTTCGACCGGGTCAATATCACAGCACACAATGACTCGTTGATGCATCTGTCGGCATCCGTCAATAATTTCCGCACCGGCAAGACTCTTATCAACAGTCTGAAATTTGACGCCAACCAACATTCCAAATTCCTTGTCTATTCCGCAGCAATGGACAATCTGCCGGGTACACTCGACGATTTCGCCCATGTGAACCTCAACGGCTACATAGCCGATGACAAGGCTGCCGTAATGGTGAAACAGATGAATATCAAGAACGAGCAGGGCTACTCGCTCGGCTTCAGCGCAGCGTTCACCGATTCGATTGTCAATCTGCGCATGGTGCCTTACAAACCGGTAATCGGTTACAAACAGTGGACTGTAAACAAGGATAACAGCATCCAGTTCAACTTCGTCGACAAGCATCTTGACGCCAACCTCGCCCTATCCAACGACAAGAGCTTCCTCAAGATATTCACCGAGCATGACCCGAATGCCGCCATGGACTCTACCGCCCACCGCCATCAGGAGGATGTCGTGGTACAACTGTCTGACATACATCTTCAGGACTGGATCAACATATCACCCTTCGCGCCGCCGCTGAAAGGCGATGTAGGCGCTGACCTGCGCTTCCGCTGGAACCACGCCGGAATAACCGGCAACGGATATGTGGATGTCGATCAGCTCTATTACGGACGCGATCGTGTAGGCACATTCCGTCTTGACCTTGACGTGGCCAACGACAAGTCAGGTGCGTTGCGAGCCGATGTAGCTCTATTGGTGGACAGCGTTAAGGTTATCACGGCCCAGGGCGCGCTTAATGATTCCACATCAAGCTCTCCTTTCCTGCTTGACTTCAACATGATTCATTTCCCGCTCCGTGTGGTCAACCCATTCCTGCCTAAGGATGTAGCTCAGCTTAGAGGTATGCTTAACGGCACCATGAATATCACAGGCAGTATGGCCGAACCGATATTCAACGGCTATCTTGATTTTGACTCAACAGCTGTCAGCGTGGGCATGACAGGCACAGCCTATAAATTCTCGGAAGAGCGGATTCCGGTTGACAGCAATATTGTACATTTCAACAACTTCGCCATATCCGGACTTAATGACAATCCGCTGCGCGTCAACGGCATTGTCGACGCCCGCCATCTCACCAACATAGGCATCAATCTCGGACTTGCCGCCAGAAGCATGCAGATAGTAGGTTCAACACGTCCGCGCGGGGCCAACATCTACGGCAAGGCATTCATTGACCTTGACGCCAAAGTCAACGGAAATCTTAACTTCCTCAATGTCGACGCTTCACTCGATCTGCTTCCTGAGACGAATGTGACCTACGTCATGACCTCCTCGCAATCCACACTTCAGAGCCGGTCAACCGGTACTATGGTCCAGTTCGTGCAGTTCAGCGACACGACCACCGTGGCACCTGACAGCATCCAACAGAGCGGCATGGCCATGAATCTTGATGCCAAGCTCAAGATTTCCGAAGGTTCGACTATCAACGTCGACATATCCCCTGACGGTAAGAACAAGGCATCCATCAAGGCTATGGGTGAACTGCTCTACAACCTGAACCCGATGAACGACGGCAGGCTTTCAGGGCGCGTGACCATCAACAGCGGATTTGTACGATACACCCCGCCGCTCATGAGCGAAAAGAACTTCAGCTTCAACGAGGGCAGCTACGTGTCGTTCAACGGCGACATGCTCAATCCTACCCTCAACATAAAGGCGGTGGATGAAATGAAAGCCAACGTGACGCAGACAGGTCAGAACTCACGCCTTGTCAACTTCCTCGTGAGCCTGTCAGCATCCGGCACGCTCCAGAACATGAACGTGGCATTTGACCTCTCCACCAACGATGACATCACCATACAGAACGAGCTTCTGTCAATGAGTCCGGACCAACGTGCCAATCAGGCCATGAACCTGCTGCTGTACAATGTCTACACCGGTCCCGGCACAAAAGGGAATGCCAGTCTGTCAGGCAACCCGCTGTTCTCCTTCCTCGAAGGGCGCATCAACACATGGGCGGCCAACAACATCAAGTTCGTTGATGTAAGCTTTGGCATTGACCAATATGACAAGACTACCGACGGCTCGTCATCGACCACCACAAGCTACAGCTACCGTGTGTCAAAGACATTGTTCAATGACCGCATTAAGATAGTGGTGGGTGGCAACTATTCCACCGATGCCGATGCTGATGAAAACTTCTCACAGAACCTTATCAACGATATAGCGTTTGAATATATGCTGAACCGCTCCGGCTCAATGTACGTCCGCCTGTTCCGCCATGTAGGATTCGAAAGCATCCTCGAGGGCGAAATAACCCAGACAGGTGTAGGCTTTGTCTACAAGCATAAGATAAACTCGCTGCTTGACCTCTTCAGATGGGGACGCCGACGTTCAAAAAAGCCAGACAGCAAAGCCAAGCCTGCAGAGGCTACCGACTCAACATCCGTTTCAACTAACAGCATCACAAAATGAAATTCATCCGCTTTATGTCCATCGCCAAAGTAGCATTGATGGTTTCCATGCTGCTTTCCATCGCATCCTGCTCCACAACAAAGCGCCTGGGTGCTGACGATATCCTGTACACCGGAGTCAAGAAAATAGCCCTCACATCTCCTGAAGGCACCAAACCGGCTTCCGGACTGAGCGGGGAGGTGAAGAATGCTGTTAATGTCAAGCCTAACAACTGCCTCATATCACCATATCTGCGCTATCCGTTCCCGCTCGGACTCTGGGTTTACAACAACTGGAGCAACCCGCCCAAAGGTTTCAAGCACTGGATCTACGAAAAGCTTGTGGAGGAACCGGTTCTCATCAGCGACGTACGCCCCGAAGTGAGAGTCAAGATGATTGACGAAATCCTTGACAACAACGGCTATTTCTCAGGCAAAGCATCATACGAGCTTGTGCAGGGTAAAAATAAGAAAAAAGCAAGCATACGCTATAATGTGAGCACCGGACCGGCATACATGATTGACTCGGTGGAGCTGCTTCCCGACACATGCCGGCTCAACCACCTGATTGACTCCATCGTGGCCCGCAGCGAGTATTTCCGTCCCGGCAACAGATACAGCACCGACTCGCTCAGCGCACTGCGCATACGTGTGGCCAACGCCATGCGCAACCGCGGATATTACTTCTTCAAGCCCGACTTCATAGAATATCAGGCTGACAGCACTATCCGTAAAGGAAACATTGCCATGCGCCTTGTGCTCACGTCAGGAGTGCCGAAATTCGCCACCCGTCCCTATACCACCGGTAAGATCACCACCACAGTGTTCCGCCGTGAAGGAGGAGGCACACCCGACACTACAGAAACCCGTCGCGGCACGGTGATACAGATGATGCCCTCGCGTCTTCGCAAGGGACTTATCCCGTCGTGCATCACATTCCGTGAAGGCAAGACCTTCTCCGTACGCGATATGAACCGGACGCAGACCTACCTGTCACGCCTCGGTATATTCTCCGGCATTGATATCAACGTGCTTCCGGACACCACTGAAGCCGGCAAACTCAACGTGAACATTGACTGCACATTCGACTCTCCGCTTGAGGCCGCCATAGAGGTCAACGTCACCTCAAAATCCAACAGCTACCTCGGTCCGGGCCTCGACTTCCGCGTGACTAACCACAACCTGTTCGGCGGCGGAGAGCAGCTCAGCGTTGACCTTGTGGGCAGCTATGAATGGCAGACCGGACGCGGACGACGCTCAATATTCAACTCCTACGAAGCCGGCATATCCGGCACACTGGCATTCCCACGGCTCCTTGCACCCCGCTTCGTGCCCCGCTCGCGCCGCGAGCTGAACTGGACCCGCATATCGCTCGGTGCCGACATTCTCAACCGTCCGCATTACTTCCGCATGGCTCAGTTCAATGCCTCGTTTAGCTATGACTGGCGGGTGAACCGCAATATCAGCAACACACTCACTCTGTTCAAGCTCACGTATGCCAAACTGACCCATACCACAGCTGAGTTTGACTCCATAATGAACGTCAACAAAGCTATTGCACAAAGCTTCCGCAGCCAGTTTATTCCGCAGATAGCCTATAGCTTCGTATATGACAAGGCGATTGACAATGACAATCAGATCAACTGGCAGTTTACCCTTCAGGAAGCCGGCAACATATTCTGGGCCATATACCGTGCCTGCGGCAAGGATGGAGAGAAGAAACTGTTCGGCACACCGTTCTCACAATTCGTGAAAGGCACCACCCAGCTGGTATACAACCGCCGTCTGACAGGCGACCACTGGCTCGTTTCACGCGTGGCTGTAGGTGCGGCCCATGCCTACGGCAATGCCTCGGAAGTCCCCTATAGCGAGCAGTTCTACTGCGGAGGGGCCAACTCGGTACGCGCATTCACCGTGCGCAGCATAGGTCCCGGCAGCTACCGCGTCCCCTCTGACCAGGTGAACGGATACTTTGACCAGACAGGTACATTCAAATTTGAATGCAACCTTGAATACCGCTTTCCCATTTACGGGCCTCTGCATGGAGCCACATTCATTGACGCCGGCAACGTATGGCTTCTCAAAAATGACAAGATGCGCCCCGGAGGTAAACTGGAAGCCAAGACATTCCTGCGCGACCTTGCCTTAGGCACCGGTGTTGGGCTCCGTCTGGACATAGGCATGCTCGTAGTCCGTGGCGACCTCGGCATTGGCATCCATGCCCCCTACTCCACCGGCAAGCGCGGCTATTATAATATGGAGTCATTCCGTAAATCACTCGCGTTTCACCTTGCCATAGGCTACCCGTTCTGATGACAATTGGCTGTTATCAAAAAAAATATTACTTTTGTCAAAAGTTTTCAACAGGCATAATAAAATGAAGGAAGAAATAGACTGGAGTAACCTTTCATTTGGTTACATCCCTACTGACTACAATGTACGCTGCACTTACCGCGACGGAAAATGGGGCGAAATAGAAGTCTCCGACTCTCCATATATCAATCTGCATATCGCCGCCACCTCGCTGCATTACGGCCAGGAAATATTTGAAGGCCTCAAAGCATTCCGCGGCAAAGACGGCAAAGTACGTGTGTTCCGCATGATTGAAAATGCGCGGCGCATCATCAACTCCGCCAAAGGACTGCTGATGGCCCCCGTCACCGAAGAACTCTTCTGCGAAATGGTAGAGAAAGCCGTACGCCTCAACGCCCGTTTCATTCCTCCCTACGGTTCAGGAGCATCGCTCTATATCCGTCCGCTTGAAATCGGTATATCACCAAGTGTAGGTGTCCGTGCTTCCACCGAATATACATTTATAATCCTCGTCACTCCTGTAGGTCCGTATTTCAAGAGCGGATTCAAGCCCACAAATATCTGCATCATGCGCCAGTATGACCGTGTGGCTCCGAAAGGAACAGGCCGTTTCAAGACCGGAGGTAACTATGCGGCCAGCCTTGTAGCCGGCGAACATGCTCATGAACTCGGCTACGCGTCGGTACTCTATCTTGACCCGAAAGAGAAGAAATATCTTGATGAATGCGGCCCGGCCAATTTCTTCGCTATAAAGGACGGAGTGTACATAACCCCCGCTTCGGAATCTATCTTACCCTCAGTGACCAACCGCAGCCTTATGCAGCTCGCACGCGACATGGGCATAGAGGTGCAGGAACGCCATATCACCGTCGATGAACTTTCTGAAGTGCAGGAAGCCGCTGCATGCGGCACCGCGGCTGTAGCATCGCCTGTAGGTGAGATTGACGACCTTGACACCGGACATAAATATGTAATAGCCTCCAATGGCGAAGCCGGTCCCGTCACCACAGCACTCTACAATAAGCTTCGTGCCGTACAGCTCGGCGAAGAGCTCGACGTACATGGATGGAATACCGTGATCGAAGGAATATGAATCAAATCCCCTGGCAACAAATAATTGACCGATATTATCCCGCAGGCTCACCCCTGCGGGATATCTATTTACGCCACTGCACAAGCGTGACAGACGAAGCGTTGAGAATAGCCCGTGAAAAGGATCTGCCTCTGAATCCCGAAGATATCCGGGCCGCGGCAATGCTTCATGACATAGGCGTGTTCCTTACCGATGCTCCATCCATAGAATGCCACGGCAAGGAGCCATACATACGTCATGGTGTGCTCGGGGCTGCGCTCCTCCGCCGCGAAGGTGTACCGGAACATATAGCTGCAGTTGCGGAGCGGCATACAGGCTCCGGCCTCTCAGCCGAAGAGATACGCCTGCAGAATCTGCCGCTTGAGCAGGTTGATTATCTGCCGGCGACACTTTTAGAAAAACTCGTATGCTATGCCGACAAGTTTTATTCAAAAAGCGGCTCGATGAAGCGTAAGGATTATGAATCTGTGCGTCGGTCCATGGCCCGTTTCGGGCAGGAATCACTGCAGCGTTTCGATGACCTGCACCGGATGTTCAGCGATGAATCTCCGGAAATCCTGAAGTGACATGCATCTTCCAGCCCCCCCCCTCGGCCGCTGACACTATCATGGCCGATGCTCCGGCATAGCTTTCTATCATGCGGAGGGCGCTGTCGACAGGCATGGCCATACAGGCTGTAGCCAAGGCATCGGCAGTCATGGCATCAGGCGCTATCACTGTGGCACTCAGAGTGGAGGTACGCACCGGATAGCCGGTGACGGGATTGATGGTATGCCCCACACGTCCATGCGAGGTATCGCGGAAATTACGGTAATTGCCCGATGTCGCTACCCCGGCATCAGTGATGTGCAGTACGGCCATACGTTCATGGAGAGCCTTGGCGGTATCGGTGTCAACCGGCGCGTCAATCATCACATGCCAGTCCTCGCCTCGCGGATTCTTACCGCTGAGAGCCATTTCGCCCCCGATTTCCACCATATAATCGGTGCATCCGTTGCGCCGCAGCATCTCACCTACCAAATCGGCGCCATATCCTTTTGTTATGGCGCTGAAATTAAACTCCATTTCAGGCACACCTTTTATTATACGTCCGTTCTTCAGACTGCAGCGCGATATGCCGACCAGAGTCAGCGCACTGTCAATAGCCTGCTTCGACGGCTCGCCTGTGCCATTGCGGTAGCCGAATCCCCAGAGGTTGACCAGAGGAGCCACTGTAGGGTCAAACGCCCCGCCGCTCACCTTATTAATATGTTGCGACGTAAGTAGTATCCGCCGCACAAGTGTATCAGTTATATCAGTGCGGTTACTGTTGATGGCCGTTATAAGCGAACTGTCAGAAAATGGCGACAATGAACGCTCTACCTCCATCATGACTGCATGTATGGAATCATCGAGCATGCGGTCACTCTTGTATGTGATATGAAACGTGGTGGCCCATACCGAACCCTCAAACCTCCGGTATCCGTCATACCGTCCCGAACATGCTCCAAGAGCTATCGTGGCAACCACCGCCACCAACACCGTATATACACAAAGTAACCGTTTTGACATAGCTTGATAATTTTTCATCACCCAAATATAGTAATTTTGCCACTTTTAACCTACATTTGCCTTTTGCAATTGTTAATATCACATACATAATCAATATAAAAACACCACGTATGAGCACATCATTCCTTATTCTGGCTGACGGTTTTGAAGAAATCGAGGCTATAGGCACTCTTGACATACTGCGCCGTGCAGGCATGCAGATAACCACCGTATCCATCAATCCCACCACTACTGTCACCGGAGCACATGGTGTTACCGTTGAGGCCGACATGGTTATCACCGACAATATGGGCGACCCTGATTGGGTGATTCTGCCAGGGGGTATGCCCGGCGCCACAAATCTTTCAGCCTCACCTCAGGTATGCGACATGCTTCGCCGTCAGGTGCTGCAGCAGGGCAATATAGCGGCAATATGCGCTTCGCCCGCCGTGGTGCTTGCACCCCTCGGCATTCTTGACGGACGCAAAGCCACCTGTTATCCCGGCTTCGAGCAGAGCTGTCCCGCAGCTACAATGACCGGTGAAAAGGTTGTTGTCGACGGCAATGTCATCACCGCCGCCGGCCCCGGATGCACCTTTGACTTCGCTTTTGCAATAGTCCGCACTGCATGTGGCGAGGCTGTGATGAAAGAAGTAGCCTCAGGCATGCTTCTGGCCGATTAAATAAAATAGGTGCGGTAAAAAATTCATTTATAGAAATTTTTCAGTAATTTTGCCGCCAATTACAAAAATTTGAACTCAAGTATGGTAAAAAATCTTGTCATAGTGGAGTCGCCGGCAAAGGCAAAGACAATTGAGAAATTCCTTGGGAAAGACTACAAGGTAATGTCGAGCTATGGCCATATACGCGACCTCAAGAAACGTGATTTCAGCATTGAAAAGGGTAAGGATTTCACCCCTGTATATGAGATTTCACCTGACAAGAAGGATCTCGTCAAGCAACTGAAGCAGGCCGCTGACAAAGCCCAGATGGTATGGCTCGCATCCGATGAAGACCGCGAGGGTGAGGCCATTGCATGGCATCTGTTCGAAGTGCTCGGGCTGAAGCCTGAGAACACCAAGCGCATAGTGTTCCATGAAATAACCAAGGATGCCATACTGCATGCCATAGCCAATCCGCGTGAGATTGACCTCAATCGAGTGGACGCGCAGCAGGCGCGCCGCGTGCTCGACCGTATAGTGGGCTTCGAGCTCTCGCCTGTGCTGTGGAAGAAAATCAAGCCGGCGCTGTCAGCCGGACGCGTGCAGTCAGTGGCCGTACGCCTTATCGTGGAGCGTGAGAATGAGATAAAGACATTCCGCGCCGAGCCCTATTTCCGCTGCACCGCCCTGTTCAACACCGCCTCCGGCCAGAATGTGAAAGCTGAGATGCAGCAGCGTCTGCCCGATGCAGCCACAGCTCGTGGATTTCTTGAAGCATGCGCCAAGAGCGAGTTCAAAGTATCCGATGTGACAGTGAAGCCACTCAAAAAGAGTCCGGCCCCACCGTTCACTACCTCCACACTCCAGCAGGAAGCCTCGCGCAAGCTCGGATTTTCCGTGTCACAGACCATGATGGTGGCCCAGCGTCTTTACGAAGCCGGACATATCACCTACATGCGTACCGACTCGCTCAACCTGTCCAATCTGGCTCTCAGCGCCATTGCCAATGAGATAAAAGAGAGTGTGGGCGAACGCTACCTGAAGGTACGACATTACCATACCAACTCCAAAGGGGCGCAGGAAGCTCACGAAGCTATCCGCCCCACATATATCAGCCACCGCGACATAGAGGGCACCGCTCAGGAACGCCGCCTCTACTCTCTGATATGGAAACGCGCGGTTGCCTCCCAGATGGCCGATGCCGAGCTGGAGAAAACCACCGTTGACATCAGCATTTCATCGGATAGCCGCCACTTTACCGCTACCGGCGAAGTGATACGCTTTGACGGCTTCATGAAGCTCTACGCCGAAAGCACCGACAATGACAGTCAGGACAGCGGTACTGATTCATCGCTTCTTCCCCCTATAGCCAAAGGGGATATGATGGAGCCGGTAAGGGTCACTGCCACCGAGCGCTACACCCAGCATCCGCCCCGCTATACCGAGGCTTCGCTGGTGAAGAAAATGGAGGACCTCGGCATAGGCCGTCCCTCGACCTACGCACCCACCATATCCACCATCCAGCAGCGTGAATATGTGGAGAAAGGCGACCGCCCCGGCACTGAGCGCAGCTTCATCACATTTACTCTTGACAGCAAGGGCAATATTGACGAGCAGCAGCGCACCGAAACTGTGGGAGCAGACCGCGGAAAACTGATACCGACCGATACAGGCACAGTGGTCAATGACTTCCTGACCGAGTATTTCCCGAATGTACTTGACTTCAACTTCACAGCCAACGTAGAGCAGCGATTCGATGAAATAGCCGAGGGCAACACCCCGTGGCGCCATGAGATATCCGAATTCTACGATGTGTTCCACCCCGAAGTGGTCAAAGCCGACGAAATGCGTCTCGAACACAAAGTGGGCGAGCGGGTGCTCGGCACCGACCCCGCATCGGGCAAACCGGTTTCCGTCAAGATAGGTCGCTTTGGTCCGGTGGTACAGATAGGCGACAGCGCCGACAGCGAAAAGCCTCAGTTTGCCTCACTCCGCAAGGACCAGTCAGTATTTGACATCACACTTGAGGATGCCCTGAAGCTCTTTGAATTGCCCCGCACTCTCGGCCAGTTCGAGGACAAGGAGGTGACGTTAGCCGTAGGACGCTTCGGACCTTATGTGAAGCATGCCGGCAAATTTGTATCAATCCCCAAGGAGTACGCGCCCACAGCCATAACACTTGAGGAAGCCGTGGGGCTTATCGAAGCCAAGCGTCAGGCCGATGCCCAGAAGATTGTAAAGACATTCCCCGAAGACTCTGAAATCCAGATTCTCAACGGCCGTTACGGCGTGTATATAGCATGTGGAAAGTCAAACTATAAAATACCAAAAACGGTGACTGACCCGGCCGCGCTGACATTGGAGGAATGCAAGACCATAATATCCGAACAGGATGCCAAGCCCCGCAAAACCACGCGTCGCACCACAACACGAAAGAAATGAAACGTCCCCGCAATATAAAGCCCGGAGCCGAACGCTCCCCTATCCGTCCTGATGTGGTGCGTGTGCTCAACGTCAGCACTCCGTCAACACTCCTGCCGTTTCTGATCGAAGCCATGCCTGATCAGAAGCGTACCACCGTAAAAGAGCTTCTGGCGCATGATCAGATAGCGGTCAACGGCATTCCGGTGCGTCAGTTTGACACCCCGGTTACCGAGGCCGACGAGGTGAAGGTCAACTTCACCCGACCCTGGCACATGTTCCGCCACCGCCGCATGCAGCTTGTGTACGAGGACGATGACATAATTGTGGTGAACAAAGGCTACGGACTTCTGTCGATGGGCACCGACAAGATTCACGAAGGCACCGCCTACTCCATACTGCGCGACTATGTGAAATGGCACGACCCGCGCAACAAGATTTTCATAGTGCATCGCCTTGACCGCGACACCTCCGGACTGATGGTGTTCGCCAAAAATGAAAAAGCCAAGGAAACGCTGCAGCACAACTGGAACAACATGGTGCTCCGCCGCACATACGTAGCCGTCGTCGAGGGATGCGTAGAACAGGCTGAAGGTACGGTAAAAAGCTATCTTGCCGAAAACTCGCAGTACGAAGTGTACTCAACTGACAATCCTCAGGAGGGTAAGTTAGCCGTGACCCGCTTCAAGACACTCAAGAGCACACCTAACTTCTCACTGCTCGAAGTGGAGCTTGACACCGGACGCAAGAATCAGATACGAGTCCACATGAAGGACCTCGGTCATCCGATATCGGGCGACCGCAAATATGGAGCTTCGGCCAGTCCGATCCATCGTCTGGCCCTGCATGCACGCACTCTGCGGTTTGTTCATCCGGTGACACGCCGACAGATGGACTTCACCACCCCGATTCCGGCTTCATTCAACAAGCTTGTGCGCCGCTGAGCGCCTTGCAGCCTCACACTACAGGACCGGGGGCAAAAAATTGCACACCATCACTTTTTTTGCGCATTTTTGTACCCGTCTTTGCCACTAATTTATTAACTTTGCAGCCTGATTCGGCCCGAGATAGGTCCGATAAGATAGTTATATCCCATTTATTGCATTAACTATGAAGCTATTACAGGCTAAACTTGCCAAGTACACCGAGCCTCAGAAAGCCATGGCCGCAGGCGTGTACCCCTATTTCCGCGCCATATCAAGCGAACAGGACCCTGAAGTGATAATCAACGGCCGCAAGGTACTTATGTTCGGCTCCAACTGCTATACCGGATTGGTCAATGACCCCCGTATCAAAGAAGCAGCCATCGAAGCCACCAGAAAGTACGGTACAGGATGCGCCGGCTCACCCTTCCTCAACGGCACCCTCGACCTCCACAAAGAGCTTGAGGCACGCATTGCCGAATACATCGGCAAAGAGGACGTGATGATCTACTCCACCGGCTTCGAGGTGAACTTAGGCGTCGTGTCGACGCTCACAGGTCGCGAGGACTATATCATCTGGGACGAACAGGACCATGCCTCCATCATCGAAGGACGCCGCCTGTCATTCAGCCAGTCGCTCAAGTACAAGCACAACGACATGGCCTCTCTCGAAAAGCAGCTTCAGAAATGCGATCCTGACAAGGTGAAGCTCATAGTCAGCGACAGCGTATTCTCAATGGAAGGCGACGTGGCCGATGTCAAGACCATGACCGAGCTCGCCAAGAAATACAACGCCTCAGTGATGATTGACGAAGCCCACGGCATAGGCGTGTTCGGCCCCGGTGGCCGCGGCGTATGCCACGCTCAGGGTGTGGCCGACGACGTTGACCTTATCATGGGCACATTCTCCAAGTCATTCGCATCGCTCGGCGGATTCATTGCCACCGACAAGGAGATAACCAACTTCCTGCGTCACCACTCACGCTCCTACATATTCACTGCCTCAATCACTCCGGCCTCAACCGCCGCAGCTCTGAAGGCTCTTGAAATCATGCAGTCAGAGCCCGAACGCCAGGAGCAGCTCTGGGAACTCACCAACTACGCCCTCGAAGGATTCCGCAACATGGGATGCGAGATAGGGCACACCTCCACCCCCATCATCCCGCTCTTCATCCGCGACAACTTCAAGACATTCGCCATCACACGCGACCTTCTTGAAGAGGGCATCTTCGTCAACCCCGTTGTATCGCCCGCCGTGGCACCCCAGGATACCCTTATCCGCTTCAGCCTGATGGCCACACACACACGCGACCAGGTGACAACAGCTCTGGAAAAAATCCAGAAAGTGTTCCGCGCACACGGAATCCTGAAATAATCCCGCCCCATCATACATTATGACACATACACGCCGCAGTCCTATGGATTGCGGCGCTTTTTTTGCCATATTTTTTGAGGATATATGCCAAATTTGCTAAATTCGCATCATCAACCGATAGCCAATAACACGATATGATTTACAAATTCCGATTAGTGTCCGATGAAGTGGACAATTTCAAACGCGAAATTGACATTGACGCCGATGCCACATTCCTCGATCTGCGCAACGCCATTTGCGATTCTGTTGGCTTCGACAAGTCGCAGATGAACTCATTCTTCATTTGCGATGAAGGATGGGAAAAGGGTCGCGAGATTACCCTTGAGGATATGGGCTCTGACTCATCCGAGGATGTATATCTGATGGACGATACCATCATCAGCGATTTCATTGAGGATGAAGGCCAGCGCCTGATATTCGTATTTGACTACCTCACGGACCGTTCATTCTTCATGGAGCTGAAGCGCACCACTCCCGGAAGCTCGCTGAAGGACCCTGTGTGCACCATGTCAATGGGCAATCCCCCGGCACAGTTTGTCGACATTGACGACTTCGAGGCAAAAATCGATGCCAAAGCCGCAGCAGCTGCCG
>OFFM01001081.1_pt1 | contig 16765 bp, 13 predicted proteins | sample 1521401 | NCBI WGS metagenome assembly OFFM01 (sample SAMEA3504118, study PRJEB24116) | mouse gut metagenome | biome: mouse gut; feature: mouse-associated habitat; material: faeces | place: Denmark | collected 2011
GGTATTAGATTTAAGGTAAGAAGATTATTCGTCGTGACGACGAGTAATTTTTTTTTTGCCCATACAAGGCATTTACATAAACCAACGAATTATTATTACCTTTGCACTTCAATTTAAACTATGAAGCCAACAGACAGGAATAATAACCAAGAATCACTGCAAATCGAATCACCGCGTCTCATTTTACGCCCATGGCGACCGGACGATGCCGAAGCTCTATTCCGCTACGCATCCGACGCAAAGGTAAGCGAACTCGCTTTATGGGACCGGCACACATCAGTGGAAATGAGCCGTGAGGTGATAGAGAAATTTTTCATACCCAACCCTCACACATTCGCGATTACCGACAAAACGACGGGTGAGCCTATCGGATGCATAGGTATTGTACCCGACGGCGATGAGCATTACGACATCAGGGAGGGAGAGCGCGAAGTCGGATATTGGTTGGGACGCCCTCTTTGGGGACAAGGAATTACAACGGAGGCACTGAAGGCACTGATCCGCTACTGCCGCGACGCCATCGCGCTCAAATCTCTGATAATCACTACCGACGAGCGAAACGTTGCATCGCAGCGAGTTGCTGAAAAATGCGGATTCAGCCTTATTGACCGGTATGAAATCTCCGGTAATGCAGGTTTTGCCTACCGCCTCATGCTCGGCAACGATTAATATCACTATCAATCATATCACATATCATGCTTAAACAGATAACCAAATTCATGCTCGCCACTGCCATAGCGGCTCTCGGAACCTCTTGCTCGGGAGGAGACAAGGAGAAAGAAGTGACTGTGCTACAGTTCAACATCTGGCAGGAAGGCACAGTGATCGGTAACGGTTTCGACGCCATCGCCGACGAGATCGCGCGCCTTGATCCGGACTTTGTAACCCTCAGTGAGGTGCGCAATTATCATGAGACCAGATTCTGCGACCGCATCGTCAAAGCGCTCGCCGACCGCGGCAAGGAATACCATTCATTCTATTCCTACGACAGCGGATTGCTGAGCCGTTACCCTCTTACCGACAGTGCCACAATATTTCCGCACGAAGGGGACCATGGCACGGTGTACCGTCTGAATACGGAAATCGACGGTAGAAAATTCGCCGTCTACACCGGACATCTCGATTACCAGAACGACACTTACTATGAAGTGCGTGGCTACGACGGCAATTCATGGCGCCGTATGGACGCCCCTCTCACCGACGTAGACACAATCCTGGCACGCAATGCACTCTCGCTGCGCGATGAAGCTATAGACTCATTCATCACCGACGCCGCCAACCAGCTGCGCGACGGTGCGATCGTGATTTTCGGCGGTGACTTCAATGAGCCTTCGTGGATGGACTGGACAGAAGCCACACGCGACTCCGCCGACCACCACGGTGTTGTGATCGACTGGCCTTGCACACGCCGCCTGCATGACGAGGGCTTCACCGACGCCTACCGTGCCGTAAACCCTGATCCGGTGGCTTACCCCGGATATACCTATCCCACATACAACGACAGCGTGCCTTGCGAGAAAATCACTTGGACTCCCGAAGCCGATGAACGTGAGCGAATCGACTATATCTTCTATCACCCCGCCGGAGGAGCGGTCACAGCTACAGAAGCATTCATCGTCGGTCCGACTGACTGCGTGGCTTACTCAAAACGGGTACCGCACACAGCATCCGACTCCATACTCGCACCGATAGCCGTATGGCCTACAGACCATAAGGCAGTCTTCGTGCGGCTCCGCTACCGCTGAGCGCTTTGAAGCGTAAGAGTGCGGTCCACGCACTCCGGAACCTCGTCAGGGCAATGTGTCACATATATCAGTGTTGTGCCATCGCGCGCCGCCAATGTGTTGACAATTGCCCTGACGGCGCGTTTACGTGCACTGTCAAGACCATGCAACGGCTCATCGAGAATCAGCAGTTCAGGATTCTTTATCAACGTGCGCGCCAGAAGCACCATACGCTGCTGTCCTGACGACAGAGCCGTAAACCTGCAATCTGCTATATCCTCAATATGCAGCAGCCTCACCCAACGGCGCGCCTTGGTCAATTCCCGCTCCCCGAGGCGCGTGAAAAAGCCGACCGTGTCCATCAGCCCACGGGCTATCACCTCGAGTGCCGTGCAGCTACCGGCATTGAAATACAGGTGCATCTCCGGAGAAACATATCCTATGCGACGCTTCACGTCCCAGATGCTCTCACCCGTACCACGCCGTCGACCGAAAAGACTCACCTTGTTTGCATAAACCTGCGGGTTATCGGCATGGATAAGGCTCAACAGCGTGGATTTGCCGCTTCCGTTAGGACCTGCGAGAGCCCACCGTTCGCCGCGCCGTATGGTCCAGTTGACATCAGTCAGTATTACCGCCGAGGCATACCTGACCGTGCAGCTCTCAAGCCTGACAATCTCCTCTCCTGCATCAGGGGCTAACACCCTGTCAGCCGGACGCGGAAGTGCCGATGTATCGACTGCGAAATCAAAGAGCCTTGCGGCAATGTCGCGCAGCGAGGACTCGCCCCGATCGTAACGACCGGTCAAAGTCATATTCTCCATTGTGATTAGCGAATCCGCGTAATCCGGCACATCAGCCGGATCGCAAACCATCATCATGACCGATGTTCCTCCGGCGGCAAGCTCCGGAAGAATATCATCAAGAACCTTGCGCGAACGTGAGTCAAGTCCTATGTAGGGATTGTCGAGAATAAGCAGGCCCGGCATATCATCATCGGTCAATGCAACGGCAATCAGCAGTTTGCGCAGTTCACCGCTCGAAAGGAAGTTGATTCGTTTCTGTATAGTGTGGCTTATTCTCAATGTCCGTTCCAACTCCCGCCAGCGGGGAGTCTCAATACGGTCGGAAAACAGTTCGCCGACAGTCGGTATCTCATCATTAGCCATCGACTCGTATCGCTGCTGATGATATTCAACCTTGTTGCCGGTCAGCGAGTGGATATCAGTAAACTCTATCCGCTTTACTACTAATCCACCATCCGGAGTAACGATACGGTTCGTAGCGAGATTGCGCCCACGCTCGATGATTGCTCCGAGCGTGGATTTACCGCTGCCGTTTTGCCCGGCGACCACGGTAATCCCCTGCCTTATGGCAATCTGGTGCGGGTTTTCGATCGAGCGTCCGATATAATGCAGTTTTGCGCTCTCGAGAGTCAGAAGTGTATCCATAAAATAGCCTGTGGGTGGACTTTACCGTAATAACTTTGCCCCTATGTAAATCAAGCGGGACGTCCGGCAAAGTTACACAAAAACATTGTGTCAACAATGCCGGACGTTCCTGCTTCGGTAAATTTTTCTTTCAGTGATTATTGTGCGGAAGCGACAGAGGCATTGCTCTGCGCCGATGCAGATGCCGCATCAGCCGAAGCATCGCCGAGCTCCGCACGATCGGCAGGATTCATCTGCACGGTCTCCACATCGACTCCGGAGGGATAGTTGAACAGTTGCAGGTCGAAATCCTGACACACAGAGGCTATATGCTCGAATATCTCACTCTGCACAGCCTCGTAGGCGGTCCATGCCGTAGTGGTGAAACACCATAGCTGCAACGGTATGCCGATGCCGGTAGGCACCATGACGCGCACAAGGATCTGCTGATCCTTCACGATGAGGGGATGATTGAGCAGATACTGGCACATATAGGCGCGGAACAGACCGAGGTTGGTCTCCGTAGTACCGTTAACCACGGCAAGACCCGGATCGTAATTGACCTTTCCGCCGGCTGCTTTCGACTTGTCGACGAATGCTTTCATCTCAGGATGAAGCTGTGTAACCTTTTCAATAAGTTCAGGTGTGCACGACTTGACATAATAGGAATCAAATATCACCGAGCGGCATATCTGGCGGCAACCTGACTGCGACATTCCCCGCCAGTTCTGAAACGATGTCGAGACAAGCGTGTAAGGCGGCAGGGTCACGATTGTATTATCCCAGTTCTGCACCTTTACAGCGGTGAGCGAAACATCCTGCACTATACCGTTGGCGATAGTTGACGGAACCACGATCCAGTCACCCACGCGCAGCATGTCGTTCTGCGACAGCTGTATACCGGCTACGAATCCTAAAATAGTGTCTTTGAAAATCAACATCAATGCAGCCGCGAAAGCACCGAGTCCTGTCAGAAGAACTGCAGGCGATTTACCAAGCAGTATCGAGCCACCGATAATAGTCACTACAATCCATACTATACCGACACATACGTTGAGAATTCCCTTTAGCGGCAGGTTTTTCGTATTGTCACGCTGATCAAAACGCATCCATGCGAAAGTCAGCACAGTATTGACAGCCATGGCTATAGTGATCAGCGAGTATATCCACACACACTTCTCAAATATCTTCAGAAGGGAGGATGTTGTGTCAAACGCAAATGGCAACAGCGCCAGTATCACAAGCGGCGGGATTACGTGGCTGCACTTCGTAAGCACTCTCTGCTCAAGCAATTCACGCGCCACCACACTGTTGCGCATTTTCACCACCTTTCGCGCGATTAGAAGAATCAGACGCCGGATCAGCCATCCGAGAAAGAGTGCCAATGCCACGATGACTGCGACATAGATGTATTCCTCCAGATTTTTCATGTGGCTCAATCCCACGGTGTCGAGCACACCGTCAATAGTCGACAGCAACCAGTTTGCGACACGGTGTGAAGGGATAATTTCAGAAAGCATAGCGTAATATGTTTATCGGTTTGTGATAGACTTTTCGACGGGCTGATGCGTACTTTTCAATAAATAAACAGTTGAAACGTAAAGCCGTTGATAGCACAAGGCACCAGCCTTTACTATCACAACGCCACTGCCGCCGATTATGTTCTGCCGCAAGGATACCGATACCGTATCTTCTGCGACACTCTTCAAATACCATAAAATTGTGTAAAAAACATGAGTCGTCTTCTGAATTTCACATTTAATTGTTAATTTTGACCCGTAATGTTAAATTTACACCTAAAAATTCAATTCCGCCATAACATTACGGCATAATGCGGTGTTAACATAATAAAGTTAAAAAATAACTGAACATTCGCTACGGCACAATGAAAAAATCTACCATCTGGTCAATAACTATAATAATGGCGCTGACATTCATAGGGCTGCTGTACATGCAGGTAATGTACATGCAGAATATGATACGTATGCGCGACGACCAGTTTTCCGAAGGTGTCAAACGCAGTCTGTATGCAGTCACTACTAACCTTGAACAGGACGAGACCAAACATTTTCTCGAAGAGGACGTGGCTCAGATCGAGACCTCCGTACTCCCCCGCTACTCCGTGGGTGGGACAGACCAGGGAGGCATAAAATTCTCATTCACCACCGCCGAAGGCAAACGTGGAGCGCTGACTCTCCAGGGCGATCTAAACGTATTGACCCCGAATGTGCGCCGCCTTGACCAGCATCGTTCGGCGCATGAGATACTGCGCGATCAGTACCTGTATCAGAAAGGATTGCTCGACGAGGTGATAATGAGAATGATATCGCAGTCAAGCTCCCGACCGATAGATGAGCGTGCCGATTCAGCCAAAGTAGCGACCTACTTGCGGATGGAGCTCGACAACAACGGACTTGACCTGCCGTTCGAGTTTGCGGTCGTCAACCGTCTTGGTGCCGTTGTCTACCGTACTGCTGGCTATACCCCCGAGCAGGCGGGCGACAACAATATGTTCGTGCAGACGCTCTTCCCCAACGACTCGAAGAACCGGATGAACTATCTGAAAGTCTACTTCCCGACAAAGCGTGACTACGTGCTGTCATCGCTCCGGTATGTGATCCCGTCGTTCATCCTCACATTCATACTTCTGGTCATGTTCACCTACACGATCTTCCTGACATTCCGTCAGAAGAAACTCACGGAGATGAAAAATGACTTCATCAACAACATGACCCACGAGTTCAAGACACCGATCTCCACCATATCACTTGCCGCGCAGATGCTCAACGACTCATCGGTGCGCAAGTCGGAGAAGATGCAGGAACATATCTCATCCGTGATCAACGAGGAGACAAAGCGCCTCCGTTTCCAGGTTGAGAAAGTGCTCCAGATGTCGATGTTCGAACGGCAGCGTGCCACACTCAAGCTACAGGACATAGATGCCAACGTGGCGATAGCCAACATCGCGCACACTTTCAAGATAAAGGTAGAGAAATACGGCGGAAAGATCGCCACCGAACTGCTCGCCGAGCAATCGATGATCTACGTGGATGAGATGCACTTCACCAACGTGATATTCAACCTGCTCGACAACGCGGTGAAATACCGTCGCGAGGATGTGCCGCTGATGCTGCGTGTCACCACCCGCGATATCTCCAACTCACGCCTCGAGATCACCGTAGCCGACAACGGTATCGGAATACGCCGCGAGGATCTCAAGAAAATATTCGAGAAATTCTATCGCGTGAGCACCGGCAACCTGCACGATGTGAAAGGCTTCGGTCTCGGGCTCGCCTACGTGCAGAAGATGGTGCGCGAGCTCCGCGGTGAAATCACCGTGGAAAGCGAACCCTCACAAGGAACAAAATTTATAATCATATTACCCCTAACGAAAAATTGAACATTATGGAAGAACGTTTGCGCATACTGCTCTGCGAGGATGACGAGAATCTCGGCATGCTCCTCCGCGAATATCTCCAGGCAAAGGGTTACAACGCTGACCTTTTTGCAGACGGCGAAAGCGGTTACAAAGCCTTCCTCAAAGGCAAATACGACCTCTGTGTGCTCGACGTGATGATGCCGAAAAAAGACGGTTTCGCACTTGCCACAGAAATCCGCACCGTCAACGCTGAGGTACCTATCATATTCCTCACCGCAAAATCGATTAAGGAAGACATACTTGAAGGATTCAAGATCGGTGCCGACGATTATATCACCAAACCTTTCTCGATGGAGGAACTCGTGTTCCGTATCGAGGCTATTCTCCGCCGCGTGAAAGGCAAGAAAGGCAAGGAGATCACCATGTACAAGATCGGCAAATTCACATTCGACACCCAGAAGCAGGTGCTGATGATCGGCGACAAGTCGACAAAGCTCACCACAAAGGAGTCGGAACTGCTGAGCCTGCTCTGTGCACATGTCAACGAAATCCTTGAGAGAAACTTCGCCCTCAAGACCATCTGGATCGACGACAACTACTTCAACGCGCGCAGCATGGACGTGTATATCACCAAGCTCCGCAAGCACCTGCGCGAGGACCCCTCGATCGAGATCATCAATATCCACGGCAAGGGCTACAAGCTCATCGCTCCCCTTCCCGAACAGGAGGCGGAATAAATCCCATAACTCCATAGGAGTCCACAATGCGGATGTGTCATAACCGACACATCCGCATTTTTTGTAAAAAACAAGCTATGCCCTTGCACCTGCCGCCATAGATGCTTAACTTTGCAGAAACAGAACAAAACTTAGAGCGAATACCATGCACATCCGATCATTACTGTCGGCACTACTGATCTCTGCCGCAGCCGTCACCAACACCGCAGCGGGAAACGCGGCGGAAATAGCGATAGTACCACTCCCTGCATCTGTCACGACAGCCCAGGGAAGTTTCACATTTCCTGCAACCGTGACTTATTCAGTCCCGGCTTATACAGGTGACAGCATCAATGTTTTGCTGCAGCGCATGATTCCTGAACTTCAGAAAGCGACAGGATCAAAATTTCGGACGTCATCAGATGCCATTATGAAGCTCGAGCTTGACCCAAAGCTCGGCGCAGAAGCCTATACACTTGATGTCGACAACGACGGCATTGCAATCACCGCATCGCGCCCGGCAGGATTCTTCTATGCCCTGCAGTCGCTGCGCCAGATGCTGCCATACACGTCGCCCGAAGCTTCCGTGACGATTCCCGTCGTAAAGATTGTCGATACTCCCCGTTTCGGCTGGCGCGGATTCATGCTTGACGAGGGACGCCACATATTCGGAAAAGAGGAGGTCAAGAAACTGCTTGATGCGATGGCAGCATACAAGATGAACCGTTTCCACTGGCATCTGACCGAGGATCAGGGCTGGCGCATAGAGATCAAGAAATATCCGCGCCTGACCGACGTCGGGGCTTTCCGCGGCAGCCGGTCACTCGGTTGGATCGGACTCGAACCTGATACAATGCGCTATGGCGGCTATTATACTCAGGATGATATCCGCGAAATCGTGGCGTATGCCCGCGACCGCTTCATTGAGATAATACCGGAAATCGATATCCCCGGACATACTCAGGCTGCCGTGGCTGCTTATCCCGAACTGCTCGCCTGCGACCCGGAGAATCCGCATGAGGTGTGGCTGATGCAAGGTGTGTCGGACGATGTGATGAATGTCGCTAACCCGGCTGCCGTGCAGATGGCGAAAGACATAATCGATGAGATCACACCATTGTTCCCATTCCCATACATACATCTTGGTGGCGACGAATGCCCTACAGACAAATGGAAGGAAAATGCTGCATGCCAATCGCTTCTCGACAGCATCGGATCAACAAAATACCGCGACCTGCAGCTTTACTTCTATAAGCAGCTGACCGACCATATAGCCCTCAAACCCGCTGCTGATCAGCGTAAGCTTATCTTCTGGAATGAGGTTTTGCACGGCAACACCGGCATGCTACCCGACGATATCACCATAATGGCATGGGTTGGCGCTGACAAAGCGGCACACGAAGCGGCAAAACGCGGACTGAACACGATACTCACCCCACAGATCCCCTACTACATCAACCGACGCCAGTCTAAATCTCCGACCGAGCCTGTGACACAGGGACATGGCACAGAAACTCTCAAAGCCGTCTACGACTACGTGCCTGTGAAAGATATTCCGGCGGATCTGCACGACAAATACCTCGGTGTGCAGGGCAACTTCTGGAGCGAGTATGTGATGACTCCCGAGCTGCTCGAATACCTGATGTTCCCACGTCTTGCCGCCATCGCAGAAGCAGGATGGACACCTCAGCAGAAGCGCGACTACGATAGTTTCCGCAACCGTGTGCGCGCGCTACGCCCCATGCTTGATGCCGCCAGCATAAACTACTGCACTCACGAATTTCAGGCTGAGGGTGAGACGCCCGACGTTTTCGAGCAACTTTAATATCAGGACTATAATATAGACAAAGGCTGTGTCACTTCATCCTGACACAGCCTTTGTTATTATCTTAAAGAATCAGTCGGCGTAACGCCGCCCGAAGACAATAAGAGTTACAACCGCCACAACAGCCATCGGAATACCCACAAGCGCAGGAGACTCATAACCGAAACCGTGGCGTATCGCAAGACCTCCGAGCAGACTCGCTATCGCATTCGACACATTGAATGCTATCTGAATCCCGGCACCACCAAGCATCTCGCCACCTTTTGAGTAACGCACGATAAGATATTGCATAGGTCCACCGATACCGAAAAGCGATGCAGTAGCTAAAAACATAAGCAGAAGCGTGAGCCAGCGTACATGAGCCCCGAAATACAATCCAGGTAGAATCACAAGCACACACAATATGATGCACAACACCACACGCGATGCACGGAAACGGTCGGCAAGACGTCCGGCGGCAAGATTTCCGACAACCATACCGACACCGGCAAGCACCATTATCCATGTCATCGCACCGGTAGCGAATCCCGTTACATGCGTCATAGCCGGCTCCACATAGCTGAACCAGCAGTAGACACTACCCTGCCCGAAGAATGTGGCGGCGAAAATCAACCATGGCGCCCCACCGCGCAGAAACCGGAACTGACCTCGCATCCCTTTGTCAGGTAGCGGAGCAAGCACCGGAAGCCAATGTCTGAGCATTATCACTGTAACGATGCCGAACAGAGCAACCGACGCGAATGCGAGCCTCCACGATACAAGATTGCTCAGAAATGTTGCCGTCGGGACACCTATGACATTGGCTACAGTCATTCCCGCGACCATAGCCGACACTGCTTCCGCACCATGTCCGGGCTTCACCAGACGCTGCGCCACGATTGCCGACACGCCGAAATATGCACCATGCGGCAGTCCGGAGATGAAACGCGCCGCAAGAAGCGACCAATAGCCACCGGCGAGCGAGGCAAAACTGTTGCCCGCCACAATTACTGCCGCAAGAATAAGAAGAAGGCGACGCAAAGGCATACGGTGAAACACCAGCAATGCCGGCGCGCCCACACATACCCCTAATGCATACGCCGTGATCATGTGTCCTGCCGACGAGATGCTGACATCAAGCCCGCTCGCCACATCGCCGAGCACGCCCATCATGGTGAATTCAGCGATTCCAAGAGCGAAAGTACCAAATGCCAGTGCAATAAGTCCCTTGTTCATAAGACATTCAATAAATCCTTAAAAGTATTCTTCAAAAAATCGGCTGCAAAATTACAACAAATTCCAACACCACAGATCAAAAAAAGAGGCATTGACGGTAAAAACCGGCAACACCTCTTCTTTATAAGGACCACACCAAAGGATGCGATGAAACTCCGGATGACAGGATTTGAGAGCTCAACCACCTTTGTAATCCGCCTGGGCTGGAAAACAGCCTCCCCGCGAGGGGGATGGGGCCCGCCATCAGTAAGTTGGGCTTGTCTCGGCATTTCATTATAATTTGATGAGTTTCCCAATCTACTTTGATGTGGTATTCATTATGTTCACCTTTGCCTCCACGCCATCCTCACAGGACTGCGGTGGAGGGCTTGTGAAGCTCTCTCGCTTCATCATTCTAACGCAAAGTTAGCGCATGATGTTCGATTCCGCAAATTTTTCCCCGCTTTTTTCTTCCTCTCGATTTCTATTGTTAATTTTGCGCTTGATTTGTAAGGAATAAACACCCTCTGAATAATCTGAATGTAAAGCGACGGTAAAGAAAAAAGCAAAAAAATAGACCCTCTTTGTAACTTATCTAAACAATCACGCGTCTAAGATACAAAACCAACCGGGAAATGGCACAAGCGCGAGACTGAGTTCATTTCCCCTATCACGACAAATGTCAACCCAACATTATGATCATTTCACTGACTGACGTCAACAAGACATACCCCGGAGCCGTACCGCTCCATGTGCTGAAAGGAATCAATCTTGAGATTGACCGCGGTGAGCTCGTCTCCATAATGGGTGCCTCCGGAAGCGGTAAATCAACACTGCTCAACATCCTCGGCATACTCGACAACTACGACACCGGCGACTACTATCTCGACGGCGTGCTAATCAAGAACCTCAGCGAGAACCGCGCCGCAGAGCTGCGCAACCGCATGATAGGATTCGTATTCCAGTCATTCAACCTGATAAGCTACAAGGATGCGGTCGAGAACGTAGCACTTCCGCTTTTCTATCAAGGTGTGCCGCGACGTAAGCGAAACGCCATGGCTATGGAGCAGCTTGAGCGCATGGGACTTGCCGACCGCGCCCATCATCTTCCCGGCGAGCTGTCGGGCGGTCAGAAACAGCGCGTCGCAATCGCCCGGTCACTTATAACCAACCCCTCGATAATTCTTGCCGACGAGCCTACCGGAGCACTCGACTCCAAGACCTCGAAAGATGTGATGCAGGTGTTCCGTGAACTCAACAACGACGGCATGACCATTGTCATAGTCACGCACGACCCGAACGTCGGAGCTGCGACAAACCGGATTATCCGCATAGCCGACGGAATCATACAACCCACAGTCTGACATATATCTGATATAGAAATGTTCGACCTTATTCGAGAAATAGCCCAGACCCTCCGCAACAACAAGCTGCGCACGTTCCTCACAGGATTTGCTGTAGCCTGGGGTATTTTCATGCTGATAATCCTGCTGGGAATGGCACGCGGTGTCACCAATTCATTCCAGGCAAACCGTTCGGGTGAGTCGGCAAGCAGCCTTAGCGTGAACTCCGGATATACCCGCAAAGCATACCGGGGACTGCAGGAGGGCAGACGCATACAGCCCGATATCAATGATATCAGATCCATCCCTGACGCACTGCCTGAATACGTGAAGAAGGCAACCGCCTATAAGTTTCTCAGCGCGACAAATCTATCAACCTCCCGCGATTACGTGAATGCACGCCTTGAGGGCGTCTATCCCGAAGAACAGAAAGTTGATGACGTGAAAATCAACTACGGAAGATTCATAAATGCTGCCGACCTGCGCGAGGAACGTAAAGTGGTGGTGATAAACGAAGAGAACGCCGAGGTACTGTTTGGAGACGCCTCAAAAGCTGTGGGTCAGCGCGTCGATGCATACGGATTGTCCTGGTTGGTAGTGGGAGTGTATTCCCACCGTTGGGAACGAGCGGTCTACATACCGTTCAACACCGCCATGCGGCTCTCCGACGACAACCTGAAGCTCGGCAATATCCGCGTGCAGCTGAACGAGATCAGCACCGAGGAGGAGGCTGAGGAAGCCGAGCAGGCTGTGCGCGCCCAGTTAGCACAGAACCACACCTTCGATCCTTCCGACAAGAGCGCCATGTACATCTACAACCGCTTCAAGTCATATCTCCGCGAAAGCAGTGCTTTCAACATCCTGAACTCGGCGATATGGATAATCGGCATATTCACCCTGCTGTCGGGAATAGTTGGAGTAAGCAACATTATGTTCGTCAGCGTGCGCGAGCGCACCCATGAGATCGGCATACGCCGTGCGATCGGTGCCAAGCCCCGTTCGGTGCTCACGCAGATCGTCACCGAAAGCGTGGCGATAACCACACTGTTCGGATATATCGGGATCGTGCTCGGCATGATGATAATGCAGACCGTCAACACGTTTGTGCCTGAGAACGATGTGATAAAGAATCCCACAATATCGCTCAGCATCGCAATCGAAGTGACTATTCTTCTGATCATAGCCGGAGCGCTCGCCGGACTGTTCCCGGCTATCAAAGCAACAAAAGTAAAACCGGTCGAAGCCCTGCGCGACGAATAATCCCTCCTAACAACAAGTCATGAAAAATCCTATATTCGACTTAGAGAACTGGAAAGAGATCGGCGCGACACTCGCCCGAAACAAGACTCGCACATTCCTGACGGCGTTCGGCATATTCTGGGGCACGGCTATGCTTGCCATGCTCATGGGCGGTGCCGGAGGGCTGCGCGGAATGCTTATGCGTAATTTCCAGGGATTCGCCACAAACATGGGCGCAGTATTCCCCGGACGTACCACAATCTCTTACAAAGGGTTCAACAAAGGAATGTCGTGGTCGCTCAACGACAACGACCTGGCTACCATACGTGCCACAGTCCCATATATCGAGGCTTCGTCAGGCATTCAGAATACCAGCGGCACCGTTGCCTACGGTTCAAAATCAAGATCCGCGTCCGCACAGGGTGTTGAGGTTGATTTCTTCAAGATCCAGGAGCCGACACTATATTCCGGACGTCTGCTTAACGAAAGTGACTTCTACAACAACCGCAAGGTGGCACTTCTCGGCAAAAGCGTAGCCGACGAGCTGTTCGGCACAGAGTCGCCACTCGGCGAGTTCGTATCGGTCAACGGTGTCTATTTCCAGATCGTAGGTGTGATCGGGCAGGACAGCGATGTGTCGATAGGTGGCGGACGACTTGACGAAGGCATACACATGCCGCTCTACACCATGCGTCGGGCGTTCAACCTTGGCAACAACGTGGGATTCTTCATCATGAACGTAGAGCAGGGACACACCCCGACCGAAATCCGCCCGGCACTGCACCGCGCCATACGCCACAATCATCCCATCCATCCCGAGGATCAGAACGCGATGGGAATGTTCGACGTCGCCGAGCAGTTCAAGATGGTCGACAACCTCTTCCTCGGCATAACCCTTCTTGCGATATTCGTCGGTGCCGGTACGCTCATCGCCGGAATAATAGGAGTGGGCAATATAATGTGGATCATAGTAAAGGAGCGCACACAGGAGATAGGCATACGCCGCGCCATCGGTGCAAAGCCACGCGACATCATTGTCCAGATCCTCTCCGAAGGCATGGTGCTCACTGCTGTAGCCGGAACTGCCGGAGTGGTATTCGCCACGATAGTACTTGCGGCGGTCGACTATTTCACGTTCGATCCAGTGCTCGGAAGCGCGCACTTCCAGCTCTCATTCTCCAATGCCATGGGAATTATGTGTGTATTCCTCGTACTCGGCACGCTCGCGGGACTCATACCCGCCATACGCGCCATGCGCATCAAGCCGATAGAGGCAATGAATGATAAATGAACAGACATTTCAACACGAATAAAATCACTTACGCTATATGAAAAAGTTTTTCAAGATCCTACTGTGGATTATAGTAGCCGCGATATTTGTCGGCACGTTCGTATTCCTCTACCTCAATTCGCAGCCCGACAAGGTAAGCTATGAGGTTGTAAGTCCTTCGAAAGGCGATATAAAGCGCACCACAGTGCTCACCGGCAAGATTGAACCGCGCGATGAAATCAACATCAAGCCGCAGATTTCAGGGATCATCACAGAGATCAATGTCGAGCCAGGCGATATCGTAGCTTCCGGCGATGTTATTGCTGTGATCAAGGTGATACCCGAGGCATCGTCGCTATCGTCGGCACTCAACCGTGTGGAGACAGCAAAAATAAGCCTTGCGGATGCAAAGGGTAAGTTCGACCGTAACGCCGCGCTCTACTCCAAGAAAGTGATATCACGCGAGGAGTACGAGACCTCCGAGACCACCTACCGCCAGGCGGAGCGTGAGGTCGACGCTGCCGCCGATGCTTACGCTATCGTCCGCGACGGCGTGTCGAAATACAATGCCTCCGAGAGCAACACTCTGGTGCGCGCAACCATAGGCGGTCTCATACTGGATGTGCCTGTAAAAGTCGGAACCTCAGTCATACAGGCTAATACATTCAACGACGGCACAACCGTTGCTACCATCGCTGACATGAGCAATCTTATTTTCAAGGGGAATGTCGACGAGACAGAGGTAGGTCAGCTCCGCGTAGGTATGCCGATGGAGATAGCGATCGGAGCGCTTCCAGAGGCATCGCCTTCGGCTGTGCTTGAGTACATCGCCCCCAAGGGCACATCAGAGAATGGTGCCAACACATTCGAGATCAAGGCAGCCCTCTCGATCGATTCAATCAGCGGTCTACGCGCCGGCTACAGTGCCAACGCCACTGTAACGCTCGCCGATCTACGCAATGTGCTCACAGTACCTGAATCCGTGATCGAGTTTTCCGGCGACAGCACTTTTGTCTACCTGATGACCGACAGCGTGCCCGAGCAGAAATTCAACCGCACAGCCGTAACCACCGGCACCAGCGACGGTATAAACATAGAGGTCAAATCAGGCATCGATGCCACTGCACGCTTGCGGGGCAACACCATAAAGAACTGACACTTATCATGAAAAAGATATTGACATCTGCACTCATTGCAGTTCTGACAGTTTCACCAACCATCGCGGCTGAGCCTTGGAGCCTCGACAGCTGCATCAGCTACGCTGTCAGCCATAACCTGACTGTCAAGAGCCGAGACATCTCGCTGAAGATCGCCAGACAGGATGCCATCGATGCATTAGACCGCTTTCTGCCAACCGTTCAGGCGGGAGCATCGCAATCGTTCAGTTTCGGGCGCGGTCTGACAGCCGAGAACACCTACGCCAACCGTAACACCTCCAATTTCGGATGGCAGGTAGGACTTTCACTCCCCCTATTCCAGGGACTCCGCAACATCCGCAATGTCGACTACAACGTGACAAACGTTATGATGGTCATGGAACAGTACGAAAGTGCCAAGGATGACGTCACGCTTAATGTCATCGCACAATACCTGCAGGTGCTATATAACCAGGAGATATACAAAGTAGCACTCGAACAGCTCAACCTGTCGCGTACAGAACTGCAACGCCGTCGCGACCTGCTTGAAGCAGGCAAGATACCGGAGCTGGATCTGATCCAGGCGGAGTCGCAGGTGGCACAGGATGAGCTGACGGCTGTAACGGCGCAAAACGACTGCACGATGGCGCTTCTCAACCTAACACAACTGCTCGAACTACCGACGGCTGAAGGTTTCGAGGTACTGCCCGTCAATGAATCCGAACAACGCATGCTCCCTTCTGCTGAAACCGTCTACTCCACAGCACTCGGTATCAACCATGGCATACTCGCATCGGAGTATGGTGTCAAGGCAGCCCGCAAATATACTAAGGTGGCAAAAAGCGGATACCTCCCCACCTTATCGTTCAATGCTGGAATAGGAAGTAATTACTACAAGACATCCGGTTTCAACAACGAAGGATTCGGACCGCAGATGCGGCACAATCTCAGCAAATCGTTAGGATTCTCACTGAGCATACCGATCTTCGACGCATTCTCGACACGCAACTCCGTGCGCCGCGCGCGTCTTCAGGAAATATCAGCCACACTCCAGCTCGACCAAGCTAAAAACGACCTGTATAAGACAATCATGCAGGCACATACACAGGCTATTGCCGCCGACAAGCGCCGCGAATCAAGCGAGATCGCATCACGCAGCACACTTGCGGCTCTCGATGCCATGCGCGAGAAATACAACTATGGCAAAGCCACTGCAACCGAGTTCGAGCAGGCAAAAACGGAATACATTCGTGCGGTAAGCACAGCCGTTCAGGCTAAGTACGAGTCCATGCTACGCCGGCGTATACTCAGTTTCTACATATCCGGCGTCTGACGGCTCAAATGTCAACATGAGAACTACCTTAAAAGGCGGAGCGAGACACAACGCTCCGCCTTATCATTACAATTATGCATAAAACAACACAAAAACATACAAATGCTCGAAATATTTGTGAATTATTACTGTCCGCTAAAGTTTTTTGAGCAGTTGAAAAATTAGGGCTGGCACCT
>OFFM01001087.1_pt1 | contig 16659 bp, 13 predicted proteins | sample 1521401 | NCBI WGS metagenome assembly OFFM01 (sample SAMEA3504118, study PRJEB24116) | mouse gut metagenome | biome: mouse gut; feature: mouse-associated habitat; material: faeces | place: Denmark | collected 2011
TACTGACTGAAACCAGGCTGTCACGAGCCGAAGAGATTGAGGAAGCAGCCCGATATGCTCACGTAGATTATCAAGCCGACGATGTCGTTGGAAATCTGTATGAAGGGGCCGGTGGCCAGGGCGGGGTTGATATGGAGCTTCTCCAGGGTGAGGGGCACGACTGTGCCCAGGAGCGATGCAAACATCACCACGGCGAATACCGACACGGCCACCGACAGCGTGACGGCCATCTGCGACGGGAGCACCAGTATATTATATATGAATACCACGGCTGTGAGCACCGAGGCGTTGAGCAGGCCGATGAGTATTTCCTTGCCGAGCTGCGAGGCAAACTTGCGTATGTCGAGGGAGCCGTTGGCCAGGCCCTGCACGACGATGGCCGATGCCTGCACGCCGACGTTACCGCCTGTGCCGCCGATGAGGGGGATGAATAGCGCCAGGGCTGTCACGGCGTGGAGCTGCGACTCAAAGCTGCCGAGGATGCCCGAGGCCAGTATGCCCGAGGCTATGCCGATGAGCAGCCAGGGTATGCGGGCTTTGGTCTGGGCAAAGATGGAGTCGTCGGCGTCGACGTCGCTCGAGATACCCGAGGCGAGCTGATAGTCGCGCTCGCTGGCCTCGCGCACCTGGTCCATGACGTCGTCGACGGTGATGCGGCCGAGCAGGCGGCCGATGGAGTCGACCACGGGCATGGCCACGAGGTCGTATTTCTCGAAGTCGAGCGCCACCTCGTCGATGGGGGTGTCGGCCTTGACGCTGACGGGGTCCTGCTCCATGACGTGCTTGATCTTTGACACCGAGGGGTGGGTGATCATCTTCTTGAGGGGGAAGGTGCCGCGGAGCTTGTAGTCGTTGTCGACGACGTATACGTAGTATATCTCGTCCATCTCCTCGGCCTGGGCGCGCATCTCCTTGATACACTCGGGCATCGACATATTCTCGTTGACGACAATCATCTCGGTGCCCATGAGGCCGCCGGCGGTATCTTCGTCGTACTTGAGCAGGTCGATGATGTCGCCGGCCTGCTCCACGTCGTCGATGTGAGAGAGGATTTCCTCGCGGTCTTCGGCGTCGAGCTGCTGTATGACGTCGACGGCATCGTCGGTGTCGAGGTGCTCGATCTGCTTGGCGATTTCCTCGGTGGGCATACCCTCGAGGAGCTTGAGACGGTCGTCCTCGTCCAGCTCCATGAGCACGTCGGCGGCGGTCTCCTCGTCGAGCAGGCTGTAGAGGTACTCGGCCTCGTGGAGGTCAAGGTCCTGGTACAGGCGGGCGATGTCGGCGGGGTGCATGCGGGCGAGCTCGGCGCGGGCGCGCTCCGAGTCGTCGGCGTGTATTATGCCACGGATTTCCTCGAGATAGTCTGTGGTATACTCTTTCATTGCCTGCGCAGGGATTGGATGAGGTTGGTGAGCTCGACAAACTGCTCTACCGATAGCTGCTCGGGCCGCAGGGCGCCCAGGGGGCTGTCGGCCGGGAAGGTGACACCGGCCGGGAGCAGGGGGCGGGCGGAGTTGCGGATGGTCTTGCGGCGCTGGCCAAAGGTGGTCTTGACCACAGTGCGCATCAGGGCGAAGTCGCAGCCGGGGTCGGTGACGTCGTTGCGTCGCAGGCGTATCACGCCGCTCTTGACCTTTGGCGGCGGGTTGAATACGTGCTCGGGCACGGTGAAGAGGTACTCGCAGGTGTACCACACCTGGAGCAGCACGCTCAGTATGCCGCGCGCCTTGGTGCCGGGGCCGGCGCATATGCGCTCGGCCACCTCGCGCTGGAGCATGCCGCTGCACTCCTCGACGATGTCGCGGCTGTCGAGTACCTTGAAGAATATCTGCGACGAGATGTTGTATGGATAGTTGCCTATGAGGCAGCATCTGGCTCCGCCGGTGAGCGAGGCGATGTCGAGGCGCAGGAAGTCGGCCTCGACGATGCGGTCGGCCGCCAGGCCGGCCACATGGCCCTCGCGCAGATACTCCACGCTCTCGCTGTCGAGCTCGACCACGGTGAGGTCGCGCCCGGCCTCGACGAGAAAGCGGGTGAGCACGCCGGTGCCCGGCCCGACCTCGACCACGGGCAGCCCGGGGCAGTCGGCGACGGTGTCGGCGATGCGGCGGGCGATGCCCAGGTCGGTCAGGAAGTGCTGCCCGAGTGATTTCTTAGGCTTTACCATACGGGAAGGGTGTGTGGGGCGGGGAGATTACTCTTCCTCGCGCATGTTGTGGAATACGTTTTGCACGTCTTCGTCTTCCTCGATCTTGTCGAGGAGCTTGTTGATGGCCTCGCGCTGCTCGGGGGTGACGTCCTTCAGATCGTTGGGGATGCGTACAAATTCCGATGAGATGATCTCGAAGCCGTTTTCCTCCAGGTACTTCTGGATGTTGGAGTAGTCTTCAAATGCGCCGTAGAGGGCAATTTGCTCATTGCCTTCCTCGTCTTGCTCGCCGTCGAGCTCGTCTACACCGCAGTCGATAAGCTCAAGCTCGAGCTCGTCGACGTCGACGCCGTCTTTGGGCTTGATTTTGAAGACGCACTTGTGGTCGAAGAGAAACGACAGCGAGCCCTGGGTGCCCAGCGAGCCGCCGTGCTTGGTGAAGTACGAGCGCACGTTGGCCACGGTGCGGGTGTTGTTGTCGGTGGCGGCCTCTACAAAGATGGCGATGCCGTGGGGGCCATAGCCCTCGTAGCTGATTTCCTTGTAGTCGCCGGCTTCCTTGTCGGTGGCTTTCTTGATGGCGCGCTCTACGGTGTCCTTGGGCATGTTGGCGGCCTTGGCGTTCTGCATCAGGGCGCGCAGGCGGGGGTTGGTGTCGGGGTCGGGACCGCCGGCCTTTGCGGCGATGGTGATTTCCTTGCCTATGCGGGTGAAAGTACGCGACATGTTGCCCCAGCGCTTGAGCTTGCGGGCTTTACGGTATTCAAATGCTCTTCCCATTGGAGTGGTGATGTATAGTAGTTGTTGGTTGGTATCATGGATTGGCGTCAGCGCAGCTCGGCTCCGAGCTCGCGGCGCAGGTTGGCGATTACCTTGGTCATCACGGCGTCGACGGCCTTGTCCTGGAGGGTCTTGTCGTCGTCGCGCAGGGTGATGGCGATGGCATATGACTTCTTGCCCTCGGGCAGGCCCTTGCCCTCGTATACGTCGAAGAGCGATACGTCGCGCAGCAGCTTGCGGTCGCTGCGGCGCACCACCTCCTCGATGCGTGCCATGGTTACGTCGGTGTCGATGAGCAGCGAGAGGTCGCGGCGCACCTCCTGGGTCTTGGGCAGGGGGGCAAATACGGTCTTGCGGCTGCGGGCCATGGCGGCGAGGGTGTCCCAGTCGAGCTCGGCGTAGTATACCTCGCGGCGCAGGTCGGTGAGGCGCATCATGGCGGGCGACACTATGCCCAGCGTGCCCAGGAGCTTACCCGAGCGGGTCTCGATGCGCAGGGCGGCCGAGTAGATGTCGGGCGCGGGCGAGGCGGTCTTGAACACCACCTCTGCCTTGCTCAGGCCGATGCGGGTGAGCACGGTCTCGACGGCGGCGCGCAGGTCGTAGAATGTGGCCTCGCGGGCAGGCTCTATCCACGAGGCGGCGCGCACCCGGCCGGTGAGCCACATGCCCAGGCGGGCCCCCTCGGTGTATGGACGCAGGGGCGCGTCGGCCGCGGGAGCGGAGCCGTCGGTGGAGTAGACGTTGCCAAACTCATACATGGCGAGGTCTTCCGAGCGGCGGTTGATATTGTGGGCGAGGCTCTCCAGGCCGCCGAAGAGCATGGTCTGGCGCATGTAGCAGAGGTCGCGGCTCAGCGGGTTGAGCAGCTCCACGCATCGGGCGGCGGGGTACGACTCGAGGCCCTCGTAGTAGTCGCGGGCGGTGAGGGAGTTGTTGAGTATCTCGTGCCATCCGGCGCCGGTGAGGCAGTCGCTCACCAGGTGGCGCAGGTCGTCGGCGGCGTCGACGTCGGTCTTGTACGAGAGCGATGCGTGGACGGTCTGCGGTATGGCGATATTGTTGTATCCGTAGATGCGGAGGATGTCTTCGATGACGTCGCAGGGGCGGCGCACATCGACGCGGTAGGTCGGTACGGCCAGCTGCATGGTGCCGCCGTCGGCGTCGGTGCGTGCGGTGACGGCGATTTCGAGCGAGTCGAGTATCGAGTCGACCTTGGCCGGGGCGATGGCCTCGCCCAGCAGGCGGGTGATGGCGCCGTAGCTCAGGGCGACGGGGTAGGGGGCCACCGGCTCGGGATAGATGTCGGTGAGGGTGCCGGTGACGCTGCCGCCGGCCAGCTCGAGCACGAGCTTGACGGCCAGGCGCAGGGCGTAGAGAGTGCCGTTGGGGTCGACGCCGCGCTCAAAGCGGAACGATGAGTCGGTCGACAGGCCCTGGCGGCGGGCCGTGCGGCGCACCGATGTGGGGTTGAAGCAGGCGCTCTCCAGGAAGATGTCGGTGGTGGAGTCGGTCACGCCCGAGTCCAGGCCGCCGAATACGCCGGCGATGCACATCGGGGCCTCGGCGTTGCATATCATCAGGTCGTCGGGGTGGAGAGTGCGCTCCACGCCGTCGAGCGTGACAAACTTCTCGCCGGCCGCGGCGCGGCGCACCACTATGCGGTCGCCCTTGATCTTGGCGCGGTCAAAGCAGTGCAGGGGCTGTCCCATGCCGTGCAGTATGTAGTTGGTGATGTCGACCACATTGTTGATGGGGCGCAGACCGATGGCCGTGAGGCGCTCCTTGAGCCAGTCGGGGCTCTCGGCCACCTTCACGCCGCTGATGGTGATACCCGAGTATCGGGTGCAGCCATCGGGAGCGTCGACCTTCACCTCCACGCCGCTGCCCTCGCCCTGCACGGGCACACCGTCCACGTCGGGGCGGGTGAGCGCGGGTGCCGAGTCGGCGTGATGGCAGCGCAGGTATGCGCTCAGGTCGCGGGCCACGCCATAGTGCGATGCCGCGTCGATGCGGTTGGGTGTGAGGTCGACCTCCAGCACAAAGTCGTCGGAGAGGCCGTAGTAGTCGGCAGCGGGGGTGCCCGGCGCCGCGGCGCCCTCGGGCAGCACGATGATGCCGTCGTGAGAGCGGCCCACGCCTATCTCGTCTTCGGCGCATATCATGCCGAAGCTCTCCACGCCGCGTATCTTGGACTTCTTGATCTTGAACTCGCCGCCCTCGGGGTCGTAAAGCACCGTGCCCACCGTGGCGACAATCACAGTCTGGCCGGCGGCCACATTGGGCGCGCCGCACACGATCTGGGTGGCGGCGCCGTCGCCGAGGTCTACCGTGGTGATGTGCAGGTGGTCGCTGTCGGGGTGTTCCACGCAGGTGAGCACCTTGCCCACCACCAGGCCGCGCAGGCCTCCGCGTATCGACTCCACTCGCTCCACACCGCCCGTTTCCAGGCCGATAGATGTCAGCGCGTCGGCCACGGCATCGGCCGGCATTTCGGTGGGAAGATACTCACGGAGCCACTTATATGATATGTTCATCTTGCAGGGTATAAATAATGTGCAAAGGTAAGAAAACTCGCCAAAACCGCCAAGAATAATTTCATACACCGCCCCTGCCGCAAGGGATGATACCCCAAGTATGATAAAAAAACGCTATCTTTGCGCTGCCTGGTGGTCAATATCCCTCATGCGGGCAGATACTTCACTATGATTAAAGACATCAACCGACAAAATGGAACTGTAGCGGGCAACGAGCGCACGCTTGAAGTGCTGCATCGCGATTTTCCTCAATGCTTTACCCCTGAAGGACTGTTTGATATCGGGGTGTTCCGCTCTCTTCTGGACGGGGCTGTCCCGGTGACCCGCGAGGGATACTCACTGCAATTTCTCGGCAAGGGCTATGCCACGCTTGTCGCCTCGACAGATACCACCACGGTGATACGCCCCGACGACGAGCACAACTCCAGGCCCGAAAACCGCGACAGCCGCAATATCTACATTACCGGCGACAACCTTGACGCCCTGAAGCATCTGCGCAACTCCTATGCCGGCGCTGTGAAGTGTATCTACATCGACCCGCCCTACAATACCGGCTCAGACGGTTTTGTATACAACGACCGTTTTGGATACACATCAGTGCAACTGCAGGAGCGGCTCGGCATATCGGCTGAAGAGGCCGGCCGTATACTCGAAATGACGACACGCGGCTCGGCATCACACTCGGCATGGCTCGCCTTCATGTTTCCGCGTCTGCTGCTGGCCCGCGACATGCTGACGCCCGACGGTGTAATCTTCATATCTATCGACGATAACGAGCAGGCCAATCTCAAGCTGCTGTGCGACACTGTCTATGGCGAGGAAAATTTTATCGCGCAGATGGTATGGAAAAGCAAGAGCGGGGGTGCCAACGATACTGCCACCATCGGCACAGACCATGAGTATGTACTTGTATACTCGATGGATGGCTCCAATGTCGTATTCAATAAAGACAAGTATGCAAGGGTCTCCACCCAGTACAACCGCGAGGACGCCCGCGGGCGCTATGCGCTGGACAGGCTCGACAAGCAGAATCTCGGCTACAGTGAAAGTCTTGACTTCCCCATCACCGGCCCTGACGGGCGGACTTATGTCGTGGAGCATAAAGACCCTGCGCAAAAGCATGCGCGCTGGCGATGGAGCAAGAGTACCGTGAGCGAGAGATACGACGAGCTGGTGTTTAAATACCCATACGTCTATACCAAAAACTACGAGAAAGATTGTGGCCTGGTGGCGCGGTCGTTGCTGACCGAAGACCGGTTTGGCCGCACCCGCACGGGCAGCACAGACCTCGGCGCTTTGTTTGACGAGAGGGTATTTGCGTATCCCAAGCCGGTGGCTTTAATCCGGCATCTGATATCGCTGGTCACGTCGGACGACGATATTGTCATGGATTTTTTCAGCGGCTCGGCCACGACGGCTCAAGCGGTGATGCAGCTCAACGCCATGGAAAAGTACGGTCATCGCAGATTTATACTTGTGCAGTGTCCCGAGGAAACCAAACGCGACAGTGAGGCACGCAAGGCCGGATACCATACAATCGATGAAATCGGGCAGGAGCGCATACGCCGGGCGGCAAAGAAGCTCAAAGATGAAGACCCTAAGCACACGGGCGACGTCGGTTTCAAGCACTTCACCCTCGTGGAGCCCGACGACCGTACCTTTGCAATGCTGGAGGAGTTTGACCCCAACGTGGTGATAGGCGCTCATAATATTCTTGACCAATTTGGTCTCGCCACCGTGCTGCGCACATGGGCCGTGCGCGACGGATATGGTCTCGACGCAGAGTTTACGCCGGTTGATCTCTGCGGCTATGTGGCGTATCTTTGCGGGCGGCATCTGTATTTTGTCGAGCCGGGTCTGATCTCGGGCGATGAGGTGAGGTCGATTGTGGCGCTCATAGACCTGTATGGCAGCGAAAAGGATTTCAAGCCCGAAAATGTGGTGCTCTTCGGCTACTCGTTTACCTATACCGAGACCGAGGCTCTGAAGAAAAATCTGCTGCCATTGCGCGACGGTATCAAGAATCTCAGAGTAAACCTTGACATCCGCTATTGACCTATGGAACTGATACTGCAAGGCGACCTGCCGCATCAGATACTCCCGGTCGAGGCTATCGCCAATGTGTTCAGGGGCGTGCCTGCCGAAAGTCAAGGTCTGTATTCCAATCCCGTGTTTGACATCTCCTCGCAGCGTCTGCGCGCCAACATACTGGAGGTGAAATCCGACCCGAGAAACAATCTGCCGCCATCGCAGCGCGGTACGGCGACAGTGGACACTCCGCTGGGTCTTGACGTGCGCATGGAGACAGGGACGGGCAAGACATATGTGTATACCCGTGCAATCTTTGAGCTTCACCGCCGATATGGCATATCGAAATTTATACTCATCGTGCCCACTCTGCCGGTGAAGGCGGGGGCGCAGGCGTTTCTTACCGAGAATTACGTGGGCAGGCACTTTGCCGACACGCTCGGGTATGATGCCCGCATAGAGCTGAGCGTGGTGATGCCCATGAAGGCGAAGAAGGGCAAGCGGTTTTTCCCGTCGTCGGTGCGCTCTTTCGTCGGGAGCAATGCGTCTGACAAGATTCAGGTGCTCCTCGTCAATCAGGGTCTGCTTGCCGGTAGCGCAAAGGTACTGAGCCGCGGCGACTACGACACCGGAGTCTTTGACTTCTTCAGCCCATTCGACGCGCTGCGCTCCACGCGGCCGTTTGTGATAATCGACGAGCCTCATAAGTTTGACAAGTCAAATATCACGTTCAAGACCATAGTGGACCGGCTCGCGCCTCAATGCGTGATACGTTTCGGGGCGACATTCCCCAGGCGCATGTATGGCCGCGGTAAGGGCAGAGTGGAAGTCGACGATTACGCCAATCTGCTGTATGACCTCACGGCCAAAGACGCTTTCGAGCAGAATCTTATCAAGGGTGTGGTGAAGGAGCATCTCGAAATCGCCGGCGCGAGTGAGGAAAAGGTCAAGGTGGTGTCGGTCTCCAAGGGTACGTCTGTCAGGCTCTGCCACACCAAAGGGCGCGACGCTGTCACGCATGAGTTTATGCCCGGCGACTCGCTGGGCCGGCTGTCGCCGTCATTGACCGGTATTACAGTGTCGGAAATCGGGAAAGATCTCATCGCGCTGTCCAATTCTCAGGAAAAGCGGGTCGGGGAGGAGTTTGCAGTCGACACATACAGCGGGTCGTATCAGGAGCAGATGCTTCGGCTCGCGCTCAAGCGGCATTTTGAGACCGAGCGCGAAAACTTCGAGCGTCCGATACGTATCAAGACCCTTGCGCTGTTTTTTATCGACAGTATACAGTCGTTCCGCGGCGATGACGACGGAGGCGGAGCCTGGCTGCGCGATATGTTTGACCGTGTCCTGGCCGAGCAACTCGACTGCGAGCTCTCCCGGCCATGCAGCGGTGAGTATGCCCGGTATCTTGAAGCCACCAAGGCAGATATCGCGGCTGCGCGGGCCGGCTATTTTGCGCAGGATGCCGCCGAAAGTGACGAGTCTGTCGCAAAGGAGGTGGAAGACATCCTACACAATAAGAAAGGCTTGCTCTCCTTTTACGGTGAAGACGGGCGGTGGAATACACGCCGGTTCCTGTTCTCGAAGTGGACACTGCGCGAGGGCTGGGACAATCCCAATGTGTTTACCATAGCCAAGTTGCGCAGCAGCGGCAGCGAAATAAGCAAATTGCAGGAAGTCGGGCGCGGTCTCCGGCTGCCTGTCGACGAGCAGGGCAACCGCATAAGCAACGAGCAGTTTATGCTCAACTATATCATCGATTTCACCGAGAAAGATTTTGCCGCAAGGCTTGTAGCCGAGATCAATGGTCAGCGTCAGGAGCCGCTCACCGCTATACCGCACCCGCTCATACTTTCGGCGGCAGCGCGCCGCGGTTGCCGCGATATGGAGTTGGTGATGGAGCTCTGGGCAAAAGGGTACATTACAGACTCGCTGTGTACAATCAATCAGTCGCGGCTGTTTGACCTATATGCCGATTATCCCGAGCTCAATACCTCCGGCATAGCCGGCACCAAGGTGAAAGACCGCAACGCCAGGCAGGTAAGGGAGGTGAGAATACGGGCTGCACGATATGCCGAGCTGAAGCGGCTTTGGGAAGAGCTCAATCGCAGATACGTCATATTTTTTGAAAAAGAGGTAAACAGGCTTGTCGTCGACGCGTTGCCGGGGATACTTGCCGGCGGGGTATTCTCTGCCCAGGTGATCAACAGCCGCCGCGAGCGCCTGGATGTAAGCGAGGGTACGGCCTCGGTGCTCGAGACGGCGGGTGTGCAGTAGCTCCTGCATGGCAAGCGCATCCCTTACCGCGAATTTCTGCGGCGGGCCAACCGCTCTACTTCCGTTCCGGTGACCGTGCTTCACGATGCTATAGTACGGTACTCAGAGCAGGCAGGGTTTGACAATGATTACATCAACGAGTCATCGCTGACACGGCTTGTAAGTGCGTTTAACGAGTGGCGGGCTGTCAATCTTCAAGGCCGGTTTCATTATCATAAAGTCGCCGGGGGCGTGCCCCGGCCGACAGCGCTAACCTATGCCGACGGTACCCCGAGGGAGGTCGTGGCCCAGGGCGTGGTCGGCGTCCATATGGACAATGGCATTGTATCGGAGAAATTTCTGTACGACTCTATAGTCTATGACTCCCCGCTTGAGCGCGAAAATGTCATAGCCGATATCGATGAGGTGGTGGTCTATGGAAAGATTCCCCGCAGGAGTATATCCATCCCTACTATCGCCGACAGCAGTTATAGCCCTGATTTCATGTACGTGGTCAGGAAAGCCGACGGCGAGCAGGTGCTTAATGTCGTGGTAGAGACAAAGGGCGTGGAAAATGAAGCTCAGCTTCGTGGCAATGAAAACATCAAAATCTCATGTGCCGAGCGCTTTTTTGAGCAGCTTGAGATAGACGGCTACAAAGTGAGCTTCAAAAAGCAGCTCAATAACAAGGCTATGAAGTCCATCATCGACGACCTCCTGAAATAGTACGGATTGAGCTCGACGGCTCTAAAAATTAAGTTAAAAATGCACGGATTCTAATCTTTTGTGCTATCTTTGCAGAGTTTAAACCGCCCTGCACGGCCATGAGAGTAAAAATACACCACGAAGGCACCAATATATTGCTTATACTGATCGCGGTCATCATCGCGGTCAACGTCCCCCTGTGGCTGTGGGTCGACTGTGTGGCCGTGCCTGTCGTGTCGACCGTGCTGTGGGCGGTATTCTTCCTGCTCGTGCTCAACTTCTTCCGCTCTCCGCGGCGCCACTTTGAGGGCGACCCCGCGGGCCTGCTCGTGGCCTCGGCCGACGGCAAGGTGGTGGCGCTCGAGGAGGTGTACGAGGGCGAGTATCTGCACTGCCGCTGCATACAGCTGTCGGTGTTTATGAGCGTGTTTAACGTGCATGCCAACTGGTTTCCGGTCGATGGCGAGGTAATCTTCTCGGCCCATCATCCCGGCCGCTTCATGGCCGCCTATCTGCCCAAGTCGAGCACTGAAAACGAGCGCTCGACAGTGGTGATACGCACTCCGGCCGGCCAGGATATACTCGTGCGCCAGATAGCCGGCGCCATCGCACGCCGCATAGTCACCTACGCCCGCCCCGGTGTGGAGGCAAATATCGAAGACCACATGGGATTTATCAAATTTGGCTCCCGTGTCGACATATACATGCCGCTCGGCTCGGAGCCGCTGGTGAAAATCGGCGACACCACCACCGGCGGTATCACCCCCGTGGCACGGCTTCACCCCGAAATCAATCCCGGGAAATGATAAAGAAACTACTCACCGCGGTGCCCAACGCCATCACCCTGTGCAACCTCCTCTCGGGCTGCGCCGCGACCTTCATGGCTTTCAATCCCGACGTCATCTACGGCTCGCTCACGGGCCTGCAGTGGTGCTGGATATTCATAGGCATGGCCGCCTTCTTTGACTTCTGCGACGGCGCCAGCGCCCGTGCGCTCCACGCTTATTCCGAGATAGGCAAGCAGCTCGACTCGCTCTCCGACCTGGTGAGTTTCGGCGTGGCTCCCGGCATGATGATGCTCAATGTGATGCTCGGCTACTCGCAGCACGAGTGGCTGTGCTTTGCCGCCCTGCTCATACCGGCGATGGGCGCCTACAGGCTTGCCAAGTTTAACGTCGATACACGCCAGGCCACGTCGTTCCGCGGCCTGCCCATACCGGCCAACGCCATCTTCTGGACAGGCGCCTGCGGCTGGATTACCCGCTACACCTATCCCGGCACCGGCGCCATGGTGGTGGTGATAGTGCTGGTATCGTCGCTGATGGTATCGGATATGCCCATGTTCTCGCTGAAGTTTAAAAACTTCGACTGGCACGAGAATTTCCGCCGCTATGTGATGATAGTGGCCACGGCGGCCTTTGTGGCCGTGTGGGGCGTGAGCGGGCTGATGTGGGCCATCCTGCTGTATATCCTCATCTCCGCCGTAGGCAGCAAACGCGTGGCGTGAGCCTGCCGCCGGCACACATCCCTCACCTCATTCTCAGCAATATCTATATGGGTACATTCCTGCTGCTCCTCATCATATTTTTTGTAATCATCCCGCTGGTGCGGGTGGGCTGGCGCGTGTGGCAGTTTCAGAGCCGTGTGCGCCATGTGCAGCGCGAGATGCGCCGCGCGGCCGAGGCCGCAGCCGGCCGCGGGCGTGGCGACGCGGATCCCCGCAGCCCCCGCCGGCGCAAGAAGATCGACCCCACCGTGGGCGAGTACGTGGCATTTGAGGAGGTCGTCGTCACCGACACCACTGCCACCGCAGCTCCCGACACTGTCGCCACTGAGCCGCAGGTCGAGGATGCCGACTGGGAAGACGTAAGATAACCATCTATGCAGTAGTATGCACAATATCAAACATTTACCCCCCCTATTTGGCTGAGCCGTCTTGACGGTAACCCACTTTTTGCCGCGCTCGCGGTATTTCTGCTCATAGCAGGCTTAGGATATCCTTTCTTTGCATCACATTACGGTATCAACTATACCGACGAGCCTTATCAGATATTGCTCGCGCGGTATCCTGCCGAGGCTCCGGCCACTTGGCTTTTTGCCGCACTCAGCCATGTGTGGGGCAGCGTCATGGGCTGGGGTCTGCTCACCATGCGCTACTTTGCCGTCACATGGATACTGATAATGTCGACGGCGGGCGCGCTTTACTTCTACAGTCGCACGCGCCTGCCGCGCGTGTCCATAGCCCTGGCGGGCCTTACAGCGCTGCTGATTGCCGAGAAAACGCCGGCATTCAGCTGGCACGCGTTTACCGACATGATGATTGTCCTGATAATCATCGCCACCCTTTGGGCGCTTGAGCGGCCATCGGCGCGCCGGCTGGCTCTCGTCGGCGTGATGGCTGCGCTGGCGACGCTGGCGCGTATGCCAAATGTGGTGGCGGTGCCTCTGCTCGTGCTCGTCATGTGCATCCGGGGCAGCTACAGCGGCGAGTGGCGCCGCATGTGGGTGCTGACCGGAGTGATGCTCGCTGCGTGCGCAGCCACGTTTGCAGCGGTCGTCACAGCGGTATTCGGCTCGCCGGCGGCATATGTCGCGGCCGTCAAGGGCGCCTTGCCCACCAATCATGCCCCGCTCGAGCTGGTGAGCGTGATATACACCACATTTATCAAGTGGTCGCCATACTGGGCCGTGGTGGCGCTGGGCGCCGTCGGCGCGATGCTCGGCGCCCGCATATGGCCGCGCCCGCGTGCGGCCGTGGCCATCAGCATGGCGGTGGCGGCCTACATCGGTCTTACGCTGGCAGACTATGTTTTTGACTACTACTTCCGGCTCATCAAATACTATCAGCTCGGTATGCTGCTGAGCGCGCTGGCATACATCCTGATAAAAGCCCGTCGTGCCGGCGGCCGCGATGTCCGGCTGCAGGTGTTGGCGATAGTGTTGCTGATGACGGTACCCGTGGCCGGGTCAAATACGGGGCTTATCCGCATCCCCTCCGCGGCGCTGTATCCTGTGGCCGCGGCCGTCGCCCTGCCGTGGCTGTCGCGCCGGGCGTGTATCTATGCGGCGTGTGTGGCGGCCGCCATGCTTGCATATCTGGGCGTGCGCACACTCACAGTGTCGTATGAAGACGCCGGCTCCCTCTTTGCCACACAGACTGTCGGACACCCGCGCCTCGAGGGCCTGCGTACCGAGGAAGAGCGCGCGGCCGATATCAGCGAGCTCATCGCGCTGATGCCCCCGGCCGGCAGCGCAGAGCGGTTTGCCACCGCCTATACCTCGACATATTACGGCTACCTGGCATATTATCTCGCCGACGTGTGGCCCACAATCTGCGCCCACGAGTGGCGGCGCGTGGCCATGCACACAGACTCTGCCCAGGTAGCCGAGTGCATGGACTTTGTGGCGACTGCTCCGCGGCCGCTGCGCGTCATATTCAAGCCCGACGACAGGCTTGCCGGCGACGCCGACCCGCTCCGCCTCGCCCTGGAGGCCGCCTCGCCCGACTCGGTGGCCGTCACGCCCCGCTACCGCGCCTACCTCTACCGCTGAGCGGCCGCGAGGTTGCAAATACCATTTTTTAATGGTACTTTTGTGGCATAAGTAATCATTGAGATGACGGAGCTACAGAAGTATTTGAGCGAGCTGGCGGCCAACAACGACCGTCCGTGGTTTGCAGCGCACCGGGCCGAGTACGACCGGCTGCGCGAGCGGTGGTATGCCGATGTCGACCGTATGCTGGCGGCGGCCTCGGCGTGGGAGCCGTCGATGGCGCGCGTCGACGGGCGCTCGGCGTCGTACCGCATTTATCGCGACACGCGCTTCTCGCCCGACAAGACGCCGTATAAGACCTACTTCTCGGCCCGCACCAATACCGCCCGCGGCGCCCATACGGCCGGCTGGTACATACAGGCCGGCATCACCCGCGCCGAGTGCGGTATATTCGGCGGCATATGGGCGCCCGACGCCGCGCAGCTGCGCAAGCTGCGCCGCGCCATCGTCGACAATATCGAGGAGTTTGAGGAAATCATCCACGATCCGGAGCTGGCGCGGCTCTATCCCGGCTGGTGGGGGCCGACGTTGAAGACCATCCCCAAGGGCTGGCCGCGCGACCACGCCCAGGCTCCGCTGCTGCGCCTGCTCCACTATGGCCGCGAGCATGAGGTCGACCCGGCATTTTTCGGCGACCCGGCCTGGCCCGAGCGCGCCGCCGATATCATGCGTCCGCTCAAGCCGCTCATCGACTTTCTCAACTACTCGCTTACCGAAGAAATATGAAGGGCATCACCGTAGGCTACGACGGCAAGCGCGCCGTCGAGAATATGACCGGCCTGGGCAACTACAGCCGCGTGGTGGTCGGCACCATGAGCGCGCTGTATCCCGACAACCGCTACATACTCATGGCCCCGCGCCTGCGCGACAATCCCCGCCTGGAGCCGCTGCTCATGCGCGGCAACATCGAGGTGCACACCCCCGCCGGCGCCCTGGCGCGCCGCATGGGCGCCGTATGGCGCTCGGCCGGCATGGTGAGCGACATGGCCTCGCTGGGGCTCGACCTTTACCACGGCCTGAGCAACGAGCTGCCGCTCACGGCCGCGATGGCGCCGTGTCCCACCGTGGTCACCATACACGACCTCATATGGCGCCGCTCGCCACGCGACTATGCCGCCATTGACCGCCGGCTCTACGAGCTGAAGTACCGCCGCTCGGCGCGCGCCGCCACCCGCATCATCGCCATATCGGAGTGCACCCGCCGCGACATCGTGAGCGACTGGGGCATCGACCCCGGCAAAATCGACGTGATATACCAGGGCTGCGACCCGATATTCACCCGCCCGGTGACTTACGACGACCGCGAGCGTGTGCACCGCGCCTACTCGCTGCCCGCCCGTTACATCATCACGGTGGGTACCGTGCAGCCCCGCAAAAACCAGCTGCTGGCCGTGCGGGCTCTCGAGGCCCTGCCCGCCGACGTGGAGCTGCTCATCGTGGGCGGCAGCGCCCGCGGATACGGCGAGGAAATCGATCGCTATGCCGCCTCGCGCGGCCTGGCCGGGCGCATACGCCGCCTCAGTGGCATACCCTTTGCCGACCTGCCGGCGCTATATGCGCTGGCCTCGCTGTCGAGCTATACCTCGCGCTACGAGGGCTTCGGCCTGCCGCTGGTGGAGTCGCTCTCGGTGGGCACGCCGGCCATAGCCTGCACCGGCTCGTGTCTGGAGGAGGCCGCCGGAGAGGGCGCCGTCTATGTCGACCCCGACGATGCGGCCGCCTATGCCCGGGCCGCCGGCGCCATCATCGCCCACACACATGTGCGCGACCGCCTCGCCGCCAAGGGGCGGCGGCATGTGTCGCGGTTTACACCCACAGCCCTGGCCGAGCAGACCATGCAGACCTACACCCGGGCAATACTTGATTTCAATCTAAAATGAACAAGACAATACTTATCATCGGCGCCGGCGGATTTATCGGAGGATTCATAGCGGCTGAGGCCCTGCGCCGGGGCTACGACGTGTGGGCCGGTGTGCGCGAGTCGACTTCGCGCCGATACCTCGACGACCCGCGGCTTCACTTCGCCGTATTTGACTACGACGACCCCGAGGCCGTGCGCGCCACCCTGCACGACTGCGCTCCGGCCGCCGGCCGATGGGACTATATCATATGGAACCTCGGCGCCACCAAGTGTGCCCGCTTCAGCGACTTCAACCTCATCAACTTCATGTACCCGCGCACCTTTGTCGAGCTGCTGCGCAGCGAGGACATGGTGCCCGAGCGCTTTCTGTACATGAGCTCGCTGAGCGCCGTCGGTCCCGCCGACGAGCGCGGATATACTCCCATCACCTCGGCCACCGTGCCCGACCCCAATACCCGCTACGGCCTGTCGAAAATCAAGACCGAGACATACCTGGAGACGCTGCCCGACTTCCCCTGGATCATCTTCCGCCCCACCGGCGTCTACGGCCCCCACGAGCAAGACTATCTGATGATGGTCAAGAGCATCGACAGCGGCTGGGACTTCGGGGTGGGCTACCGCCGGCAGCTGCTCACATTCATATATGTCGAGGATCTGGTGACGGCCATGTTTCAGGCACTGGAGTCACCGGCCACCCTGCGCCGCAAGTATATCATCAGCGAAGACCGCGCCTACACCCAGGCGGAGTTTCGCCGGCTGGTGGCGCGGCTGCTGGGCCGGAAACTGGTGGT
>OFFM01001089.1_pt1 | contig 16647 bp, 15 predicted proteins | sample 1521401 | NCBI WGS metagenome assembly OFFM01 (sample SAMEA3504118, study PRJEB24116) | mouse gut metagenome | biome: mouse gut; feature: mouse-associated habitat; material: faeces | place: Denmark | collected 2011
GAGCGTCAGCGTCCGCCTTGGTCTTGCGCCTGCCGCTCTTGGTGAACATCCCGATTCCCAACCCGCCCGCGATGCCGCCGAGCGTTTGTAATAAGCTTATCCATTCCATAATGCTTCCAAAATTAACGCCCGACACCGCGATGCCGGGCGTATCCGTTGAACATCATCCTATGGTCATCGCCACCATGCGCAGCACATCCGAAAGCAGTGCCTTCGTCTTCTGGGGATTCCCCAACGTAACCTCTCCGTCCGCACCCAAGGAGCACACAGCCGCGAACTCCTCCGCGCTGATGGCGCGAAGCTCCCTGCCGCACGGTTTCATGGCTTCCTCGCCCCTCATGCGAGTGTAAGCCTCCACAAGCGCGGTCTCGTCCTCTGTGAACCCTGCCCTGCGCTCCTCCGGCTTCTTCATCGCCTCTGCGTCATAATCGGGACACATCTGCTCCTTGAGTTTCGCCAATGCGTCCTGCATGCGGCTCTCATACTCCGCAGCCGCACGCGAATAATCCACCTGAAGCAGGATAAGCGAGGCGAGCGTCTTGCCGTCTATGCTCCTGTCTCCTTTCGAAAGCGGAAGGGCGTTGTAGAAGATGTTGCGTGCAACAGCCTCATCCCATGTTATCGACTCTACGGATTTGTTCTCTTTCTCTGATGTCTTCTTCTCTGTCTTCTTCATGACTCCAATGTGTTTTAAGCGGTTAATACAGTCTCTACGGGATTCTCTTCGGAAAGGGCGGTGATGAATTCCTCCACCATCTGGAGCACTTCGAGGCGTGTCAGCGTCTCGCTCTTGATGTTCCAGCGGATGTTGAGGTTGTCGGCACCGTATTGGTCGAACGATGCCAGCGGCATGTCGACGCCCTGCTCGCGCACCTCCCCTGTGCTCACGTTCTGCATCCCCTGCGCATTGTAGGTCACGGATGCGGTTATCTCCGCGCGGCGGTCTGTGTCCGCTGCATTGCTCATTCTCACTGTCGCGTTCTCAACGCGCTCCACTCTTGTCTTCTTCATAATCTCTGAATTTTATGTTTATGTAAAATATGTTGTCTTTATTCCACAAGTTCCGGTCTATCCGGATCAACAGGCTGCAACGGCAGATCCGGAATCTCCAGCCGTGTTATGAGGTCTCCGCTGCCGCTGTTGCTGTAAGCAAGGTCGGTAGCCGGGTCTCCGTTGGTGCGGTAGATGTTCCAGCGGTAGGTGTATGTCTTGCTCTCGTCAAGCTTCACGCCCAATAGTCCGGAGAACGTGAATCTCGTGCTTGTCAGAAGGGGATTGGTGGAGACCAGGCAGTCGGGCGGGTTCTCTCCGTCACATTCCACCTCATGTTTGATTGTCGTCACAAGTTTCCCGCTTCCGAGCGAGTTGGTCTTTTCGTAGATCGAGACATCGAAATGATATGTGCCCGCGTTGTAAGGACCCTGCCAGTGACCGTTTATGGTATAGCGGTCGCTGATTCCCGCCTGCAATGCAGAGACCATTGTTATCTCTATCTTCTTGCCTGTCGGCACAGGCGGCTCCATCACAAGCCCCACAGCCCCGTGACACGCGAAGGCGCGTCCCGTGATGGTCGTTGTCGAGACCTCGACCCATTTGGTGAAATCACAGATGCTGTCCGGTGATTTTATATGGCGCATGAAGAATATGGTCACAAGCCTGTTCTCCTGCGCTGTCAGGAATTTCTCGGGCGAATGGGAATGCACCGTGTCGTAGCTGAAGTTCGACACCTCCGCAAGCCATTGCGTGAGCCAGTTCCCCGCCGCGTTGCGCATAGGCAGGTAAGGATAATCAGTCGCATCATCGTCCTCCTTAAGAGGCCCGGCATACACCATGGCACGCGCCCAATGCTCCTTGCGCTCCGTGTCGCTTATCAATATGCAGGGATGGTAATTCTCCAGACCGCCCCACACAGAGTTTGTCGCTTTCGCGATCTCCCCCACATCGATTCCCGTTGGAGCAAGGTCTATGTCGAACGATACCTGTATGTCCCCGCGCATCATCGAGGCAAGGAAATTGACCGTGCCTCTGGGATTGAACTCCGCTGCGTTGCTGTAGCCGTCGAAATCACCAAGGCGCATCCAGTCCTCCCCCGGACGCGGCGGCAGGTATTCGAAACAGTCATGCAGCCCCGTGAGCTGTCCCGGTCTCCCAGCGCACCTCACGCCCCAGAAGATCCCGTTGCCCCAGTCCTCCGATGTCCCCATGCGTTCACGGTCGGTCAGTTCACCCACCTTGTCGTAACGCACGGGCTTGTGCTTCGAGGCGGGGTTTATCTTCCCGTGCAGGTTCGAGCACGCATACCCGATGTCGAAACCGTTCTTACGCGGAGCGATACCCAGCACCTTGTACACATCAGAGCGCACATCCACACCGTATTTCACTCCATCGCGAACCTCCGTATATATCCTTGTTCCGTTGTTTGGCATAATATTGTCATTTATTTTGTACCGTTCCCCGTTCTCAGAGCGGGGCGTTTGTCATTTCTTCTCAAGAACCGCCACCCGATTGCTCAGTTCTGTCAGCCTTCTGTCCACATCACTCACCTTATCCACTATCACAGGCATCGCTGCCAGTGCGATCTTACCGTAGTCGGCATAGTGCTTGCCGTCTATCTCCCTTGCTGTCCCCTCGTTTATATTCAGATAGCCGAGATTGAACAGAATGTCAGCCTCCCCGTTCGCGTTCCATCCCGTATAAGATTCAAGCGAAGAGAGGTCGTTGAAATCAAGGATATTCCCGGTTATCGACTCATCCGTCTCACCGCCTCCGTAAAGATGCCCGATGAAAGTCTCCGTCAGCATCCCCTCCGGAAGCAGAGCCGCATCCGAGGCAAGTCCCAGCGCGGACATATTCCCCGTGGCATACGCGTTCCCCTCGATCCTCAACGCCCCCTGCGAAGCGTCATAGCTCAGAGTGACACCCCCTATCTTAAGCCGCCCGTCAAGCGTCAGCAGACCGTCCTTATCCAGCACAATCGGAGTCGAAACCCACGTGTAGTTGTCATGGAAGGCAATCGAAAGCTTGCCGCCCGCCGGACTCAGATAAGGACCCGCATTCCCCGCAGGCTCGAAGAAAAGCTCATCATAGAGACGCACCTTGTTGGTCGCGGTCAGAATGCCGTTCACATCCAGCGTACCCCGCACGATGGCGTTGCCCGTAGCCGTCAGCTGACCGTTCACCGTCACCGCGCTCTTCAACTCTGCAGCTCCCCATACCGTCATCTGTTTGTTGAGAGTGGCATTGCCATCACCGTCAATCGCGAACCAGCATTGCTTCCACGTCTTGCCCTCATGCCTGTTTATAGAGAACCCCGTGCCCGCATTGTCCGCACCGATATAGCAATAGTCAGAAAGAAAGAGACTGCCTTTTATGCCCGCTGTCCCGTCGAAGCTCTGTCCCCAGATAGACTGCGTGGTCTGTAGCCTGGTAGCCGACGCGACATTCGATGTCACGAACGCGAATTCATTCCAGCTTATCATCTTGCCGTCCTTGTAGCGACAGGAGGAATACCAGCGGTCATTATTGTTATGATGCACGAGATGCGCCTGGAAATGGTTGTTGTTGAAATTCGCGCCAAGCACGATACCGGAGATCCAGCCTGTCACCGGAGCGTCCTCTATATTTTGTGCGCTGTAGAAGCTCTTGCACGGCAAATCATACAGCAACCCATCATAATTACCCCCTCGGTTGATAAGGAAATCCCCCTCATGGTGTCCGTCAACCATATCCGCGTCAAGTCCGCTGCCGCTTCCGTCAACCGTCTTTATCTTCGCCAGCACGTCCGCGGCGGTATAGCCGCTCTTCCTCACATAATCCGCATCAAGCACAGAAGCGTAATTCGTATTGTCGAGGATAGTCTTCCAATCCCCGAATGTCCCCACTCCGCTGCGCCAGCGCAAGGAGATCTTGCTTGAATCCCCGGTGTTCGCGGGACCGCAAAGCTCCCACGTATTCCAGCTCTTGTTTGCCCCTCCGATTGTCAGGGAAGACCACCATCCGCTGTTCATATACCGCGAGATCTCCATCTTCGTGCCAAGAGCGGTCTCCGGTGTCGGCTCGCGCTCATTGGTGCTGCGCAACGCAAGAGCCTCCTTGGCATAGTTGAGAGTGATCTTGTTGCTCACGCCATTCTTTGTCCACAGCAGGGAATCTCCATACTGCCCCAATGCCGTCACATACTTCGCCTCCGCATCCGTCTTCTTCAGCAGATGCGATATATCCTGGTGCTCCGTCAGGAACCCAGCCCCTTTCAGCGCGGTCACATCAGTGCGCAGGGCGTTGATGTCCGTAAGCAGACCGTAGCCCAGCGTAGCCGAAAGCACCGCACCCGCCGAGGCGTTGTAGTCGTTCCAGTTGTCAAGACGGTCATAGCTCACGCCAGAACCGCCCGTGCCCTGTCCGCTTGCCGCTCCTTTCGAAGCAACCTCCCCGTCAGAGTAAAGCGAGAACTTCGCCCGTATTGCATAGCTCCCATCCGCCTGTAGCTCCTTGACGAAAAGCTCGTCAAACACCGAGCGCGGAAGATACTTCGATGCAGCCTCACTGCGCAGTGTGTTTCCGAGCGATGTGATCTCGCTGCGCAGCGAATTGCCGAGTGTCGCTAATTCATTGGTCAGAGTCTCGCGTATCACTACCGTCTTGTCATCCCGCGTGCTGTCGTTGCGCCATAGCACCCCTACCGAGACGTTGTCGCCTCCCGTTATGTCCGCGCCGGGCATGTAAGATTCTCCCGAATATCCTGTATATCCTGTCTCCTTAAGCTCCGGCTCACGGTTGGCGATGACATCATACTTCAGACCGCCACGCAGGAAAACGCAGCTGTAGCCCTGCTTGAGTCCCCTAACGACAGAACCTATCGTTATCTCGTTGCTGTCATAGTTTCCGCATGAAAGCATCGAGAATGTCGTCCTCACATCCGACCATCCCAATGTTGTAAGGATAAAATGGATATGGTTGTTGTTCCAAGGCTCCAGACTCGTGCCCGACGGAGAACTTATCTCGCAGTCAAGCTCCAGCTTGTCCCCCGCGAACAACACGGGATAGAACGTCCCCGTGTCGAGGTGGCTGAGGTCTACGGTGTAGCGTCTCCGCAGACGGAAAGACTCGCCAAGATAGCGGTACATGTTCCCCGTGGTGATGAACCGCTCCCACTCCCCCGCCTTGCCGTTGTTCACCGAGCGGTGCCACAGGTCGTTGTAATTCGGGCTGGTCATTATCTCGTGGAAATACATCCCGTTCCATGTAAGACGCAGTGCCTGTATGTTCGCGTTCCCGTTCTCAACGGCATACACACCCTTCTTCGGATAGCTCCATGTCCCGAACTCCGGATAGCTGCCCTCACGCGCCTGTCCCGCGCCCGTACCTAATGGCACAGCCGATGACAGGTAAGTCAGCCTATGGTAGCGTATCGTGGAGATGTCACCTGCCACAACGCTGCGCAGGCGGCTCGTCTCCGTGGCGTAAGGAACAGCCAGCATGTTCTCCACCCCGTTCTTATACCACAGCACGACATCCCCGCGTGCGCCAAGAGCCGTCACATAAAGCTTCGCAACATCATTCTTCACCGCTGTCTTCGCCGCCTCTATGTCGGAAAGCTCCGCGATGTCAAGACCCTCTATCGCGGTCAGACGGTTGCCAAGAGACGTGATGCCGCTTGCGTTCGCGCTCACAGAATTCCCCAGCGAGGAAATATCCGAAGCAGCCTGCGTCAGCCGCGTATGCAGGTCGTAACCCAACAGGGCGGAAAGCACATACCCCGCCTTGTCGGAGCTGTAGGAAGCCCAAGAGTCTAAGCGGTCGTAGGAGCCGCCTCCCGTTGTCCCTCCCGAAGAGGAGCCGCTGTCGGATACCGCGCCCTTGCTTGCCATCTCCCTCTCCGAATAAGCCGAAGTCGAGAACCGCAGCGCACCCTGTGCCGCATCCCACGTTATCTCGCATCCCCCGATGGTCAGTGACTGCCCCGCAGGTATCAGGACACCCGCATTGAGCGTCAGCAATCCCGACATAACATCTCCGGACTTAAGAATGAAGTCAGCCGTGTTCCGGATGCCGCCGTCAGCCGTCAGAAGCTGCAAGGAAGTGCCCCCGCGTCTCTTTATCGTGTCGGCGGTCACAGTGCCTGTGACAGAGAGCCCGTTGCCGAAGGTGGTGTAATCAGCAACCCTAAGTCCTCCGTTGAAGGTGACATTCTTGCTGCCGCGTACTATCTCTATCGCGTCAACATCCACAGTCTCGTCCCCGTTGCGCGTGCCTATTATCAGCTTGTCCTTACCCGTGTATTTCACATAACCGCCATACGTTGAAGTCCCGCCCTCACGGAAAAACAGATAACGGTCATGCGTGTCCCACGGGCAATCGATCAGCACATGCGTCCCGAATATCTTCTGCCCCGTGATCTTCTGCTCCGTGTCAAGCGTCACATATCCCGCGAGCTGGCTCTTGTCGGCCTTGTTCGAAAGCAGGTTCGCAAGGGTGTCAGCCTCCGTGTATGTAGCGAGAAACGCCACAATCTCCTCCCACTTGTTGAGCACATTGTCACCGTCGCTCCCCATTATCGCGGAAAGGTCGGTCGCTGCCTTGTTCCACCGCGTGCGCTCGCTGCCTGTGATGTGCCGCACAGAATCCGCCACATGCGTATCCAGCAGCGTCCGCGCATCCGCGAGACCCTGCCTCAGCTCCCAGCCAAGGTTCGCACCCAACGCGTCCTCCGTGCTCTTCCCCGGATCCGCAGCAGGCCAGTCGCGCATCAGCCCGAACAGGCTGCCGCCGCCCCCGCCGCCTCCGGTGCCCCCCGTCCCCGAATCCGTGGTCGCGCCAAGAGCGGAAAGATTTCCCTCCGAATAGAGATCAAGGCGCGATTTTAGCCTCACAGCAAGGGAAGCCTGGCTGTAGTCAAGCTCCGCCCCATCCGAAGCCACCGGAATCAGAAGCGAGCGCAGGCCTTCCAGTCTCTGGGTCAATGTCGAGATCTCACCCGCCATCGAAGCCGAAACGCCCTGCCCGCTGCCCGTCGAGTGAAGCGCACCCGCGGTGCGCGCCCCCTTACGCCTCAACGATATCTTAACCCCAGTCAATTCCATATATCAAAAATCTCAAAATATTAAACCATACATAAACGCCACTCAGATCTCGCGCAGACGAAGACGCGCGCTCCCCGCCTGGATGTCCCGGTCACAACGCAACGCATAAAAAACCATATCACGACGCGCCGGATGAAGCCACGTCCGGAGCATCAGATCTCCACCAGGATCCATCACGCCCTGCTCAAGCTCCACACGCATCCGCGAACCCTCCCGATAATGCCAGTCCACAAACAGCTGCTCAGCCTTCGCACTCGCCTCAGTCCGCGGATCATAAAGCGACGTCACCCCCGCTCCCGTCCGAAGATCCGTCACCACCGCACGCCCCATCACATCCCGAACACCGAAATCAGCACGCTCCGAAGCCGTCAACGCCGAGCAGATCCGGAAATCAACATCATCATGCTCATTCTCAAAGCTCTCCTCAGTGTCCGAAGTATACACGATCTCACTATCCTCAAGCGGATCATCCTTGCCGTTGTCGCTTATCACCTTCACGCAGAAATCCTCAAGCCACACAGCCGACACCGAATCCATCATGCAATAATACCCCGCAGGCACCGACACCCGGTCACCCTCACACCATTCATCATGATGATACATCGGGCGCTCGCCCCAAAGCTCATTCTCCGGGCCAAGGATCATAAACCGCACAGCCCCGCTCACATTGTCCTCACGCCTCACCGGAATCACCGTCCCCCCCGCATCATCAAGCAGCAGAGGATAACCCGCATTCTTCCGGATATCATGCCGTGCCCCCACAAGAAGATCACCCACCTTCGGATCAAAACCAATGGAAAACGACTGCCGGTAAAACTCATCGTCATCCGCGCAATCCTCGCGCTCCCGGAAATAATCCCAGTAGAAATCATCAGGATCCCCCACAGTCCCCACGCGCTGCCTCACACACTTGTCCCCCACAATCATCATGCAACGCAACACAGGCACAAACCCGATACCATCCTGAGCGTAATGCTGCCCGTTGATCACAGTCCCGTTCATCTTCCACGACTGCGGGCTCTCACCCTCCGCGAAAAGATCCAGACCACTCCCCGAGCCGCCCCCGTTGGCCACGCAATCCGCAGGAACGCCCGTCTCCACAGGCCACGGATCCGGATGCTCATACGCCCGGTAGAGACGCTGCATCACCCGCAGCTTATCCTCACCCATCTGCACCTGGCAATTCGAAGCGATCCCCATAATCCCCAGAGTGCTGTCATAATCCGGAAGAGGAAAAGCACGATGAAAATCCCCCCACGAAGGAGAAGCCATAAACGGAGCCAGCACAATCTTACCCGAAATATCCAGATAACGCGTCGTCCCGTAATCAGAAGGGGAGAAAACCCCGCCCGCGTCCTCATACACCGCACGCGGAGCCGAAGCACGGAAAAGACCGTTAAGACGGTTCATCTTCACAGCCTCGCTCCCCGTCACGCCAGTCACCCCGTTGAAAGGAGCACCCGTCCCGTTCACACCCACAACCATCACACGGCTCTTCGTCATATCAGTCTCGACGCCATTGTCGCCAACCTTGAAATCAGTCCGCGCCGTCGATATCTCAAGTATAGCCGCCCCACGCTGCTGCACCACATCATCCGGCACCCGGTTCTCCCACACACCGCCATCAGTCCTGCCGGCGTAGAAATCACGTCTCACACCATCATCACCCGCGCAATAAAACCGCCATCCCCGGTTCTCCATCACACGCACCCACCAATCCCTGCGCCACACACGGTCCGAAGGCTGGTTAAGCTGCATGCTCCCCCACACCTTATACAGGAAAATCCGCACATCGTCATAACACTCATTCAGATCCACCTTCCCATCCTTACCCTTCGCAAGCTCCACATCCCACTCCGTCATGTAAAGCGTCCTGCGCCTGTAAGGACTCGTAGCCTCATCCGCATCCAGAGGATCCCTCACCGCATCATCCATCTCCCCCAGATCACACACCACCGTATAACGGTTGAAAATCTCCCCGATCTCAAGAGTCCCATCCTCGCCATACGCCCCGACACGCTCCCGGTCCGGTGAAGCGCACCCGCCGTGCGCGCCCGCGATCTCCAGCCGCTCCCCCGCCTTCAGATCATCCCAGCTGAAAATCAGATAGCCATCCCCCAGCTCCATGATATGAAGATTCAGGAACTGAAGACACTCCTTCACCACATCCTCCAGCGTCCACCGGCTCTCATCATCCCCCGCCTCACCGCAGAACAGACCGCAATCCACCCCGCAGCCGTAAAGAGCCCCGACGCCCCCCGGCTCCATCAGATAATCCGACGCCACGCGAACACTCTGCGCAGAGACATCGCCGTCAACCATCCGCAGACACTCCGACACAACATCCCACAGCGACATCCGCCCCGTCCTGGCTACATCCCAACGCTGCCACTGCAACGCACCCAGACGGTCAACGCAATTCACCTCCAGCGTATCCAGAACCGAATTGTAAGCCTGCGAATAAGTCCGCGGAAGAACAAACCCACGGAACAGAACCTCACCCTCACGCACAACCCGCACCGTAGCCTCACGGCAATCGGCACGGAACAGATCACGGATATAATCACGCGTCTCAAGCCGGATCACAGCCGAACGCCTCACCAGAACATCCATCACATCATTCGTCTCCCCGGTGATCACCAACGCCTCCTCAGAAGCGAACCAGATCCCCGCGCTCCCGTCATCAAGACGAACCGTGCGACCCGAATCGCCTCCGGTCACAATCTCCACCGAAGTCACACGCCCCTGTGTGTCCCCTATCTCTCCGTAATACCTCATACCTTCCGTCCGCTTACACGTTTAACCCTGCTGTAATTCCGCTGCACCAGCTCGATATCCGAACCCTTGATCCGTCCGAAAACCTCCACACGCTGCACCGCGCCCCCAGGCTCCCCGATCAGATCCCGGAGCTTATTCAAAGGAGCGATAACCTCCGGATTATTCCGAGCCCCCGCATACTCACCCACCAACGCCATCGTCGGACCCGAAACGATACCACCGTCCGCAAACGCAGTCACCTGCTTGATCTGAGCCACTGTCGCAACAGCCGTAGCCAGACCCGAAACAGCGAACGCGATCCACTCCCACGGATTCCCCTGGCCTCCTTTTTTAGCCGAAGCAGCAGCAAATCCCGCCATCACATTCGCTATCGCGCCCGCGATAATCCCCGCAACATTCAGCATCGGAGCCTCCATCGCATCCCCAAGCGACGAAAAAGCCGACGCTGCGCTGCGCCCGAGATTCGCGATATTATCCACATCCTTTGCCAGATTGTTGGCCTGTATCTGCGATTTCTTGAACTGCTCCGGGATATCAAGAAGCTCGTTTTTAATTTCTCCCTTGTCTATCTGCAATTTGATTTTCAGAGGATCATTTTTCAGCTCATCGCACATCTCTTTATATAGATCACGCATGCGCTGACGGCCGTTCTCGATATTTACCCAGATCTTAAGATCCGCGATATTTCTTTTATGCTCCTCGATCTCGCGTGTCATCTGCATTATGGAATCCGGATCGATGGTGAGCTTCATTTTAGACTCCAGTTCCGAAACCTTTCCCTCATGCCATGCGATGGAGCCCTCCGGCGCGGGAGTCTTGTCTTGCTTGTTATCTTTGTTATCGCCCGGGCGCGTTCTGGATCCAATAACGGGCATTTTCATATTTGCAAGTTTCTGGGCATTCTCCCGCATATCCTGCATTATGTTAGCCGTTGTCTTGTCCAGATATTCAAGATAATTTGAAGTTACGTCCAGCTGCACCTGAGGTAAATTGAATCCTCTGTTTATAAAACCAGGAAGCCCCGGTTTTGCTTTGTCATCCGTGCCGAACTGTTTGAAAGGATTGTCCCCCGGTTTTATTATGGGGTTGAGCTGCTGCTGTGTTTTCTTGGAACCATCCGCATTATGGGTAGCCTTGTAGCGGGCGGCTTCCACTTGCTCAAGTCTTGAGGCAAGCACACGCGCCTTCGCCTCGAGCATGATCTGTTGTGTGTATGTCTCGGAATTGGCTGTTAGAGCCTTGTACCATTCGGCAAGATCACTGAAATAACCCATGGTCTCCCCATAGGTGTTGTTAAGCTCATCCACAAGCTTTTTCTCAGCAGCCTTCGACCCCTGAAAGTCTTTTATAGCCGCGATATGGTTTGCAAGCTGGGCGGAAGTCTTTGCAACAGCGTCTGCCACTTTATCCTGCTGACTCGCCACTTCCTGAATACCCTCTGCCGCGTCATCCGCCGCATCCGATACCCCGTTGAGAGTGTTAACTATAAACATTACAGCCTCACCTATACCCCATAAGGCAATACCGACACCCGTAGATATCAAAACACTTTTTATGATACCACCCAATGACCTTATGACGGCACCCAAAGTCTTCACCGTGATTACAAATGATTTTGATATGGCATCAGTTCCCGTGATTGTGTTTCCGAGCATTTTTATAGAGGCATTCGCAGCAGTAACCTGTTTTGTCATATTCACAAAAGAACCTGCCACCTGCATCACGCCACCGTTTATTTTCTTTAGATTCATGAAAGCTGTGACAAGTTGATTGGCCAGCTGAACAGAAGGTGCTATATTTTGAAGGAAGCCACCTAATACTTCCTTTGCATCCCCAATGCTGTTTGAAACCTGCTTCATTTTTCCCGCCGGAGTCGCGGCAAGTGCCGCATTCATCTCGCCCACGTTGTTAGTGATAATCTGGGCGAGTGCGGCCGCACGCTCCTCCTCCGTGCCGAATTTCACTGCCTTCTTCTCAGCTTCGGTGAATGTTATGCCTACGCGCCTCAATGCTTCGACCTGCCCCTGCATAGCCTTGCCCAAAAGATTGCCAACAGTCACCGCATCCCCCGATGTGGCATTCAATCCCTTCTGCTGCGCCACAAGGTTATTCATCGCGGGAATCAATGTCTCCAGAGCCGCGCGCGATGAGAGGAACGTGGATATCTGCTGCGCACCTGCGAGCTGGATCTCATCCCCGATCACTCCGAGCTGCTGCTGCGCAGAGCAGAGATCTTTGATCGCCTGTATCTCCCCCTCCGCGGCGCTCATGCGCTGCCGCATCACAGTCTCAAGCTTCGTCTCCGCCTCAACCTGCACGGAATACGCATCCGTCAGGTTCTGCATCACAGAACTTATATCAGACAGAGATTTCGAAATTGAATCCAAACCCACTGCTGTGGAGGCAAAATTAATAAAATTCTTTTTCACAGCCTCTGCCTCCGTCACCGTCCCCTGCATCACCTTCCGGAGCTCAGCAGCATCCAGAGTCAGCTTCTTGAAGCCATCCTTCCCCTCCGCTACAGCGAAAGATATTGAAATCGTACTCTTCGACATAACATTTTTATTATATCCTCGTTATTACATAAAATGGAAATATGAAATTCAAGAAATCCAATACACTGCTCGTCAATGGCAAGCCTGTGAAGATCCCCTTCGCATGGACTATTTGCGGCATAATAATATGCATTCTCCTTGCAGCCCTCTGCGTTGTCGGGCTCCCATTGCTTTTCTATCTCCTGTACTCTCACTACGCGGAAAACGGAGAAAGCGGAAAAGCCACTTTTTGGCTCATTGCCCTCGGAATTTACGGAACTTTCCTTGTGGGTGAGATAATTTTTTATCCATTCACGCGTGCTTACAAAATAATGTCAAAACAACACGACTAAAACTCTCATCCCCATTTCTCCAGAGCTTTCCGGGCCCGATCAAGACGCTCCTCGTAAGTAAGGGATTCAGCAGCCACCACGTCATCGCGCTTCTCCCAAGGGAAAGGCAAAAGCCCCTTCGGTGTCAGCTTCCCCTGCACATGCGGCTGCAGAAGCATCGTCGACTCAAGGCGCATACGCTCCCACTCCCCACGGTCAATCTCCTCCTGCCACGTGTTCCATGAAGCGGCAGCCTCCGAAAACTCTTCAGGACGGAGGGCGCGGAAATCTGAAAGCCGCATCCCCATCCGTCCCAAAGCGTAACCTAAGATTTTCCGGATCCCCGGCGAATCTTTTTTTTTAGATCGGAAGAGCACACGTCTGAACTCCAGTCACTGCGCGTCCGTCGTCGAGTGAAGCGCACCCGCGGTGCGCGCATCCTCCTCAGCCATAGCCGCAGCCCACGCGTTTAGCTCATCCACGCCCAGGCGATCCGCGAAATCCCGCAGCCCAAGCTCCATCGGATTCCCCTCACGCCGCGACGCGCTCCGAGTGCATGCCCACAGCCATGTCACCATGTCCGTCATATTCCCCGAAGCGATGCGGTCCTGAGCCTCCGCCCCCGTCTCGTCGCGGAAATCAAGGAAAGCGCCCATCGTCACATAGCAGGGATACTCCCGCCCGTCAATTGTAATCCTCATTACGCTCATGCCGCAGGTGACGCGCCCTCCGTAAGCGCGCTCTCGTCAAAAACAGTAGGAGCACCGGCATTGCTCAACGAAATGCTGTAGGTGGAATCATCCTGAGCCGGATCCGTTCTCTCCAGGGAATCGATCACACACAGACCCCCGAGATAAGGCTTAGTGTCAGAACCGCGCTCAAGACACTTGATCTCGACCGGCTCACCAGTCTTCCATAGCTTCAGCAAAGCCTTGAAACCATTCTCCTTCTCATCATAGAACACAAGACCGTCAGCCTTCACCGTATAGCTGAGACCAGACACCGTCTTATCCTTCCACAACGAATCCTTCATCGGAACCGAAGCCTCCGGCTTCACCGCATGATCCTTCGTCTCCGACTGGAACGACGCAGTGTGCGTGGTGCAATGCCCCACAGCCTTGCCCCCCACGAAAAGCAGCATGTCGCTGCCATTGCAATAACCCTTCTTCATATCGATAGATTAAAAATTAATGACTGTATAAAAGTATCATCCTGCCAATCCTCAACGGCATCGGCAAGAACACAATTGCGGACATACAACCCGCATGTCCCCCATATCTGCTGATTCTCGAAACAAGCCCGGACCGCCTCCGCGATATCCACGCTCTCCGCATAATCAGAAGAAAGGCAATAGATCTCGATCTCGGCTCCACGCGCCGGAGCCCCGTCCTTCACCGGAATCCCCGTCAGCGAAGCCCGCCGGTAATAGATGCAAGGCAGCTCCGCAGAATCCGAAAGCACCGGATAGATAGCCTTCACACGGTCCCGCACGTTGCTGTCCTCGCTCAACGCCTCATAGATCACAAGACCCGCGCTCAACGCCGTTCTCTTATCTGAATTTTCCTCCATACTTCAAAGCTGTCTTCTCAATATTACCGACAATCTTCTCCTTAAGCGTCCGCTCCACCTCCGGACCGAACGTCGCCTTTGTCTTATCCATAAACCGGAACACCGGCATCGCTCCCGTCCTGCGCCCTTTCCCTTCCCGCGCCCAGGTGAAACCACCTGACCGGCGGTATTTAGTGGTCCGGCGCTGTCCGGTGCCACCCTCCGCCCAGAGGGGAACAATGGCATCCTTCGCCTGATGAGCCTTGGTCTTGCGCTCAGATTCGGAAAGTCCGGAATAATTCACCCGCTTCTTCCTTGTGCCGATCGTCACCCGGAAACCAAGGCTCTTCTTCCATACTACCTTCCTCACGCCCTTCTCCACATGCTTGTTGCTCTTAAGCCCCGAAGCACGCAGATTCTTCACAGCCTCCTTCCGGAGCACCGCAGCCGCCTGCCCGAACGCACCGCGCATAGCCTGCACGCGCCTCTTCGGCTCCAGCTCCTCGAACATCCGCATCAGCCGCGAATCATCATATTTGAATTCAGCCATAATCTCAGTCTTTTGTCCCGTCAGGCGCATTCAATGCGCCCCCATCAGGTGTTCACACGCTCGCAGCTAATCCGCTTCATGTCAAGACCCGGATCCGGAAACACAGCAACCACATTATAAAGCGTGTTTGTCGTCAAATCCCTGACACGCATCTTCTCCTCAACCGGCGCGTGGATCCGGAGCTTGTATTCCGCCCGGTAATCGGTGAAGAGCTCACCATGCTCCACACGCTCGCTCGCAGTGTGGCGCGTACGCTCGGCATAGACCACCGGCAGCTCACGCCATTCTGTGCGCTTGCTCCCGTAGCCATCGCCCGTTGTCTCCTGCCTCAGCGGAATCAATATCGGTCTCAACCTTCCTGCTCTCATAACTTCTGGTAAGGACGGATCAGCGACTCGAAAAGCGCGTTAGGCTTCTCGGTGCCCTCCGGCGCGCTGTAAAACTGAGCAACCCGGATAAGCATCGCCTGACGCAGGGGAGCCGGCCAGCGCCCGCCCCCTGCCTCAAGCAATTCCTCGGCTGTGCGCCCCGTGATCCTGACCGTCTCCTCCTCCGCCGCCTCACCTAAAGAAGCCAGCAGCGTGTCGTCCTGGTCGAAATCGACGCGGCATTGCCGTTTTATCTCATCGAGCCGCAGATCTATCATGCTGTAACTTTGTAAAGCGCGAACGCCTCCGGACGCAGAGTCGCGGTGCCGAAATCAACGTTGATCGTAAACTTCACCTTGTTCGAGCCCGCTCCGGTGTAAGGATCCACGATGAAATACACATCTCCGAACTGACCCGCAACCTGATAGTTGAAAGCACCCAGACCGATGTTACCCTCACCGATCGCGTTGTGGCAGAACACCGGAAGACCACACAGTCTGCCATCCTCGATACACATGATGCCGCTGCCGGCATCCTTCGGGGTCGCCTCGAGCTCCGCCTTGGTAGCCTCGGTCATCACCCACACAAGAGAGGAAGACTTGACACCCTTGGCAAGCAGCGCGGCCTTCTCCTTGTTCAGAGCCTTGAACGAAAGCTGCACAGCCTTCGCGGTCTTGCCCACGAACGGACCCGTGATCGCGCAATCCGCAGTCACCTTTGTCGGAGAGATAAGGATAGTGTTCATCACATCCGCGATCGCCTTAGGCATCAGAGTGCGGATAATGCCCTCAAGCTTGCCGTCAGAATTGAAAAGAGCCTCACGCGTCGCGGAAGTCGTGATACCGATACGCTGAGTCACAGTCGCAACCTTATCCAGATTGATCTTCTGCTCGGTCAGCTCCACATTCTCGCCCGCGATCTCGGCATTCAGGGCCTCGACAACCGGCCATTCGTAAGAACCGCGGCAACCCGTCGGCATCTGAATGCCGATCTGCTTATAGATAAGCTCCTCCTCCAGGGGATAAAGAACATCCTGAACGGAAATCGGGAAAAGACCCGTGTTCTTGATATCCTCCGTAAGATGAGGATTGGATGTGTTGGACGGCACCGCTCCTTCCGCGCGGAACTGCAGCTCCATCACCTGCCCGCCGCTCACGATCGTCTGAAGACCCTCGCGCATCTTCTGAGCCTTGGTCTTCTCCGGAGCGCCTGGCGCAGGCAAAGAGCTCTGCATACGCATCGTCAGGAACGTGCGCTCACGCTCGAGCGACGCCACCTCAGCCTTCTCGGCGTCAGTCATGTCGCGTTTCTCACTCTCCATCGCATCAGCGATGGCACGAAGGCGGGCGTTTATCTCCGCCACTCTCTCAAAAATTTTCTTCATAAATTCCCAAATTGATTATTAATTCCTAACTCCTAACTCCTAACTCCTAACTCCTAACTCCTAACTCCTAACTC
>OFFM01001093.1_pt1 | contig 16529 bp, 14 predicted proteins | sample 1521401 | NCBI WGS metagenome assembly OFFM01 (sample SAMEA3504118, study PRJEB24116) | mouse gut metagenome | biome: mouse gut; feature: mouse-associated habitat; material: faeces | place: Denmark | collected 2011
CCGGCGGGGGCTGCGGCTGCTTTCTCACGCTCGGCTTTGAGCGCTGCGGCTTTTGCCTTGGCGGCGGCTATCTTGGCCTCTTTCTCGGCGGCGAGGGCGGCCTTCTGCTCCTCGGTGAGCTCGGGCTCGGGCTTCTCGGGGAGATAGTTGAGCTGCTTTACGAGCTTGGAGCGGGTGAATACGCTCTGCTCGAAGTCGTTGCTGAACTGCAGGGCGTTGGTCGGACATGTGGTGACACACAGCTGGCAGAATGTGCAGCTGCCCAGGTCGTAGATATAGCGGTCGAGCTTTTTCTTCTTGGTGCCTGCGGGGGTATCGACCATCTTCGACTCGATGGTGATGGTGCCGTTGGGGCAGTTGCGCTCGCAGGTGCCGCAGGCGATGCACTTGTGGTTGCCGTCTTTGTCGTAGATAAGCTCAAGTACGGCGCGGAAGCGGTCGGGCCATTTGTAGGTCTGGCGGTCTTCGGGGTACCGCTCGGTGATTTTCGGCGTGACAAATTCCTTGCCGGTCACCTGCAGGCCCTGCAGGAGCGAGAGCACGCCCGTGCCGAGATCTTTGAAATATTCTTTTACACTACCCATGTGATTGGTAACGATTGGTTTTACTTATTAGGTTAGTCGCGCACCTGTCCGCCCACGATATCGAGCAGCTCGGTGGTGATGGATTGCTGTCGGAGTTTGTTGTACTCGAGGCGGAGCTGCTCGAGGAGTTTCTTGGCGTTGTCGTTGGCGCTCTGCATGGCCATCACGCGGGCGGCCTGCTCGGAGGCGCGGTTCTCGACAAATATCTCCTGTGTCATGGCCATGAGGTACATCGGGAGCACGGTGGCAAAGATGGTGTGTGCGTCGGGCTCGAAGATGTAGGGGCGGCCGGTGGCGGCGCCGGTGTCGAAGGTGTCGGCCGACAGTGGCAGCAGCATGTCGGTGCGTGGGCGCTGGCGGCCGGCTGAGTGATAATTCATGTACACGATGGCCACTGTGTCTGTGCGCCCTGCCAGGAAGTCGTCGCGCAGGGCGGCCTCGAAGGTCTTGACTTCCTCGCCCTCGCTCTTGGCGCTCACGCCCTCGGCTGCGGCTACGGAGACTCCGGCGCCGGCCAGACGGGCGGCGGCCTTGAGCATCTTGCGGCCTACGGTGAGGATGCGCACCCGGGCGCCTGCGTGGCGGGCACGCATGTCGTCCACGGCTGTGGCCAGGTATTTGGCCAGGTTGACGTTGTAGGCGCCGCACAGGCCGTCGTCGCTGCCTATGGCCACGATGGTGATGTGGCGCACGGTGCGGCTCTCGGTGAGCGGCGAGCTGAACTCGGCATCGGCCGTGAGCAGATTGCCGATGATTGCCTCGATGACCGAGCGGTAGGGCTTGAGGCGGCGCAGGGCTGCCTCGGCCTTGTGCATCTTGGCCGAGGATATCATCTTCATGGCGCCGGTAATCTTTTCGGAGGAGGCTACCGAGCCGATACGTCCTTTGAGTTCTCTTAGGGTTGCCATTGGCTATGGGGTGGGCGGCGTGTTTGAGCGGTTAGTGGAAATGGTGAGTGGCGATGTCAAAATTGTCCGGCAATCTGCGCGGCGGCCTCGGCGAGTTTTGCCGTGGCCTGGTCGGTGAGTTTGCCCTGGGCGATGGGGTCGAGCACGTCGGCGCGGTACTTGGCGTGGAGCAGCTGCACGAGCTGATGCTCGAAGTCGCGCACTTTGTCGACGGGGACGTTTTCCATCAGGCCGTTTACGCCACAGTAGATGAGTGCGACCTCGTCTTCGACAGCCACGGGATGGTACTGGGGCTGGGTGAGGAGCTGCTCGTTTTTGCGGCCTTTGTCGATGACGCGGGCGGTGACGGCGTCGATGTCGCCGCCAAATTTTGTGAATGACTCCAGCTCGCGGAATTGTGCCTGGTCGATCTTGAGTGTGCCGGCCACTTTTTTCATCGACTTGATCTGGGCGTTGCCGCCTACACGCGATACGGAGATACCTACGTTGATGGCGGGGCGTATGCCGCGGTTGAATAGTGCCGACTCCAGATATATCTGGCCGTCGGTGATGGAGATTACGTTAGTGGGGATGTATGCGGATACGTCGCCGGCCTGGGTCTCGATGATGGGGAGGGCGGTGAGTGAGCCGCCGCCTTTGACCATGGGGCGCAGGGCCTCGGGGAGGTCGTTCATGCGCGATGCGATCTCCTGGTTGTCGATAATCTTGGCGGCGCGCTCGAGCAGACGCGAGTGCAGGTAGAAGATATCGCCGGGATATGCCTCGCGGCCCGAGGGGCGCTTAAGGATGAGTGAGATCTCGCGGTATGCGACGGCCTGCTTGGAGAGGTCGTCGTATACGATGAGGGCGTCGCGGCCCGAGTCGCGGAAGTACTCGCCGATGGCCACGCCGGCAAAGGGGGAGTAGTATCGCATCGATGCGGAGTCGGATGCCGAGGCGGCCACCACCACGGTGTAGTCGAGGGCGCCGTGCTTGCGCAGGGTCTCGACTGTGGCGGCGATCGACGAGGCTTTCTGACCGATGGCCACATATATGCAGTATACTGGCTTGCCGGCCTCGTATCCTGCGCGCTGGTTGATGATGGTGTCGATGGCGATGGCGGTCTTGCCTATCTGGCGGTCGCCGATGATGAGCTCGCGCTGTCCGCGGCCGATGGGCACCATGGAGTCGACGGCCTTGATGCCGGTCTGGAGGGGCTGGTTGACGGGCTGGCGGTAGATTACGCCGGGGGCCTTGCGCTCCAGGGGCAGGCGTATGAGGTCGCCGGCGATGGGGCCGCGGCCGTCGATGGGCTCACCCAGTACGTTGATGACGCGCCCCAGGAGGCCCTCGCCGACGGGAATGGATGCAATCTCGCCGGTACGGCGCACGCTCATGCCCTCGGTGACGGAGTTGACGTTGTTGAGCAGGATTACGCCGACGTTGCTTTCCTCAAGGTTGAGGGCCACGCCTTTTACGCCGTTGGCAAATTCGACCAGCTCGTTGGCGCATACGTTGTCGAGGCCGTAGACGTGGGCTACGCCGTCGCCAACCTCGAGCACCTGGCCGACTTCCTCAAAGGCGACCTTGGTGTTGACGTTCTCGAGCTGTTGCTTTAATACTTCGGATATCTCGCTGGGGTTGATCATTGGTAGCGGAAAGTGGGGTGTGGGGATTAGTTAAGAAGAGACTGGCGCAGCTCCTTGAGCTGTCGCTCTACGGATGCGTCGAGGCGCTCGTTGTCGATATTGACGGTAAATCCGCCGATGAGCGATGGGTCGGTGGCGGTGGCAAATTCCATGGAGCCGCCGTGGAGGTGAGCCTTCACGATGGCGCGGATGCGGTCGAGCTGGTCGGCCGGCAGCGGCGCGGCCGATGTGACCGTCACCTGCCGTATGCCTCGCTCGAGGCGGTAGTAGCGGGTGTAGGCCAGGGCGGCCTCGCCGGCCAGATCGATGCGTCGGTTGCGTTCAAGCAGCTTTACGAAGTCGGCGAAGGTGCTGTCTTCGGCGGTTGCGCCGGCGGCTGTGGCGAGCAGGGCGCTCTTGTCGGCGGCAGGTACAAATGGATTGGCGATGGCGCGCGGTAGGGCGGGGTCGGCCATATAGGCGCCGGCCAGGTTGCCCATGAGCGTGTAGAGGCGGTCGGCGCACTTGCGCTCGACGCCTACCTTGTACAGTGCCTTGGCGTATCGCCGCGGGATGAGTCCTTCGTTCATGACTTGCGTGGGGTGGGTGGGATTATTTCTTGCCCTCGATGTCGTCGAGCATACCGCTTACGAGGCGGCGCTGGGCGGCGGGATCTTCCATCTGGCCTTTTACGACCTTGGTGGCGATTTCGAGAGCAAATTCGCTGACTTGGTTGCGGAATTGCTGCTGGGCTTCTTTTTGCTGCTGCTCTATCTGGAGCCGCGCGCTGTCCATCACTTTCTGGGCCTCGGCCTGGGCGGCGGTGCGCGCCTGCTCGATAATCTGAGTCTTGACGCGGTCGGCGTCGCGGAGCATGTCGGCCTGCTGACGGCGGGCGTCGGCGATGACCTGCGATGCGCTCTCGCGGGCGTGGTCCAGCTGGTCTTTGGCGCTCTGGGCGTATTCCACACCCTTGTCGATCAGGTCGGCGCGCTGGTCCACGGTCTTCATTATCACCGGCCATGCAAATTTCCACAGTATGATGAAAAGCACGGCGAAGGATACGAACATCCAGAAGATCAGGCCGAAGTCGGGGGTGAAGAGTTCCATGTCGGATTTATATCGTCGGTGGGATACAGACGGTGATTATACGAAGAGCGCGAGGATACAAACGATGACGGCGAAGAGGGCCACACCCTCGATAAGGGCGGCGATCACAATCATGTTGGAGCGGATGTCGCCGGCTGCTTCGGGCTGGCGGGCGATGGCTTCCATGGCCGAGCCGCCGATTTTGCCGATACCGATGCCTGCGCCGATGGCTGCGATGGCTGCGCCGAGGCTGGCGCCGATTCCGTTGAGGGAGAGTTCTGCTAAAAGTCCTAACATAATCTTGTATTTTTAGAGGTTTTTGATTTCTTGCGGTTTAATGTATGGTCTTGCGGGCGAGGGTCACGTGGCTGCTGTCGCGCCGGCGTGCGCCTCTTTTTTGTGCTCTTCTTTTACCTTATGCTCCTCGTGGGCCTGGGCCAGCGAGATGAAGATGGTGGAGAGCATGGTGAATACGTATGCCTGGATGAAGCTCACCAGCACGTCGATGAGCAGCATGAATATCGAGAATCCGACCGATACGACGGTGGTGGCGGCGCCCACGGCGGGGCTCATGGCTGCGAAGATGAAGATGAGCAGGGTGAGCACGATCACTATCATGTGGCCGCCCATCATATTGGCAAACAGACGCACAGTCAGGGCGGCGGGCTTGGTGAATATGCCGAATACCTCGATGACCTGCATGATGGGCAGGGGGAACTTGAGCCAGATGGGTACGTCGGGCCAGAAGATTTCTTTCCAGTAGTGGCGGTTGGCCCAGAGGTTGGTCACCAGGAAGGTGAGGATGGCGAGCACCAGCGTGACGGCGATATTGCCGGTGAGGTTGGCGCCGCCGGGGAATACCACCATCAGGCCCAGGAGGTTCATGCCGAAGATGAAGAAGAAGACGGTGAGCAGGTAGGGCGCAAATCGGGGCGCGTCCTTGCCCAGGGTCGACTTCACCACTCCGTCGTAGATAAACATGAGCAGGGCCTCGACGGCGCCGAGTCCCTTGCGGGGGGCCTTGTAGGGATTGCGGCGGTGATATGCGGCCAGCCACAGCATCAGGCCCAGGGTGAGCGCCACGGTGATGAAGAGGGCACACACGTTTTTGGTAATCGACAGGTCGACGGGGCGGTATTCCTTGCCGTCGATTATCTGCACGACTTTGCCTTTGTAGGGGCTGTCTTTGGGAGCGATGCGGAAGGTGGCGTCGCCGTCGCGGTACTCGCCGCCGCCGGTGACGCGGCCCGACGAGAATACGTGGAGCCCGCTCTCCTTGTCCCATACGATCACGGGCAGGGGGAGGCGCTTGTGGTGGTCAAAGGGCACTTCCCAGCCGTAGCCGTCGCCGAGGTGCTCGAAGATGATGGCCTTGGGGTCGATTTTCTTCTCTTCGTGGCGCAGGGCGTCGTCGGCTGCGTCGACGGCCTCGTGGGCCGCTTCGGCTGCCGGAGCGGTTGCCTGGGCACGCGCTGCCGGGACGATGAGTGCCGTAAGGGCGATGATGAGTATGTGGAGGTATCTGCTCATGGCTCAATAGATGCACACCGATATTACGTCGCGGTCGATATCGGCCAGACCGCCGGGGATGTCGCGCGAGTCGCGGCCGGAGTCGGCCAGTGTAAACTCGATGGTGCCCCCGGTGAGGGTCGACACCAGCGAGGCATGGCCGTGCAGCACGGTGAAGCTGCCCAGTGCGCCCGGGAGGGTGACCGAGGTCACTTCGCCCTCATAGATTATGTCGGTGGCCGATATGATTTTGAGTGTCATCTGTGTCGGTTGTGTTTACTTGGTGTGGCGCTGTGAGGTCATTTTACCTCGGCAAGTATCTTCTTGCCTTTGGCGATGGCGTCGTCGATGGTGCCTACGTTGAGGAATGCCTGCTCGGGCAGGTCGTCGACCTCGCCGTTGAGTATCATCTTGAAGCCACGGATGGTCTCGCTCAGGGGCACCATCACGCCGGGCACGCCGGTAAACTGGGTGGCGACGTGGAAGGGCTGCGAGAGGAATCGCTGTGCGCGGCGGGCGCGTGATACCACGAGCTTGTCTTCGTCGGAGAGCTCGTCGACGCCGAGGATGGCGATGATGTCCTGGAGCTCGTTGTACTTCTGAAGGAGCTGCTTCACGGCCTGTGCGGTATTGTAGTGCTCCTCGCCCACGATGTTGGGGTCGAGGATACGCGAGGTCGACTCCAGGGGGTCTACGGCGGGGTAGATGCCCAGCTCGGTGATTTTACGCGAGAGCACGGTGGTGGCGTCGAGGAAGCTGAATGTGGTGGCAGGCGCGGGGTCGGTGAGGTCGTCGGCGGGTACGTAGATGGCCTGCACGGAGGTGATGGAGCCGTTTTTGGTCGAGGTGATGCGCTCCTGCAGGGCGCCCATCTCCGATGCCAGGGTGGGCTGGTAACCTACGGCCGAGGGCATGCGGCCCAGCAGAGCCGATACCTCGGAGCCGGCCTGTGTGAAGCGGAAGATATTGTCGATGAAGAGGAGCACGTCTTTACCGCCGGCGCCCTGGTCGCGGAATGTCTCTGCGACGGTGAGGCCGGTGAGGGCGACGCGCAGACGGGCGCCCGGGGGCTCGTTCATCTGGCCGAACACGAGCGCGGCCTGTGAGTCGGCCAGGCCGGCCATGTCGACGTCGTGGAGGTTCCACTCGCCTTTTTCCATGCCTTCCTTGAATTTATCGCCGTAGCGCATGACGCCGCTCTCGATCATCTCGCGCAGCAGGTCGTTGCCCTCGCGGGTACGCTCGCCCACGCCGGTGAATACCGAGAAGCCGTCGTGTCCCTTGGCGATATTGTTGATGAGCTCCATGATGAGCACGGTCTTGCCCACGCCGGCGCCGCCGAAGAGGCCGATCTTGCCGCCTTTGCTGTAGGGCTCGAGCAGGTCGATGACCTTGATGCCTGTGGAGAGTATCTCGGTGCCGATGGTGAGGTCTTCAAACTCGGGCGCGGGCTGGTGTATCGACTTGAGGTCGGTGCGGTCCAGTGCGGGGAGATTGTCGATGGCGCGGCCGATGACGTTCATCAGGCGACCCTTGACCTGCGCGCCGGTGGGTATGGCGATGGGCTGGCCGAGGCTTACCACCTTGGTGCCGCGGCGCAGGCCGTCGGTGCTTTCCATGGCGACGCAGCGCACGGTGTCTTCGCCGATGTGCTGCTCGACCTCGAGGATGCACTCGGTGCCGTCTTCACGGTCGATTTTCAGAGCTGTGTAGATGGGGGGCAGCAGGCGGTCGTCGCCTTCGAAGGCGACGTCGACCACGGGGCCGATAATCTGGGCGATGGTGCCGGTAATTTCGCTCATTGTTTCAGTGAGGTATGGAGGTGTATTGTATGCGGTGATTAGATATGCCAGCCGAGGAGCACGATTACTACCATCAGCACCAGGTTGAACAGGCCGATGGGCAGCAGGTATTTCCACTCCAGCGACAGGAGCTGGTCGATGCGCAGGCGGGGGAAGGTCCACTTAAACCATATGATGATGGCGGAGAGTACCACGGCTTTGCCCAGGAACCAGATTACCGAGGGGATGTAGTCCATGATGTGGTTGAACGCCTCCCAGCCCGGTATGTGCAGGGGCATCCAGCCGCCGAAGAAGAGCAGCGAGGCCACGCCCGACACGATGAAGAGGTTGAGGTACTCGGCCAGGTAGAAGAAGCCGAAGTGGATACCGGAGTACTCGGTGTGGTAGCCGGCGGTGAGCTCCGACTCGGCCTCGGGCAGGTCGAAGGGGCCGCGGTTGGTCTCGGCAGTGCCGGCTATCATGTAGATTACAAATGCGATGAGAGCGGCGATGTGGCCCTTGAAGATAAACCACGCGTCGGCCTGAGCTGCCACGATGTCGCCCACCGACATGGAGCCGGCCAGTACCACCATGGTGATGACCGACAGGCCGATGGAGAGCTCGTAGCTGACCATCTGCGCGCCGGAGCGCAGGGCGCCGATGAGGGTAAACTTATTGTTTGACGACCAGCCGGCCAGCAGGATGCCCAGCACGCCTATCGACGAGCATGCCAGCAGGAAGAAGATGCCGATGTTGAAGTCGATTATCTGCAGGCCGTTGCCCCAGGGCAGCACGGCAAAGCACATCATTGAGGCGATTATCACCAGGTAGGGGGCCAGGGCAAAGAGAAACTTGTCGATGTGGCGCAGCTCGATGAGCTCCTTGATGAGAATCTTGAACATGTCGGCCACGCTCTGCAGCAGACCCCAGGGGCCTACGCGGTTGGGGCCGAGGCGGCACTGCACGTATGCGCAGAGCTTGCGCTCGTAGAGGATGTAGAAGAGGGCGAGCACCGAGTAGACCAGCAGCAGACCCAGGCCTATGATGATGCACTCGCACAGTACAGCGGCCCATGAGGGCATGAGCGAGAGGAAAAACTCGTGTATGCTGTTGGTGATGATACCGAAATCTTGCATATTGTGGATGTGTGATGTACGGGATTATCGATTAGCGGTCCATATCGGGCACGATGTAGTCGAGCGAGCCGCCGATGGTGATGAGGTCGGCAATCTTGTTGCCACGGGTGAGGTGGTCGACCACTGCGGCCAGGGGCAGGCAGGGCGGGGCTATCTTGAGACGGTAGGGCTTGGTGGAGCCGTCGCTCTCGAGGTATACGGCAAATACGCCGCGGCAGCCTTCGACCAGCTGCATCCATGAGCCTTTGGGGAGCTTGAGCACCTTGGGTACCTTCACGCAGTACTCGCCGTCGGGGATGTTGTCGACAAGCTGCTCGAGGATGCGGGCGCTCTGGCGTATCTCTTCCATGCGGCACTTGAAGCGGGCCATGGAGTCGCCCTCGGTGCGCACGACCTCGTCGAAGTCGAGCTCGCTGTAGATGGAGTAGGGGGCCATCTTGCGCACGTCGCATGCCCAGCCCGAGGCGCGGCCCGAGGGGCCGGTGACGCCCCACGATATGGCGTCGGCGCGCGACAGTGTGCCGACGCCTTCCATACGGTTGCGGGCGATGACGTTGCCGGTGAATATCTTGTCGTACTCCTTGAGGTTTTTGGGGATTACGGCCAGCAGAGCCTTCACGTCGTCGACAAAGTCGGGGGCGATGTCTTGCATCACGCCGCCGATGCAGTCGTAGTTGAAGGTCATGCGGGCGCCGCAGGTCTTCTCCATGATGTCGAGGATCTGCTCGCGCACTCGCAGCGTGTAGAAGAGCATGGTGGTGGCGCCGAGGTCCATGCAGAATGTACCGGCGAAGAGGCAGTGCGATGCTATACGGGAGAGCTCGTCCATCATCACGCGTATCACCTGTGCGCGGCGCGAAATCTCGATGCCGGCGGCCTTCTCGATGGCGATGCAGAGGCCGTGGTGATAGTTGTGGGCCGAGAAGTAGTCGAGACGGTCCATGAAGTGGAGTGTCTGCGGCCACTGGAGCGACTCGCAGAGCTTCTCGACGCCGCGGTGGATGTAGCCCATGTAGACGTCGATCTTCTTGATGGTCTCGCCGTCGACTGCGGTGCGGAATCGGAGCACGCCGTGGGTGGCGGGGTGCTGCGGGCCGATGTTGACCACAAAGTCCTCGGGGCCGAATACGGCGCGCTCGGTCTTGACGACTTTGCCGTCGGGCTGCTCGACCCACACGTCGGTGAGGTCGCTCTGGCGCTCGTTTTCGGTGGATATGGGGTTGAGGGCGGGGTCTTCGTCGTAGTCTTTGCGCAGGGGGTAGCCCACCCAGTCGATGTTCAGGAAAAGGCGGCGCATGTCGGGGTTGCCGATAAATACGATGCCGAAGAAGTCGTACACCTCACGCTCGTAGATGCCGGCGATGTCCCAGAGGTCGGCCACGGAGTGGAGCATGGGCTTGTCGCGGTCGGTGGTGGCAACCTTTACGGCCACTGTGTGGCTGTGGCGGGTCGACATCATATAGTATATGCAGCCGAGTGAGTCGGTCCAGTCCATGCCGACGATGGTCACGAGATAGTCCATCGCGGTGTCGGGGTTGTCGCGCAGGGTAGAGGCGACGGAGTGCCAGTCGGCGTCGGCTACGGTGAGCATCGGGGTGCCCGAGTCGTCGCTGCCGAGGGTGGCGGCGGGGAAGAGCTGTGCGAGCTTATCCTGAAGGTTAGCCATAGGGTATGATTGGTTTAGGGCTTGGGTCTTGGATGTGATGATGGGAGTGGGAGGCGGGGATTAGTCCTGTACGGGATGAGCGTCGAGAAACTCCTGCCGCTTCTGCTTGCGGTTGACGCCGCCGAAGAATCGCTCCACCTTGATTTTACGCGAGAGTTGCATGATACCGTATATCATGGCCTCGGGGCGGGGCGGGCAGCCGGGCACGAATACGTCGACGGGCACGATGTCTTCGATGCCCTTGGCGACATGGTAGCTCTTGCGGAAGGGGCCGCCGGAGATGGCACACGAGCCGCAGGCGATGACGTACTTGGGCTCGGCGAGCTGGTCGTAGAGGCGGCGGAATACGGGCACCATGCGGTTGACAATCGTGCCGGCCACCATCATGAAGTCGGCCTGGCGGGGCGAGGCACGTGCTACTTCCCAGCCAAATCGGGCCATATCGAAGCGCGCCGCGCCGAGCGACACAAATTCGATACCGCAGCAACTGGTGGCGAAGGTCAGCGGCCAGATAGAGTTGGAGCGCCCCCAGTTGATGAGCTTGTCAAAGGAGCCGACGACCACGTTGGCGCCGCTCTCGCGCAGCTCGTTGACGAGTTTTTCGATGTACTCGTTATCTTTAAATGCCTCGTAGGGCATGCTTTTGCAAGTTACTTCCATTCCAGTGCTCCTTTCCGCCAGGCGTATACGAGGCCCAGCACGAGTATTGTGAAGAATACGGCGATAGAGATGAGGCCGTCGAAGCCCAGGGCACGCATGCGCACTGCCCAGGGGAAGAGGAATACAGTCTCGACGTCGAACATCAGGAAGAGGATGGCGAAGAGGTAGTATCCGACCTTAAACTGGGCCATGCTTTCGCCGCGGGTGGGTATGCCGCACTCGTAGGGCTCACCCTTCTGGGGGTTAAACGAGCGGGGCGAGATCATCCCGGCTATCCACATCGCGAGAAACACGAGCGCGATGCCGGTCACCAGCGCGGTGATGGCCAGGATGCCCGGAGTCTCGATTCCAAAAATAGCTAATGGTATCATATGCTGTCGGTAGAGTTTTGTATTCTCATGTCATGATGCGGCTCGCAATAACGCTCCCGTGCCGGCTATCTTATTGATAATGGCCGGTATACGAGGTAGTCAAGCGCGCCGCAAGGTTATCATTGCGGTTTTATGCGTGCAAAGATAGCGAAATGTTCTTAAAAATCGGCGCAATTTATGGGCTGATTTTTAAAAATGTATAAAAATTCCGGCCTACAACGTACCCGACGGTAATCCCGCCCGCCGCAGCTAAAGTCAAATCCACTACAGGCATCACGATTATTTTATTTCTGAGTTTAAGAAGTCGGAATCTCGAAAGAAAGCCTGATTCCGGGCGTCGCAGCTCTGCATACCGGCTTTGTTTACCCGTTGCAACCGCCGAAATGCCTTTAGAGTGTTGCCAAATATATCCTGCTCGTCAGTTCACACAGATTGTGACAACCGAGGCATACAAAAAGAGTAGTCAGCAAATCGCTGACTACTCTTTTGTGGTCCCACTAGGGCTTGAACCTAGGACTCCCTGATTATGAGTCAGGTGCTCTAACCGACTGAGCTATAGGACCGTGAGCGGGTGGCGGTGTGGCCGCCCGCCCGATGATGGTGCAAAGGTACGAATATTATCGTAACCGGCAATGTTTTTGGCGATTTTTTTTAGTTGAAGTAGGCCGAGCGGGGCTTGTTGAGGCGGGCCAGGGTGAGCTGGTAGCGGTACTCGAGGTCGAGAAAGCGCAGGCGTGCCTCGGTGAAGAGGTTGAGCTCGGTCATGTAGTTGATGAAGTTGATCTGCCCGGCGGTATAGGATTTCTCGAGCAGGCGCAGGTAGCTGTCGTCGCCGGTGATGCTACGGTATGCGTCGAGCTCGTCGCGCAGGCGCAGGGCGGTATCGTGGAGGCCGGCGGTCTGGGCACGGGCTATCGATACGGCGGCTCCGCTCTCGGCGGCGATGGCCTCGGCCTCGAGTGTGGCGGCGCGCTCGCGCTGCTTGCGCGACCACGAGGGCAGGCGCAGGCCCAGGGTGAGTCCGGTGAAGTGGGAGTGGTCTTCGTAGGCGTGGGCTACGCCGAGCGAGAGCGAGGGCAGGGTGCTGCGCCGCAGGGCGTCGATGCCGGCGCGGGAGGCGCGGGCGCGTGCCACGGCGGCGTGGTACTCGGGGTACATCTCGGGGGCGAGGCGGTCGGGATGGATGGTCTGCCGGGGGTAGTCGACCCAGGCGCGGGTGTCGGCGTCGACGCCTTGGGCGGCGAGGGATGCGGCGAGGGCGTCGATGTCGGCGTCGGCCAGGGCAAGCTCGCGCTCGATGTCGAGGCGGGCCAGGGCGCTCTTGCGTATGTCGAGGGCGGTGGCGCTCTCGCGCTTGTATGCCAGGCGGGTGAGTGAGTCGATGGCGACGACGTTGTCGCGGGTGTGTGCGAGCAGGTCGCGGCGGCGGCGGGCGTTTACGATGTCGATCACGAGCAGCTTTATCTCGAGGGCCTTGTCGAGGGCGGCGGTGCGGGCCGATGCCTCGGCGGCGAAGCCTATGGCCTCGGCCTGGCGGCGGCGAGCGCTGTAGGCTCCGGGCCAGTCGAAGCTCTGGCTGATGCCGACCGACCAGCGGCCTTCGTCGCCGTCGTGGTTCCAGAGGTACTCAAACTCTGCCTCGGGCCCTTCGGGGGTGTTGTCGGCCAGTACGGCGGCGGCCTCGGCGGCCATGCGCAGGCTGTCGGGGCGCACGCCGTAGCCGGTGCGGAGGGCGTCGGCGACGACGGCGTCGTAGTCGGGCGCGACGGCCGATGCGGCGACTGCCGCTGCGAGCAGCGCGGTCAGTGCGGTGATATGTCGGATGTTCATTTGGAGCGGTTTATGAGTTTGTATACTGCGGGTATTACGAGCAGGTTGAGGATGGTGCTCGACACCAGGCCGCCGATGATGACGGTTGCCAGGGGCGACTGTATCTCGTTGCCGGTCTTGTCGCCGCCGATGGCGAGGGGGATGAGGGCGAGCATCGATGTGAGGGCGGTCATCACGATGGGCAGCAGGCGGTCGGCCGAGCCTTCGGCGATGCGGCTGTCGAGGCCGGCACCGGCGTCGCGCAGGGCGTTGTATCGCGAGATGAGGAGCATGCCGTTGCGGGTGGTGATGCCGAGCAGCGATATGAAGCCGATGATGGCCGGGATATTGAGCTCGCCTCCGGTGAGCCACAGGATGAGCACGGCGCCTATCATGGCCAGGGGGATGTTGAGCAGTATCACGAGCGACTCTGCGACCGACTTAAACTGGGCGTAGAGCAGCATCAGTATCACCAGCAGGGCGCCGAGTGATGTGAGGAGCAGGGTGCGCGATGCGGCCGCCTCGCTCTCAAATTGTCCGCCGTAGCTCACATAGTAGCCTTCGGGGAGGTCGACGCTCTGCTCGATACGGCGGCGGATGTCGTCGACTGCGCCGCGCAGGTCGCGGTCTTCGACGTTGGCCGACACGACGATGCGGCGTTTGACGTTCTCGCGGTTGACGGCGTTGGGACCTTGGGTGGAGATGATCTCGGCTACCTGGTCGAGGGGCACGGGGCCGCGCCCGGGGGCGTCGATGGTGAGCGAGCGCAGGCCGTCGAGCGAGCCGCGGGCGCCCTCGTCGGCGCGCAGCACGATGTCGTATGGCAGCCCGTCTTCGTACACCTGCGACACGCGGCGGCCGGCGATGGCGGTCGACACGGCGCGGCTGAATGCGGCGGGTGTGATGCCGTAGCGGGCGAGTATGTCGCGGCGGGGATGTATCACCAGCTCGGGGCGCATCACCTGCTGCTCGACGTTGACGTCGACCACGCCGTCGATGTCGCCGATGGCCTGCTTTACGCCGGTGCCGAGCGAGTGGAGCCGCTCCAGGTCGGGGCCAAAGATCTTGATGGCAATCTGTGCCTGTGTACCCGAGAGCATGGCGTCGATGCGGTGGGAGATGGGCTGGCCGACCTCGATGTTGGTGCCGGGCAGCTCCGAGAGCCGCTCGCGCAGCTCGTGGGCGACCTCGGCGCGGGTGCGTCCGCTCTCGAGGGAGTAGGGCACGTCGAGCTCGCTGACGTTGGGGCCGAAAGAGTGCTCGGCCAGCTCGGCACGGCCGGTCTTGCGGGCTACGCCGGTCACCTCGGGCACCGACATGATGATGCGCTCGGCCTCGGCGCCGAGGCGGTCGCTCTCCTCAAGGGAGATGCCCGGCAGGGTGGCGACGTTGATTGTAAACGAGCCTTCGTTGAACGACGGCAGGAACGACCGTCCCAGCGAGAAGAATACCACCATGGCGCCGGCAAAGGCCACGCCTGTGGCGATGAGCACCGGGCGCGTGTGGGCCAGTGTCCAGGCCAGCGAGCGCGAGTAGGCGGCGCGCAGCTTGCGGCTGAGCCATGGCTCGCGCTGCATGGTCGCATCGGCGCGCCGGCTGCCTCCCAGCAGATAGTAGCAGAGCACCGGGGTGAGGGTGAGGGCGACCAGGGTCGACGCCACCAGCGCCACGATAAAGGCCACGCCCAGCGGTATGAGCAGGCGGCCCTCCATGCCCGACAGGAAGAATAGCGGCATGAAGCTGGCGATGATGATGAGCGACGAGTTGAGGATGGGCAGGCGCACCTCGGCCGAGGCGCGGTACACCACCTTGACGGCCGGCAGTCGCTCGCCCTCGGGCAGGGCGCGGTTTTGCCTGAGCCGCTTGTATACATTCTCGACATCGACGATGGCGTCGTCGACCAGCGAGCCTATGGCGATGGCTATGCCGCCCAGGCTCATGGTATTGACGGTATATCCCATCAGATGGAGTATGAGCACGGCGATGATGATGCTCATGGGCAGGGCGGTCACGGAGATGAGGGTGGTGCGGAGGTTCATCAGGAAGAAAAACAGCACCACTATCACAAATAGCGCTCCCTCGAGCAGCGCCTCCTGCAGATTGGATATCGACGTGTCGATGAAGTCGCTCTGGCGGAAGATGTCGGTCGATACGTGCACGTCGGCCGGCAGGGTGCGGGCGATGTCGGCCATCTCGCGCTCGATGGCCTCGGTGAGCGATAGGGTGCCGGCTCCGTGCTGCTTGGTGACGGTGATGAGTACGGCGGGGTGGCCCTTGACCGATGCGGTGCCCAGGCGTGGCAGGGCGCCGCCCACGCTCACGTCGGCCACGTCGGCCACGGTGATGAAGCCGCCCGCGGGGTCGGCGCGCACTACCGTGGCGCCCAGCTCCTCGGCCGAGGTGCTGTTGAGCTCGCCTTTGACGATGTACTCCTGGCCGTAGTCGTATACGATGCCGCCCGTGGCATTGTCGTTGAGGGCCTCGACGGCGGCGGTGAGCTCGTCGAGGCTCACGCCGTATGCCTTCATGCGCTCGGGCGAGAATCGTATCTGATACTCGCGCTCGTCGCCGCCCTGCACCGATACCTGCGATACGCCGCCCAGGGCGAGCAGCCGCGGGCGCACCGTGCGGTCGGCGATGGTGCGCAGGTCGAGCATCGAGGTGGAGTCGGCCGTGAGGCCGATGGTAAACATCTCGCCCAGTATCGACGATGCCGGGCCCATGACCGGAGCATCGACGCCGGCCGGCAGCTGCTCGGCCACTGCGGTGAGGCGCTCGCTCACGGTCTGGCGGGCGCGGTAGAGGTCGGTGTCCCAGTCAAACTCGACATTGACCACCGAGAAACCCGTGGTGCTCGACGAGCGTACACGACGCACGCCCGTGGCGCCGTTGAGCGCCGTCTCCACGGGGAAAGTCACTATCTGCTCGACATCCTCGGCGGCCATGCCCGGCGCCTCGGTCATCACGGTGACTGTGGGCGCGTTGAGGTCGGGGAAGATGTCTACTTCGGTGCGCAGCAGCACAGCCACGCCGGCGATGAGTATGACGATGCACAGCACCAGCACACTGAGGCGATTGGTCAGCGACCAATGTATGATACGGTTTAGCATGGTGTGCGGGTATTAGTGGGAGTGTGAGTGGCCGGCGGGCACGCTGCCGGCGGCAGCGGCCAGAGTGATGGCGGTGGTGCCGCGGCTCACCACGGCCTCGCCGCCGTGCAGGCCGGCGAGTATGGCGCGGCGGTTGCCGTCGGTGGCGCCGGGAGTCACGGGGAGCTTGGTGTAGCAGTCGTCGTCGAGGCGCACGTACACGTAATAGTCGCCCTGCTGCTCGACGATGGCCGATGCCGGTACCGAGAGCACATCGGCGCTGCCCGAGCCGAGCAGGTAGGTGTCGACGGCTGTGCCGG
>OFFM01001102.1_pt1 | contig 16456 bp, 18 predicted proteins | sample 1521401 | NCBI WGS metagenome assembly OFFM01 (sample SAMEA3504118, study PRJEB24116) | mouse gut metagenome | biome: mouse gut; feature: mouse-associated habitat; material: faeces | place: Denmark | collected 2011
ACCTGCTCAAAATCTTAATAAAGCTTGACCTTGAAAAAAGTTTAAATCAGTTCGAAAAAAGAAATCTATGGAACAGAAAAAGATTGTAATAACAAATTTTACCGACCCACTCTGCACATGGTGCTGGGGGCTGGAGCCTGTATTCAGAAAACTGGGGACCCATTTCCCCGGAGAGATCGAGTTCCGCTATGTCATGGGTGGACTCGTAGAGAATATCGAGGAGAAATGGGATCCTGCCAACGGCATCGGACATGCCGACATCCCGCGAATCAACCAACAGATTGAGGCGCACTGGAAGGAAGCGGAAAGCCGACATGGTATGCCCGTAAAGGGGACCGGCTTCACACTCTTCTCACGCCAGTACCCATCTACATATCCCCAGAATATCGCCTATAAAGCTGCGCAGATGGTTGACCAAAAGAAAGCCGACCGATTCCTGCGCAGAATGAGGGAGGCTTCGGCGGCGGAATACCTTATGACCTCTCATCCCGACGTGCTCGACCAACTCGCCGCTGAGATCGGTCTGGACCTCAACGAATTTCACAAGCATCTCGAGGATGGTTCGGCAGAGAAAGCGTTCAAGGATGACCTGAAGATAACCCGCGCTTTCGGTGTCACCGGTTTCCCAACCTGCCTTGTAAGCTATGGAGACAAGCAGGTTCTTCTACGCGGCTACAATGACTATGACACTTTTGTCAAGGTTATTGAGATGGCAAGCGACGGAAAGGTGAAACCCGTGGACAAACCGAATTACGATGATGAGGCAATGCTCGATTTCATCAAGGAACACGGACGTCTGGCTTTGGCTGAGTTGAAGGAGGCCTTTGACTTCGACAACCTCAAAGTTGCTGATGAATGGGCGAAGAAAATGCAGAAGGAGAATAAGGTAAGAATTAAACCCGTAGGCGAGAGCTACTTCATCGAACCCGTTACAATCCCGGAGATAGTTGGCGGCCACTATTGCGACACTGTGACCGGCCAATGTATCTGACGTGCCCGGCACTATACAATACGCTCCTCATCGGCTGATGGGGAGTTTTTTCGTTAATACCATATCATATCGTTGACTAATCAATTTGTTTTATTAAATTTGCACTTTATTAATGATTCTTCAGATATGAGAAAAGAAATTATCAACCGGCTGGGCTTCATGATGGAGCAGGCACTTGGCACAATGACAGGCACTCTGGCGGATGCTTTCAAAGCCAACGGCATAGACCTGCCACATTCGCAATATGCTGTCTTGCGCCTCCTATACACATCCCAAACCCCATTAACCCAAATAAAGATAGCGGAAATATTGAAGAAAGATGCAGCCGCCATAAAGCGCACTCTCGATATACTTGAAAGGAAAGGACTTGTCAGGCGTGAGGCTCACAACGGAAGGACTAACAATGTGATATGCACTGACAAGGCTCTTGCCATGAAAGATGAAATTACCGTCATCTCCAGTGATACACTACACAGCATATTCGGTGGTTTCACCGATGCTGAACTTGAAGCTTTCATAGACACCCTCGGCAGGATTGCCTGCGCCAAGAAATGAGCGAACAACTGATCAACCGGAATTTCCTCATGTCGAAGGGTTAATCAAGTGGGGACAGGACAACTTTGAACTGAAAATGACCAATAGGCACAACAATGAGTGAGGCTGCAAAAAAGTTGAAAGATTTGACCTTGGAAGAACTATGGGAACTGTTTCCAATAGTTCTTGTACCGCATTGTTCTTGCTGGAAAGAATGGGCTGATGATGAAATAAAGCAACTCCAAATAATCCTTACGGAAATTTGCCCCATAATCAACCATATAGGCAGCACCGCGATTTCGACAATTCAGGCCAAACCTATAATAGACATATTGGTGGAAGTATCGACAAGACTGGATTGGAACAAATTACGTGATGTCATGGAGTCGTCCGGATATATATGTATGTCTGTTTCAGGAACACGTATGAGTTTCAATAAGGGATATACACCATCGGGATACGCCGATAAGGTATTCCATATACATATTCATCCAATCGGTGACAATGACGAGATATTTTTTCGTGATTTTCTGGTGAACCATCCCGATACGGCTAAAGAATATGAGGCTCTGAAATTGAGTCTCTTGCCAAAATTCAAGCATAATAGAGATGGCTATACCGAAGCCAAAACTGAGTTTATCGAAAGAATTGTTTCTAAACGAAACGGAGGACGCGCTCTGGTATCTTGATGCCGTCGAGGAGGCTCTATGTTTCGGGTGGATTGACTCTACATTGTAAAGCGTCAACGGCGAGCCGCTGCAACGCTTCGGACCGAGAACCAAATCCGGCAAATGGACTGAACTCAACAAGGAGCGATGCCGCAGGCTGGAAAAATTAGGACTGATGACCGAAAGTGGGCGCAAGGCTTGTCCCGACTTAACCACAAAATTTGAGATTATGCCGGAGATAGTCAAGTCGTTCAAGAAAATACCCACGGTATGGGAGAATTTTCAGGCTATGCCACCGCTCTATCAGCGTGTGAGGATAGACAATATCCACAGGGTAAAATCAAAGCCGGAGCTGTTCAACAGCCACCTTCAAAAATTGATAGAGGCAAGTGTCAAAGGTGAAATGATTGGCGACTGGCACGATTTCGGCCGACTAATATGTTATTGAGGTGATGCTCAAAATGCCATTTTTAGCTAAGTGCTTTTTGTTTTACAATATTGTATTATCGTATTTGTAATTATGTTGTCAGAATTCAAGGGTGTTTGGTCGCACAACTCAAGATTCTTGACCATATGTAGGGTTCCTTGTTTATATTTCTGAAAATGTTCTGATGCGATATGAGATTTATACGCCTCATCAGATGAGTATGTTTCCAATATCGTAATAATGCAAGGGTTCTCTTTGTCCTGCATGGCATACATGGTCAGCACTCCCGGTTCGGTACGCAGGGGATTTTGTCCCGACCTCGACTGCGAACTCCATGTATTCATCAAGATATTGTGGATAGACCTCAATTCTTGACAACCGAACTATACCGTCATTCGCCATCTTTTCTTTTTCTACCATATTATGTGAATGCGCGCACAATGACAGGCATGTTACCGCGCTGAGGATTATTGCTCTAAATCTATTTTTTGTTGCCATATTTTTTCTCGAATATAGAGAAATGATCCTCCCCCCATTTAAGCATTGAGTCTATTATCGGCAAAAGTGATTTGCCAAGATCTGTGATCTCATATTCCGAACGCGGAGGTAGCTCCGGGTAAATGGTCTTGAAAACGAGACCATCCTCAACCATCTCCTTCAATTGGATATCGAGTACACGTGGAGCTGCTTCAGACAGGCATTTGTGAATTTCGCTTGGACGCATCGGTGAGCCGCTACGGAGCTCGTCAAGTATGCATGATTTCCATTTCGACTCTATAAGGCTCATTGTCAGCCGGAGTGGGCAATTCAGGTCCACAGGTATCTTCTTTTCGTAAGCCATTGATATTTTTCTGTTTATTCAGAATGCAAAGTTAATCAATATTGCTGATAATCAGAATGCAGAAAAAAATTTCGGTATATGAATAATTTTTCGGTACTTGACATAAAGAAAATACCATATTAACTTCGCAGTCGTAAAATAACACAAAAATACAACACGATATGAGAAGCGACATCAAGGAATACGAGGCAGTGGCAGAGGCTGCCGGAAAGTTCGTGAAAAGCGTAGCCGAGGGCAATAGTGAGTACGCAAAGGCTCTGTTCACTGACGATGCCGTCCTGTTCGGCATACTTGACGGAACACTGGAGCATGGTTCTATAGAGCAGTTCTACCACAATGTTGACACCGTTGCCGCCGGGGAGAACTTCAAAGCTCGCATTGATGTACTCGCCGTAGAGGAAACCGTAGCCGTTGTGCGTGTGCTTGAAGAGGGATGGGGAGGACGCATAGACTTCACCGACTTCCTGCTTCTGCTCAAGCTCAACGGCGAATGGAAATGCGTTGCAAAAGCCTACAATCAAAACTCCAACACCATAAACGGATGAAAAAACTTATATCTATCATTTTAATTTCAGTTATTATGACATCGTGCAACAATAACAAATGTGACAAAAATGAATGTGCTCCTGCTTCAGAAACGGTTGCAGTCACTAAACCCGATGCTCCCGAAGGTATTGTAAAGGCAATCGAATACTACATGGAGGGTGGCCAACAAGCTTCATCCGAGGTGGCAAAACCGGCCTTCGCCGAAACAGCCACAATGTCGTGGTATGAGAATGGCAAACTCCAGAGTGTACCCATTCAAACGCTGTTTGACGGCTTTGACTCATGGAAACCTACCGAAACGTCATACGAAATCATAAACTGCGAAGTTGCCGAGGATGTCGCTATGGTGGCAATCAACTCGCAATTCGGCGAAGCCAAATACACCGATATGTTCACACTTGTCAAAGATGGTGACGACTGGAAAATAGTCAGTAAAGTATATCATACTAAATAACGAGAGTTCGACATAAGGAATCAGAATGAAATCAGTAGTTGGTTTCTTAGTAAAGAAACGATATGCAATAACAACACTCAAGGTATTGGTTATGAAGTTAGTGAATGACCGGAGCCTTGAGTGTTGTCTACTATATTCCAATATACAATCTATAACTGTTGTCGGGCGAAAAAGTCATATACTATCCTCGATATTCGGGCCATTATTTGCGAGGCATCTCTTTCAGATCCGTTGTAGTCGCGGACGAGGATTGCCAGTGAATATGCCCTGCCGTCGGGCAACATCACGTAGCCGACATCATTGTGGGCTGCTAGCCGTCCGTTGTCACGTCTGAAACCGCTCCCGGTCTTGTGGGCTACTCTGACGCCGGGAATCGTGTCGAGGGGAGCGACGATCCGGTCTGTCCCGGTCTGACAATCTGTGAGAATCCGGCATATCTCTTCTTGTTTCTGTTTGGAAACCAAGCTGTCGGTCATCACCATTTTTATCAGTTGGGCGCATGCAAGCGGTGTCGAGCGGTTTTCGTCACACAGGGAGTGGTTCCGGCGCATTTCGCCTTCGGTGTGTTTTAACTCGAATCCGTTGATGCCTGTGGCATTGCGTATGAAATCATTTGTCTCTCCAACAGACAGTATCCGGTCAAACATCACATTGCTGACATTGTTGTCGCTCTGCTGCAATGTATATTCCATCATTTCGCGTACGCTCAGCTCTATCAAAGCCTCGTCTGAGTGTACCTTTAGCATTGGCGACCATGTTTCCGGATCAAGACTTGCCCGATCGATTGTGATAACGGTATCTAAATCCCGTCCCTCCATATCAAGTTTATGGGCGGATGCAACGGCCTGATGCAGTTTGAAAACACTCATTAATTGATAATCGTCTGAGTTGTTTATGGTCAGAGTGTCGTTGTCCGGAGTTATGACCGCAATCCCGATCCTGCCATCAACATCCTTTATCGCTTCCGCCAGTTCTGTCCTAAGGGAGTCAAGCGCCGACGTGGTAGCCGATGTGTGCTGTCCTGAAAGACATGATTGAAGCCATAGCGACGTCGCTATTCCGGACAGCATGAGCAAATATCTGATTATTTTCATTTGATTACAGGGATTAATGACAAACCGCTTAATCAATGATGATCAAGCGGCTTGCTCTGTGCGCACGAAGGGACTCGAACCCCCACGTCGTTAGACACTAGATCCTAAGTCTAGCGCGGCTACCAATTACGCCACGTGCGCAGGATTTTTAAGACTCTGCAAAGGTAATGCTTTTGTCTTAATTATCCAAATCATTTTCCGGAATCGTATTAGTTTTCCACTTGGAATCCGGCATCGCGGAGGCCTTTTTTGACCTGCTCGATATGTTCTTGGTTGCGGGTCTCCATCTCTATGTGGAGCTTGCAGCCGTTGATCTCTGTGTTGGATGAATTGCGCTTATGTTCTACGGCGAGGATATTTGCGCCAAGGTCACCGATCACGCTGCACACTTTCGACAGCTGTCCGGGCTTGTCGGAGAGGATCACGGTCACTGTGCAGTCGCGTCCGTTCTTCACAAGGCCTCGTGTTATCACGCGGTTGAGCGACGTAACGTCGATATTGCCTCCGGAAACTATGCAGACCACCTTCTTCCCTTTGATCGGAACTTTGTTGAACATAGCTGCTGCAACGGATACTGCGCCGGCTCCTTCTGCCACGAGTTTCTGCTGTTCAATAAGCGTCAGGATAGCCGCCGCAACCTCATCGTCGCTGACAGTCACGATCTCATCGACGTATTTCTGACACATCTCAAAGGTATTGATTCCCGGCTCTTTCACGGCTATACCATCGGCAATCGTGCTGACGGAGTCCAGCTTCTTGCGCTCTCCCTCTTTGAGCGAATCGGCCATCGACGGTGCGCCTTCAGCCTGAACGCCATATACCCTCACATTCGGTTTTATAGTCTTGATCGTGAATGCAACGCCGGAGATCAGGCCGCCGCCGCCAACGGGAACAATAACTGCATCCACATCCGGCATCTCTTCAATGATCTCAAGGCCGATGGTGCCCTGTCCGGCGATCACGAGCGGATCGTCAAACGGATGCACGAGTGTATATCCGTGTTCTTTTTGAAGTTCCAGAGCCTTGCGGTAGGCATCATCATAGACTCCCGGCACGAGACACACCTCTGCCCCGAGAGCCTTCGTTGCCTCAACCTTGGAGATCGGTGCGCCGGCAGGCAGGCAGATTATGGATTTGATACCATTGTGGGTCGCTCCCAACGCAACGCCCTGCGCATGGTTCCCGGCTGAGCAGGCTATCACGCCGCGTGACTTTTCCTCGTCGCTGAGCTGCGAGATCTTGTAGTAGGCTCCTCGCAGTTTGAACGATCCTGTATATTGCAGATTCTCCGGTTTCAGATACACCTGTGCTTCAGGATTGATCTTGGTGACACCGATCAGTTTGGGATGTCTTGCAACGTTTTGCAGCACCTCGGCTGCTTTGTAGACTTCGGAGATATTCAATTGTTCCATCGCAAATATTTGTTTGATTTTTCTGCTGCAAATGTACACAAAAAAACTGCCCGTTGGTTGCTTTTCTGCGCTTTTCAGTCAAAAATTTTATCCCAATCTTTCCACACCGGTTCATAGCCCAGAGCACGTATCTCGTCGGCAACCTGCTGCGGACTGCGTGAGTCGGTGACCTCAAACTGCTCCAGCGCATCTGGGGTCGACACATAGCCGCCCGGCTCTGTTTTGGAGCCTGCCGACATGGATGTGACACCGAGCTTCATCATATTCGCACGGAACTTTGGCGACTCACGCGTCGAATACGAGATGTCGACATCGTGATCAAATATGCGGAATGCAAATGTTAGCTGAGCCAGTTCCCTGTCGCTCATCACAACCTTAGGCTGATATCCACCCTCGGCCGGACACATGCGTGGAAAATTGATGCTGTAGCGTGTCCGCCAGTAATTACGGCGGAGATACTGCAGGTGACGGGCCATCATGGTCACGTCTGTGCGCCAGTCCTCAAGACCGATCAGAACACCCATCCCGATCTTATGGACGCCGGCGCGACCCATGCGGTCAAACCCGTTCACGCGCCATTCGAAGATCGATTTCATGCCGCGTGGATGATAAGTCTTGTAGGCGGCCTCGTGATATGTCTCCTGAAAGCAGACCACTCCGTTCAGGCCGCTTTGCGTCAGCCGGTAGTAATCTTTTTCTTTAAGCGGCATCACCTCTATCGTCAGGTTGTTGAAGTATGGGCGTGCCACGTGGAGAGCCTTCTCAAGATAGTCAACTCCGTTCAGGCTCGGGAACTCTCCCGACACTATCAGCAGATTCTCAAACGGCCCGAGGCGGCGTATGGCCTCACATTCGGCCTTGATCTGATCCATTGTCAGAGTGACACGGGTCAGAGGATTGGCATGGTTGAACCCACAGTACACGCAGCCATTCGTACATGCATTCGACACGTACATAGGGATATACATCGAGATCGTTTTTCCGAAACGTTCAAGCGTATATCGGTGCGACAGCTGGGCCATCCGTTCCAGATAAGGCGCGGCGGCCGGAGAGATCAGTGCCATGAAGTCGTCGACTGTGAGATGCTCTTTGGCAAGAGCTATCTCAACGTCGCGGCTTGTTTTGTTTGCGATTGCGGCGGTAGTTTCGTCCCAGTCGTATTGTTTCAGTTCGTCGTAAAACATATATCGAAGGATGAATTATTTAGCGCAATCGTTATCAGCGTTTGATTTATTGATATTCTGGGTGATGCGCATGGCGCAGAAATTAGGTCCGCACATTGTGCAGAAACGGTCGTCGCCCTTGTGGCTCTCTACGTAATATTGTTTGGCACGTCCCGGATCGAGCGACAGATTGAACTGATCTTTCCAGCGGAATTCAAACCGGGCTTTGCTCAGGGCGTTGTCGCGCACCTGTGCCCCGGGATGACCTTTTGCCAGGTCTGCGGCATGGGCGGCGATCTTATATGTTATCACTCCGTTGCGCACATCCTCAAGGTTCGGCAGAGCCAGATGTTCTTTGGGTGTGACATAGCAGATCATTGCCGTGCCCATCCATGCTATCTGGGCCGCGCCTATGGCTGAGGTGATATGGTCATATCCGGGAGCTATGTCTGTGGTCAGTGGGCCGAGCGTGTAGAACGGTGCTTCATGACACTTGTCAAGCTGACGGTCCATGTTCTCGCGGATCTTGTGCATAGGCACGTGACCCGGGCCTTCGATCAACACCTGTACATCATGCTTCCACGCCTTCTCGGTCAGTTCGCCGAGCACATCGAGTTCGAGGAACTGAGCGCGGTCATTGGCATCATGGATCGAACCCGGACGCATACCGTCGCCAAGCGACACGGCCACGTCATACTGAGCCAGAATCTCGCAGATCTCGTCGAAATGGGTATATAGGAAATTCTCTTCGTTGTGCATCACGGCCCAGCTGGTCATGATCGATCCGCCACGGCTCACGCATCCTGTCAGGCGTTCTCCGAGCATATCGGCATGGGCTTTCAGTGCGCCGGCATGGATTGTGAAGTAGTCAACGCCCTGTTCGGCCTGCTCGATCAGCGTGTCGCGGTAGATCTCCCAGGTCAGGTCTTTGACGCTGCCGTTCACTTTTTCCAACGCCTGATACACGGGGACTGTACCCACAGGCACCGGGCAGTTACGGATAATCCATTCACGGGTCTCGTGTATATTGTCGCCCGTCGAGAGATCCATCAGCGTATCACCGCCCCAATAGCAGCTCCACACGGCTTTGCTCACCTCTTCCTCGATCCCCGACGAGAGAGCCGAGTTACCGATATTGGTGTTGAGCTTGACCGAGAAGTTACGGCCGATGATCATCGGCTCTGCTTCCGGGTGATTGATGTTGGCCGGAATGATCGCACGTCCTTTGGCTATCTCTTCGCGGACAAACTCCGGGGTGATATGCGTGTCAATGCCCAGAGCCTCATTATTCATATTCTCACGGATTGCCACATATTCCATTTCAGGAGTGATCACGCCTTGACGGGCGAGAGCCATCTGTGTGATGCGCCGTCCTTCTTTTGCGCGGCGTGGGGCATAGCGGTGGGCGAAACGGATCTCGTCGAGCGATTTGTCCGATTCGCGCATGCGGCCATACTCCGACGTGATCGCCGGCAGTTGCTCCAGATCGTCGCGTTTGGCTGTCCATTCCTCGCGGATGCGTGGAATGCCCTGGTTGATGTCGATTTTTACGGATGGATCGGTATACACGCCGCTGGTGTCATAAACCATCACCGGTGCATTGTCGGTCTGCTGGCGTTCTCCATTGTCGATTTTCACTGTCGGGGTCAGGTTCACCTGACGCATGCCCACCTTTATATCGTGGATTTTCCCCGGCATATACACTTTTTCCGATCCGGGATATGAATTGACGTCAATATTTTCGATTGTCATCTTGGATATGATTGCTTAGTTTTAGAACTGAATTAGATGGTTCTTAGTCAAGAAAGGATGTTAGCGGACTCGTGGCTTCCGCGTGGGTGCTGACCGATCCCAGACCTGCGAGATAGCCCTTGCGGCCGGCTTCTACTGCTAGTTTGAAAGCCACGGCCATCTCAACCGGATTTCCGGCAACGGCGATAGCGGTGTTGACCAGAACGGCATCCGCGCCTATCTCCATTGCGTCTGCGGCATGGGACGGAGCTCCGAGCCCGGCATCGATCACAACGGGCACGCGGCTTTCGGCTATGATTATTTCAAGAAGATCCCGTGTCTTGAGACCCTTGTTTGTGCCGATCGGCGCGCCAAGTGGCATCACGGCGGCTGTGCCGACTTCCTCAAGTCGTTTGCACAAAACCGGATCTGCCTGGATATATGGAAGCACTTTGAATCCCTCTTTGGCCAGGATCTCCGTGGCCTTCAAGGTCTCGATAGGGTCGGGCAGCAGATATTTCGGATCCGGATGGATCTCGAGTTTGATGAAGTCAGTGCCGAAACATTCGCGTGCCAGCCGGGCAGCCACGACAGCCTCCTCGGCGTTGCGCACTCCCGAAGTGTTTGGCAGGAACTGTACATGGTCGCGGTTTATATGGCGCAGCATGTCATCCTCCTCCTCATGCTGCATGTCTATGCGTTTCATTGCCACCGTGATCATTTCCGATCCCGATGCGAGGATGCTTTCAAGCATCAGTTTGTTCGACGAGAATTTTCCCGTGCCGACAAATAGTCGCGAATGGAACTCGCGGCCGCCTATATTAAGTATGTCTGTCATTGTTTATGAAATGTGATATGTAATTGTTAAGACTCCACTTCTCAATCATGGGGGATTCCGAGCAGTTTCTCCATCACTTGCGAGGTGTAGAGCATCGGATCCGGCGCATTTATTATGGCTCCCGACATGGCTATGCCGTTAACTCCCGTCTCGCGCAGCGCGTCGACATCCTCAAGGGTTATGCCGCCTATCGCCACTATCGGCAGATCCATTCCGGCCTGACGGACCTCTTCAACAATCTTCCGGTAGCCGTCGAGCCCAAGTTGCGGTGCGAGATTTTTCTTGGTGGTGGTGAAGCGGAAGGGTCCTACTCCGGCGTAGTCAATATCCTTGCCTTTGTATTTGATGATGTCTGCGGCGGTGTTGGCTGTGATGCCGATGATGGCATGGGGGCCGAGGATCTCGCGTGCCTGAAGAGGATCCATATCCTCCTTGCCGAGATGTACGCCCGACACTTTCAGGTCGGCCACCACATCAACTCTATCGTCAATGATCAGGAAGGTGTCCGTCTCCTTGCACATCGGGATCAGTTCAAGAGCTGTTTCCCTCACCTCTTCGTCTGTGGCATCTTTCATGCGCAGCTGTATCCAGCGGCACCCACCTTCAATAGCCATCTGCACCTCTTCGGCGATGGAATATTTTGTCGATTCGTTGGTTATGAATTGTAACATAATCTGAGATAGAATTTAAAACATATCGGTTGCACCTTTAACGGCGTATCCCGAGAAATTATACTTTTTGATATCTTCTGTCCTGGATGGCGTTATGCCTCCTAATGCTATAACACGCGGCGTCGCTATATCGTTTAGTCTCATCAGCTCGTCTTGGCTGAACGCGGCCTTATATCCCTGTTTGGAAATACTGTCGAAGATAGGGGAGAGGGTCACATAGTCACAGTCTGTGGCTGCGGTTACTTCGTCTATGGAGTGGCACGAGCGGCTGTGGGGACCGTCATAGAAATCTGGAACCGACGGACAGCGTCTGTTCAGGTGAAGCCCTCCTAAATTGAAGTCGGCGGCAAGACTGAAGTGCCCGTGAAGCCTCAGCCGGCGGTGGAGACGTTGAGGTATCTCCTCTATCAGCCGCCGCATATCTCGGAGCGTGGCGTCGGGATGCCTCAGATGGGCATAGTCCCATTTGCCGCTGTCGAGCATTCCGGTGATGCGCCCGGCCTCACCGTCGCTGATCTCTTCCGGTGTTATGAAGATGCGTATCATCCTCCGTAGAATGCCTTGATGATCAGTAATGTATCCCCGTCTTTCAAGACCGTGGAATCGTGGTCGGCCTTCCGCACAACGGCTCCGTTGAGGGCTATGGCTATTCCTTCGCTGGGAATCTGTTGCTCTCTGATTGCATCGCCTACTGTCGATCCCTCGGCGATGGACAGTTCTTTGTCGTTAATCTTTATTTTCATATGTTCGTTTGAATTTCATGTGTCTCGGGCCGAACAGATGGTTCACGGGGCCATGGCCACGCCCTATGGCTACTCTCGCGCCGGCTTGGAGCGCACGTGTCACGAATAGTTTGCCGCGCATCGTGGCCTCGGTGATGTCGAATCCGAGGGCCAGATAAGAGGCTATGGCGGCCGATAGGGTGCAGCCTGTGCCATGGGTGTTGTTCGTGTTGACGGCATCGGCTGTGAGCGTTATCAGATCTTCCTCCCCATCAAGATAGAGATAATCTATTTTCATGTCCGTGCGTTCAAAATCGCCACCTTTGAGAAGCACATTCCGGCAGCCCATATCGTGAAGTTTCAATGCCTGGGCCATCGGATCTGTTTCGCCTGTAAGTTCAATGGCTTCATTGCGGTTGGGGGTCACGAGGGTCGCGAGCGGAAATATCAGGCGTGTCATTGATTCTATGGCGTCACGTTCTATCAGCAATGAGCCGGAGGTGGACACCATCACGGGATCAACAACAAGATTTCTGATGCCGTTTCGGATAAATGCTTCCGCTGTGGCTTCCACATTGGCGCGGTCAAAAAGCATTCCTGTCTTGGCGGCGATCGGAGGGATGTCGCTGCAAGCCATGTCTATCTGGTCAGCCAGAATCTGGGGAGAGATACCCTGGATGGAACGCACACCGGTAGTGTTTTGTGCCGTGATGGCCGTGATTGCGCTCATGCCGTAGCACCCTATCGCCGATATTGTCTTTATATCGGCCTGTATGCCTGCGCCCCCGGAAGAATCGGAGCCGGCAACTGTCAGAATTGGGATATATTGTTTCATTCCGATGCGTTTGTTCTTTTGTTCGGCAACGGCATCGGTGGTGTGATGGTGGGCTGGATAAGCCTATGATTGTGGATTTATTTGATCAACAATCCCTGCGCCGGTGTTAACCGTATCAGGTTCGGAGGGTATGAATCTCAGCCTTTTTCCATTATGGATTTCAGGCACCCCTTTGTCGTGCATCGGCAAAGTTAATGTTTTATATGATAAACAGCAAATTTTTTTTCTTTGGGCATTGTGTTTCATGGATTTCTTCTAACTTTGCAATAGATTATCATACTTACGTAATAAACCGTTTCATGAAAAAACTTTTGCTTCCACTTGTATTGGGGTGGTTTGCCTTGGCGTCTGCCGGACAGATCGTGACGACTTCGCCGGCCATTGTGCAGACCGATTCAAAAAACATTGTGATTACCTATCATGCCGATGAGGGCAACAAGGGGTTGGCCGGACTGACGGCAACCTCAAAGGTCTATGCCCACACGGGAGTCATTACTTCCGAAAGTTCCGGACCCGGCGATTGGAAACATGCGCCTGACTGGCTCGACAATTCATCGAAATATGAGATGACCTATGCCGGTGCCGACACTTGGACACTCACAATCTCGGATCTTGCTTCCTACTATGGGCTTTCTGCCGGAGAAACTGTCGATAAACTGATGTTTGTGTTCCGCAACGCCACTGGATCTATGGAGGGTAAGACTGCCTCTGGCGGTGATATCTCTGTCGATGTCTATCCTCCGGGCTTTCAGGTCGTGATCGGTAGCAGCCTTGAATCCTCGGTGATCAATTCTTCCGATCCTGTCTATTTCACTGTCAATACAACTGCCGCTGCCAATATCCGGCTCTACCTTCAGGGTGCTTCTTCCGACATTGCTTCCGCAAGCTCGGCCACAACGCTTTCCGGTTCTATGGCCTTTACGTCGGTTGGTGCCTACACGATTGTCGCCGAAGCGACGCCTGTGGCCGGTGGATCTGCGGTGACATCTACTTTGCAGCTTGTGAAACTCGGGGCTTCTGTCCGTCAGGATTATCCCGGTGGGATTCCTAAGATGGGGCCTGTGACCAATGCTGATGGATCTGTCACATTCTGTATTGCTGCTCCCGGAAAGAGCTCAATGGTGCTTGTACCGTCCTGGAACGGTTATCAGATAACATCCGCTCTCCAAATGAAATATCACGACTATGAAGGCTATCGGTATTTCTGGACCACGGTTTCCGATCTCCGGCCCGACACCGATTATATCTACTATTTCCTTGCCGATGGTGAGACGGCGGTCGGAGACCCGTATGCCCGTCTGGTGCTCGACCCTTGGAGCGATAAATACATTCCGGAATCCGTTTTCCCGGATATGCCTGCTTATCCTGTAGGCAGTGTGCCGGAAGGATTGCCTTTGGCTGTATATAATAGCGGTGCCGACGATTACGATTGGCAGGTGACCGATTTCAAAGGTGTTGATAAAAGCCGTTTGGTCATCTATGAGCTGCTGATTCGTGATTTCACCGGTGAGGAAGGCGAGGCCAACGGTTCCGGAACAGTGGCCGGAGTCCTTTCCAAGCTCGACTATCTTGAGTCGCTCGGAGTAAATGCCATTGAGCTTATGCCTGTAATGGAGTTCAATGGAAATAATTCATGGGGCTACAACACGAACTTCTATTTCGCTCCCGATAAGGCTTATGGCACTCCCGACGACTATCGCCGTCTCATCGACGAATGTCATGCACGTGGAATTGCTGTGATTCTCGATATCGTGTTCAATCAGAGCGACGGCCTCCATCCATGGTATCAGCTCTACTCGTCGGCAGAGAATCCGTTCTACAATGCCTCGGCTCCACATGCCTATAGCGTTCTCAATGATTGGAAACAGGAAAATCCTCTTGTTGAGATGCAGTGGAAAGATGCACTGCAATACTGGCTTTCGGCCTACAAGGTCGATGGATTCCGCTTCGACCTTGTCAAAGGTCTTGGCGACAGCGATAGTTATGGTGCCGTTTATAATGCGTCGACCAACACATGGAGCGGCGTGACCGATGAAAAGACCAATCTCTACAATCAGACGCGTGTCGACCGCATGAAGCGTCTCCACGATGCCATGCGTGAGGTTAATCCCGATGCTTATTTCATCAACGAGAATCTTGCCGGTGCCGAGGAAGAGAATGCCATGGCTGCCGATGGAGAACTTAATTGGGCAAATATAAACACTCCATCCACCAACTACGAGCTTATGTCTGATGCGGATCTGAATGTTTTCTATGCTCCTTCCAATGGGGAACGCAAATGGGGTTCGACGGTAAGCTATATGGAGAGCCATGATGAAGAGCGCATAGCCTATGCAATTGAAAACTATTCCGGCTCTGTCTCAAATGTGTTGACTATTAAAAACAGTGAGGCCTTGCGTAACCGGCGCCTTGGTTCGATAGCGGCGCAGATGCTTCTTTCTCCCGGGCCACACATGATCTGGCAGTTCCAGGAGTTTGGCGACAACCAGACCACTAAAAATGCCTCGGGCAACGACACCTCTCCCAAGACCGTTGTCTGGAATGATCTCGAAAACGAATATCAGGCCGGTCTGAAGCAATCCTATGCCGATCTGATCAATATCCGAAACTCCTATCCGGAATTTTTCACCGATAGCATATCTACGGAGATGAACTGCAATTTCAACACTATCACAGCCAAGACCATTGTCCTGACCAATGGTGACAAGCAGCTTGTGCTTGTGGTCAATCCCAACTATCGCGACATGTCCTCAACCATGACATTGCCCGAGTCCGTTTCCCATGATTATTCCGACTATAAGCTTCTCGCTGCAAGCTATGGTCAGACCCCCAAAATGACCTCTGCAAAAAAAGTATCCCTCAAAGGTTGTTCTTTTGCTGTTTTCGGAACCAATAATCTTGTAGCTGGAATCGACGATATTGCATCCGATAGCTCCACTCCGCTATCTGTTTATGCCGACAGCGAAGGCAACATCATTGTTGATGGAGAATACTCAACTCTTGCCGTCTACGATCTTTCCGGCCGCCCGATGCCCACAACATCACTGCACCCCGGAATATACATTGTCCGCGTCGACGCAACCACCCACAAAATCGCCGTCACCCGGTAACAACCACCTTTCTCCAAATATTGTCTATATCATCCCCCGACAATGTCCATCACTCTCCTTATCGTACATTGTCTATAACATTAAACGGGGCGGATTCTTTGATCCGCCCCGTTTAATATCCTACCATCCCGGTCAGGGTAACGGCACATGTTCAACCCATCAACCTAATCAACCTAATCAACGCTTCAACCTTCGGGCAAAGCCCGACCTACAAGCCGTCTACCGCCACACTTCACTCTCCCCACTCCCCGTGACAAAATAAAAACACCTGTAGGGACTGCGCCATGGCGCGTCCGGCTCCATCCTCCTTCCATATGGATGAAAAAACGCCGGAGGAATTGAATTTGAAGTGCACCTGATTTATTTTATGGCGTAATCTACGCAGGTCGGGGTAACGGCTCTCCGAGCCGTCTACCGCC
>OFFM01001104.1_pt1 | contig 16455 bp, 8 predicted proteins | sample 1521401 | NCBI WGS metagenome assembly OFFM01 (sample SAMEA3504118, study PRJEB24116) | mouse gut metagenome | biome: mouse gut; feature: mouse-associated habitat; material: faeces | place: Denmark | collected 2011
ATGAGCGGGGGAGTGCCGTGACAGCCACAGACGCATCATCCGACACTGCACAGGTCTCTGCGCCCGACTCTACAATAATTTCAAATACAGTTCCTGCCGACACGCTGCCCGCGCCGATGGTTGCCGTGCGCGACAGTTCCGGCGTAGTGCCCATCGAGGACTACACGCCGGGCGGCACAGGTCTGAGCCGGCTTGCCACAGCACTGCTCTATGGCGGTTCGGCGCGAATAGCCGTGGTAGGCGACAGCTACATCGAGGGCGACATATTCACCCAGGATCTACGCGCGCTTCTGCAGGAGGCATACGGTGGCAGCGGTGTCGGCTACATGGGCTTCCATACGGATTTCCCCGGTTTCCGCAGGTCTGTGCGTCAGAGCGGCAGTGGATGGCGCGTCCGCGAGATCGGCAAGAAAGGCTCAAAGCTGCGCTACGAGGGATTGGCTGAGCATTACTATGTGCCGTCCGGCAAGTCTACGGCTACATACAAAGGCACGGATAAAGTGCCGCACGCCGCCACGTGGGATGTCACCGACGTACTCCTCGTTGCTCCGCGCGGCGGTACGGTCACCGTCACCACCGATGCCGGTCCGGTAGCGTTCACGCTCGCCGCGTCAGCCGACAGTGTGCAATGTCTCACGGTCAACGGCGTCACCGCATCAGCTACTGTCGCCGCATCCGACTCCACTATCGCCGGACTCGGCGTATGGCTCGATTCCCGCCGCGGCGTAGGTGTCGACTGCATGTCGTCGCGCGGATTCTCCGGACTGACGCTCGGACAGATCGATCCGGCACTCTGCCGCCGCATGGGCGCCCACATAAGCTATCAACTGATCGTGCTGGAGTTCGGCATAAACGCCATGAGCCCCGGACAGAAGAATTTCAAGGTCTACCGCCAGGCAATGACAGATGTGGTGGCTCATCTGCGCCAATGCTATCCGGATGCGGAGTTTCTGATCATGGGCATAGGCGATCGCGGTGAGAAGCGTGGTGGCGAGGTGCGCTCCATGGCATCTGTGCCCTATATGATCGAGGCACAGCGCGATGCCGCCCGACATGCTGGATGTCTATTCTGGGACACCCGCGAGGCTATGGGAGGACAGGATGCTATCGTGGAATGGACCCGCGGAGGATTTGCCAACAAAGACTACATACACATGACGCACAAGGGTGGCGCGCGTCTCGCCGATGAATTTTACCGCGCTCTGCGCCGCATGTTGCCATGATCGCTATTCTTAAGACACTACGATTCCTCACAGTTGCCGCGATACTGACAGTACCGGCGGTGCGCCTCCAGGCACAGGCATTGGATCTGCCTGATTACGGGGCGTTTGAGACCGACGACTCGCTCCGCATCAATCCCGATATCGTCTACGAGGCTGCCGGTACCGACGTGCCCATACCCTCGTTCATCAACCGGAGCGCCAACCGCATAAAGCTCAACGGTGCTGACTGGAGCGCACTGCGTGCCAAGACAGCCTCGCCCGACAGCACGGTTTCCGTCGTCCATATAGGCGACAGCCACATACAGGCGGAGATAGGCACCTCAGTGACCCGCGATCTGCTACAGCTCCGATTCGGCAACGCCGGGCGCGGACTTGTGGCTCCGCTGCGTCTCTCCGGCACAAACCAGCCGCACGACTACAGTTTCAGAAGCACCCGCACATGGAGTGCCGACAAGTTTATGAAAGGTCCGTGGCGCAACGAGATGGGATTCAACGGCATGTCGATCACTCTTCAGGGACGCAACGGCGATGTAATCCTGTCAACCGCCGAGACCGACGACCAGTACAACCCCTTCAACCACATCACGCTCTATCATACCGGCGCGATGACCGTCGCAGGCATCACTGACGATATGGGCATATCGTGCCCCGCCGAGATAGTCACCGCACCCGGTGTCACCGAACTCCTTCTGTTCACCCCGCGCGCGCAGGTCAAGGTCGATTTCGTCACCGACGGTGAGCCATTCACACTTTTCGGAGCCACGCTCTCCACTGACCGCCCCGGTGTCATATACCACGCCATAGGCAACAACGGCGCTACATACTCAGCTTACAACCGTCTCCCATCTGTCGGAACCGGCGTTTCCTCCCTGCATCCCGACCTGATCATCATATCGCTTGGCGCAAATGAGGCGTTCGGCAAACTCGACCTCGCGGCGTTCCGTGCCTCTGTCACAAAGCTGATTGCCACTTTGCGGCGCGAGAATCCTTCCGCGCAGCTACTCATCGTCACCCCGATGGAGTGCCAGCGCCGCCGACGTGTGCGCCGCCGCACCTCTTATTCCGTCAACGCAAATATCCTCCCGCTGCGCAACGAACTGCTGCGCATAGCCGAGAAAGAGCACGTAGCGGTCTACGACTGGTATGCCGTGGCGGGCGGAGCCGGAGCTTCGTCAAAATGGCTCTCGGCAGCGCTCTATGGTAAGGACCGCGTGCACCACACAGCAAGCGGCTACAGGCTTGCAGGACGGTTGCTTTACGATGCACTCATCAACCAACTTGAAGAGAAATGACCCTACCCACCATACCCGACGATATGGCGCAACGCCTCACAGGTCTGCTGCAGAACGACCCGCTCAACCCGATGCTCTTCAACACCGGGCTGTTCCTGCTCATGTTCTGCGGCTTCTGCCTGCTCTATTCGCTCATGCGCCGCTTCAATGCGCTCAAGCTGATAATCACTATAGCGTTCTCGCTGTATTTCTATTACAAGTCGTCTGCTGAATACTGCTTCATTCTTCTTGGCGTGTGCGTCAGCGACTATCTCCTCGGCATCTGGATGCAGCACTCCTCCCGCCGCTGGGTGCGCAGGCTGATAGTCACCATCAACGTCACGCTCAATGTCGGTATGCTCGTGCTCTTCAAGTACGTCAACCTGATCATCGACACCGTTGCCGGATTTGCCGGGCACGACTTCGACCCTCTCGACATCATTCTTCCCGCCGGAATATCTTTCTTCACATTCCGCTCCATCAGCTATATCGTCGACATCTACCGGGGCAAGATAGAGGCGTGCACCGACTTCCTCGCCTACACATTCTATCTCACCTTCTTCCCGCCGCTGCTCGCCGGACCGGTCGTGCGCGCCTCCGACATGCTGCCGCAGGTCAAGGCTAACCTTGTGGCATCGCGTGCCATGGTCAGCGAGGGCTTGTTTCTGATCATCTGCGGACTGGTGAAGAAGATCATCGTAGCCGACTATATCAGCCAGAACTTCGTCGACCGCGTGTTCGACAATCCGTCGCTCTACAGTGGATTTGAGAACCTTATGGGTATCTACGGTTTCGCCATACAGCTCTACTGCGACTTCTCCGGCTACAGCGACATGGCTATAGGCATAGCGTTGCTACTCGGCTACCGTTTCCTCGACAATTTCCGATCACCGTTCAAGTCGCAGAACCCTACCGAGTTTTGGCGCCGGTGGCATATATCGCTCTCATTCTGGCTCCGCGACTATCTCTATATACCCCTTGGCGGCAACCGATGCTCGCGTCTGCGCCGCCACGGCAATCTCATGACCACTATGCTGCTCGGCGGATTGTGGCACGGAGCATCGTGGATGTACCTTATATGGGGCGGACTTCAGGGCGCTTTCCTTGTCGGACATAAGGAGCTGCACGATCACACGCGCCGGCGTCAGCGCAGGTGGTGGCGCGTGGCGTTCAACGTGTTTATAACCTTCAACCTCATAGCGATAAGCTTCATGTTCTTCCGCGCGCGCTCAATGGAGGCTGTCGGCGATATGACCCGTCAGATCATCCACGACTTCCATCCTGAGATAGCCCCGCAGTTTGTCACCGGTTATCTTATGGTAGTCCTCGCCCTCGTCGGAGGCTACCTCATGCACTTCGCCCCCGAGAGCCTGACGCGACGCTTCCGCGGCGCCTACGCCGCCATGCCCCTTATCATCCAGGCGATCATCCTCGCCCTCATCATCTTCCTTATCATCCAGGTGCGCAGCAGCGAGATCGTCCCCTTCCTCTACCTCCAGTACTGATCCTCCCCACGCTGCCAAAAACAGTGCGAATTTTGTGAGGCAGCGGTTGTAGGGGCGGAGGTATGGCGCGAGCGCAGCGCAGCCTACCTCCGTTAACGTGCATCAAGATGATGCGGATCTTATAAAATGATTTGTCGCAAATGGGAATCCCGAGCCGCGCATTTATTCGTTAACAATTGCAGGCGGTTGCCATCAGGTGGGGGGATTTGTGGGGGTGGGGTTAGAAGGGGTAGCCGATGGCGAGGTGGAAGGCGAGGGAGTTCTTGAAGGAGGTCATGTTGTAGTAGCCCCGCTTGCCGGTGTCGTAGGGCAGGTGGATGCCCACGCCGAGATCGCCGCGCACCACGAGCATTCCGATATCCAGGCGCAGTCCCGCGCCGGTGCCGGTGGCAAGATCGCGCAGGAACGTCGATCCTTTCAGTTTACCGCCCGGACGCAACGGATCCTCTTTCAGGAGCCATACGTTGCCCGAGTCAAAGAACACCGCGCCATGCAGCGGGCCGAAGATCGGGAAGCGGTACTCCACGTTGAATTCAAACTTGAATGTACCCGTCTGGTCGAAATATCCGTTTATCAGGTTCTCCGGCACACGGTAGCTGCCGGGGCCAACGCTGCGCACGGTGAATGCGCGGATCGAGTTGGCGCCACCCACGTAGAACTGCTCGCTGTAAGGCACCGTCGTGGCGTTGCCGTAGGCATGCGCCGCGCCAACAGCCACGCGGCTCACGAGCCAGTGGTCGCCGGTAAGCCGCCGGTTATACACCAACTGCGTCTGCCCCTTGATGAACTGCGAGAACGGGGTTCCGAACAGCGTCTTCTCACCCTTCTTGCCGCAAATCTCGTAGATGCTCCAGAACAGATTGCCAGCCTCCTGCACCGTGAACGACCAGTTGATGAGGTTGTTCGGGTCAATCGCGCGGTCATACGTGAAGCTGTACTGCAGCTGCGGTATGAACTGCGACTTGAAGCTTTCGGCTATAGCCTTGTTCTCGTTCATTATCGAGTCGAATTCCTCGGTGGAGTTGAGGAGCTTGGTGTATGTGAGCTTGAACGGCGTCAACGTATTGGAGATGTAGCGGTTCACGCGCCAGTCATAGCTTATCGACGTGTTGAACTGCGCCATCCGGAAGTAGTGCGGACGGTTGAGCAGGTCGACGTTGAGCGATATGCGCGTCCAGTTCACGTCGCGGCGTGAGCGCGGGATGAACTTGGGCGCGAGCAGGCGCGGGAACGACAGGGTGCCTGTAAGTCCCACCTCATAGGAGTTGAACACCGACCGGCGTTCGCGTCCCGTCTGCCACTCGTAGCTTCCTGTGAGGTTCAGGCTCAGCTGTTCGCCACCGCCGAAAAGGTTGCGGTTCGTGAGTCCGAACATCAGACCCGGACCGAGATAGCTGTTCGACTTTGAGGTGGCGTTGACCTCAAGCGATGCCTCGAGGGGGGCGTCAAACGTACAGTTGATCTCCACATTCAATGTCGACCGCTTTGTCGTGTCGGGGTAGACGTTGATCTCTATGCCGTTGAATATGCCTAATTGCGATAGGCGTGTCTGTGTGCGATCCATGTCGCGCACGGAGAATGTGCGCCCCTCCCGGAATGCTATGCAGCCGGGAATGAGTCCCTTGCGCAGCCGCGAGGGACTCATCTGCACGAGCATTCCGCGACGTGTCATGGTGGTGTCGGCATATCCGCCCCCGAGGTTGCGGTTCACAATGGTCACTATCGATCCGGTCTTGTACGGGCGCAGCGCTATGTCGGGAACATTGTTCGCCACCTCCATGCGCAGTGCTATCCGTCCCGGCGTGATGGTGCTGTCGGCGAGATATTCTATGTATTCGGGGCGGAAGAAGTAATATCCACGGTTGCGCAGCGCGTTGGTGATGCGCACGCGCTCCGCCGATAGCGAGTCGGTGCAGTAGCGTGAGCCGGGGCGCAGATAAGTGCCTCGCTTAGCCACGGAGTCGATCAGATGATACAGGCGGCAGGTGTCAGGCAGCATCTCTATGGAGTCGATCGGATATACCGGACCGGTCGACACGCGGTAGAGTATGCTCGCTTTCTTCGGGTTCTTCCCCTTCACGAGCTCGTATGAGGCGTGACCGCGGAAATATCCGTTATTGTCAAGTATCTGGTCGATCATCTCGGTGCGCACTTCCGGACGCACGTCGCTGATCAGCACAGGCTCTGCCACCAGTTTCTCATACAGCCAGTGTTTGAATCCCGACGGCGGATTGCTCCAGTTGTTGTACACCCACAGACCGAGCGGGAACGGATAGCGCAGATAGGGAGAGATCAGGCTGTTGTTGGGCGCTACGTTGACGGCGCTCTTCACGTCCGACTGTACGCCCGGGGCTATGCGCTGCTTATCGTAGGTCGTTATGTCGATCTTCTTCACTCCGGTATAGAGCACGTCGTCGGCTCCGAGACGTTTAGTCGTCGAGCATGATGCTGCCGCAACGGCGATCGCTGCAGTCAGCGCGAGATTCAATATGTGGCGTAGCGTGTTCATTTCGTGTCAGTGTTTTCTTTTGGTTTCACCACAGAGTCGCGCAGGCGTCCCGCCCAGCGGAACAGATCGCGCAGCGAGTTGATCTTGCGGCGGAGCACGAAGCCCACACCTGTCTGTGTGATCTCACCCTCGAGTATGCTCTCATAGCCGGTGTGGCGGAAGATGCGCAGATACATCGAGCCGCTGCGGTTGAGCATATATTCAAACGCTATGTCGTTGATAAGGTTCTGCTCGAAGTTCTCGTCGGCATCGGCATCGGTCGAGTAGTTGCCCCCCACGATGATCTTCACGCGGTCATTGAAGAGGCTCTTCGACACGCGGTAGGAGTAGGATGTCGTCGATGAGGTGTAGCCGTCCGTAGTCTTGTTGTACTGGTCTATGCCGAAGCTTATGTCGACACCCTTGATCGTGTTTGCCGCCCATGAGTTGAGCTGCGAGGCGAGAAACGAGTAGAGCGGGTTACCCGAGAGCGATGAGCTTGCCTTTGTGCCGGGTCCGGTGTAGGTGTTGTAGAGCAGCAGGTTCATAGCCTGGTTGGCGCGCTGTTCCTGGCTCATGGAAGCGAGCTCGTTCTGCACGGTTATGTCGTCGTTTGTAGCCAGGTCAAACGCCACGTTCATGTTTTGTAGCGTGTTGGTCACAGCCAGACTCACGTCAAATTCTATAAGGCGCGAGTTCTGCCCGGGCTGTGTCACATTGGCTTTCAGATGATCCACGGCGTGGATGTTCAGTATCGGGTTGAGCATGTCGCCGTTGAACGACACGTAGCTTCCCTCCTCGAATTCGAATTTCTTCTCCGACATCATCGGCGGCGTGTAGCGCACGAATCCGGAGTTGATGTTGAAACGTCCGGTCAGGCGTCCGTCGTTCATCGGGTTCTGCGAGTAATCGAGCGTGCCCTGACCCTGGATGGTGGCGCGGTTCTTGCCGTCGGATGATATGTCGACATTTATCGTCGATCCTTGCATCACATTGAGCGTGGCGTCGAGCATCATAGCCATCGAGGGCATAGCCACTGAGTCGGCTTGCTGCACGGCGGCTGTGTCGGAGAACTGCACGAATTTCACCATGTCGCCTGTAGCCTGTGAGGCTATGACAGATTCGGCGCCCGACAGCACGTAGGTCACGTTCGTGCCCGGCAGCACGCTCAGGTCGGCGTTCACTCGGAGGAAGCTCAGGTGTCCCTTTACAGCGGCGTCGAGGTCGATGAACGCTTTGCCGTAGACATCGGCTCCTCGTGCACGGTTGGAGTTGACGATTTGCATGTCCGATGCCTTTGCCCCGAGATCGAGCGATATGTCTGTCAGGTGGCGCATGTCTACTGTGCCGTTCAGCGTGAGCGGGTTGGCGTTGGCTGCGGTTATGGTGAAATCGTTGAAATGCACCACACTGCTGTCCACGGGTATCTTGTCGTCCGAGAATCTGAAGCTCTGACCGAGCATTCCCACGCGCACCTCCGATGAGTCGAAGGTGAGATAGCCGTCAAATCTTGGTTCGGCGAGCGATCCGGTGATATCCATCTCTCCGTTGAGTGTGCCGCTCAGACGCGCCATGTCTTTAGGCAGGAACGGGTTGGCGATGTGCAGCGGGAAGTGGATCATCGAGAAGTCGAGCATGAACGGATGGGCTGCCGTGGTGTCGTTGAGCGATCCTGTGGCGGTGATCACCTTTATGGAGTCGACGAGCAGCGAAGCGTCGGCGCGCAGCGCTCCTGAGCGTCCGGTAGTGACGTCGACGCCGATGTCGAACGTACCGACACGGTCGCGTCCGTAATATAGATCGGTCACCCCTATGGTTCCCGCTCCGGTGAGGTTGTCGGCATCCCAGTGTATGCGCATGTCGGCTCCGAGATCACCCTTGATCGGCGGTGCGAAAGGTGAGATCGACAACCAGTCGGCGAGATGTATGTCGGACAGGCGTACTACTACGTCGTCCTGCGAACGCAGCGTGTCGGCTGACGGCTCTGTGAATATCTTTATGAGACTGCGGTCCGACTGCATTGTGAGGTCTGCAGCGACGCGGTGGGTGGTGAAATTGTAGCTGATGTAATTGTCTGTGTTCAGGGTCCATTCCTTGTAGCCCACGGTAGGTTTGCGGGGTACAAGGCGCAGTGTGGCGAGCGAATCCTGCATCGTCAGGTTAACGCCGAGGAAGAATCCCTGGCGGTCGTTGATGTCACGTTGGCGCAGCAGAAGTGCGAGTTTGTCGTCAGCAAGGAAACCTGTGAGGTTCACGTGTGCGAACTGGTCGAATGTGCCGGGGCGGTTGTTGAGCGCGGCTTTGAAGGCGAGGAACTTGCCGTGTTGCACGGCGCCGAAGCTGATGGTGTCGAGACGTGTCGAGCCTGTGCGCAGGCGCAGGACATCGGCGTTGAACGCTATCAGTGAGTCATTTGTCAGTGTGACGCGCGCGTTGGCGAATTCGGTTCCTGAAGCTTTGAGGTAATCGGTCAGGAAGTTATCGGTTCCGGCATTGACGCGCACGTCGAGCGGTGGCAGCGAGCGTTGGATCCGGCGTATGTCGGCATTTCGGGTAGCCACAGCCGAGTCGATCACGGCTGGAAATGCCGTGGCGCGTGCCATAAGTGTGTCGAGCGGGCAGAATGCTATGGCGCGTGCCGAAAGGTCGCCCGATGTCAGATCAGCAGTCACAAGCGAATCGTTGGCGTTGAGCAGAGCCTCGAGTTTCGGTATCGCTATGCTTGATCCATCCAGGTTCCAGTCCACATTGTCGAGGTTGATCCGTGCATTTATGTCGCGCATGTCGCTGCTGATCGATCCCTCGCCGGCGATGCTCAGTGAGCCGCCGTTGGAAGTCGGCGATATGCCGATGGCGCGCAGGTCGAGATCTGCGATATCGCCGTCGAGCGTCCATTTGTAGCCGTTGGCATCTATTATGGCATCGAGGTCGGCGTTGAACACTGCGTCGGGATTGTTGCTCACGATCATAGCATGTGCATTTCCCTCCGAGAGTGTGGCGTCGAGCGTCACGTCGGAGTATGTGCGCCCTTTGTAGCGTACACGGTCTATGCTTACATGTGCGTCAGTCGCCGCAGTGCGCTTCATCGGGTCAAGACCGTGCCCCTTGGCGTGTGCGGTGGCGGTTATGAAGTCAAGCCCCATGTTGGGGAGGAACTGTACAACCGGGAAGCTGTCTACCGCCAGATCGAGGTCATATCCTTCGTTGCGTGCCACCCAGTCGGCATCAAGCGATATCCGTCCTCCTGCCGACGTGACCGTCAGCATTCCGTTGGTGGCGGCGGGGGAGTATGTCACCTTGCCGTCGACACGCATCGGCGGCAGGTTCACCTCATGCGCCACCTTAGCCTCGAGCAGGGTGGGCTTGAGTCGGTTAAGACCGGTCAGCGACCCGCGCAGTGCTACGTTGCCGTCAATACGTGCCGGATCAAACGGATTCGCTACATTTCCGTCAGCCTCTATGTCGAGCATCCCGGGCATGGATGCGCGCAGCGTGCGCACCTCAACCAGTCCGGAGGTTCCGCGCACATCGGCGCGAAGTGTCAGGTCGCTCCCCGGCGGAAGCGTGGCGAGGGTCTTGTCAAGCGAGGGGTATGCGAGTGCCACGTCGGCGGGGGCTATGGTGCCGGTTGCCGACAGGCGCAGTGGCGATGACGGTTCCGGCAGCGGTGTGCCCATACCCATCTCCGCGTCAAATTTCAACGTGGAGAACGCCGTGGATATGTCGAATCCGGTGGCACGCATGGAAGTGGAGTCCATTGAGAATGTTCCGCGGGCGTTCAATTGCAGTCCGCTCCGCTCATGTGCGAGCAACTCCGTGAGCGGCACCGTCATCGATGTGCCGCGGTTGTAGAACGAATCGACCGCTATGCTCACATCCGTCACCTCCAGATAGTTCATGTCAAGTCCTGGCTGCGGCACGGCGCCACGCATGGCATAGACGGCGTCAGTGGCTGTAAGTCCCACATGCCGGGCGGTTATGGTCCATAGCGCGGAGTCGGGAGTGGCGGCTACGCTGTCGGCGCGCAGGCTGTCGGTCGGATATGCAGCAAGCTGCTCTGCCGATGGCGTCAGATAGATTCCGCTTACGGCATCGGCACTGATTGAATCGGCATCAATGCGGTTATGCCCCGTGTCGACAAGTCCGCCGTAAAGGTGCATTCCGGCGGCACGTACATGCATGGAGTCGATCACCGGAAGCATCGTCATGGCGTAGTCCACGCGCGTTAGCGCAAGCTCGCGCGCTGTGATGCGCAGCGGTGCGCCGGCGGCTGTCTGTTCAGGCGCAGGAGTGACAGTGTCCTTCATCACAAGTCTTACGGTGATACTGTCGGCGGTGGCACGGTCGATGTCGATCACGCCGCGCCCGAAATAGAGCTGTGCGGCGGAGAGCCGGAACTCCTCGGCACGGGCGCGCAGCCACATAGCCGAGTCCGGAGTGCCGAGCTGGTAGAACACCGAGCGGGCGTTTGCAGAGGCAACATCGATATCGCCGCGCAGCAACGGCAGAAGCCGCACTTGCACCCCGACGCTCCCGGCGGTCACCATCGTGTCGCCGGTGGCTTCGAGCACGCTGACGCCACCCAGCTCAAGAGTCAGCGGGAAGCGCAGACGCAGGTTCTCGACCGCTATATCCATGCCGGTCGACTTCTTCACCTGCGCGAGCGCCACTCTGGTGACTGCACGCTGCACCGGCGGTACGTAAAGCAGTGCCACTGCCACCACGGCAAGGATAATCACCGAGGCTGTCAGCCATATAATGAATTTTGCAATGCGCTTGAACAACATAATGTGTGCCGCTGAACTCTTAAAACTTTAGTTGAAACGTAGCTTCGTCAGGCAGCCGCCGTGGCTGACTCCTGACCGCTTAAATTAACAACCCTTCACAAGGGCTTTTTGTTTGGCTCGTGATGAATTTCGAGGGAGTTTCCGCATGACTGTATGCGGTGCTGACCGGAGCGGATCAGTACCAGGTCACGCCGTTGCGCGACGAAGAGCGCTTCTCGTATTTCACATCCTTCAGCAGCGCCGAATTTGCCGAGATCGAGAAGTTGAAGCTCTTGTACGGACCCACGGGCAGGAAGCTCGCGCGCATGCTGAAGCAGTGCAGCTCGCGCGAGATGTTGCAGGTCATGTAGGATATCTTGTGCGTGTCGAAGTTGTAGCTCGCCGAGAACGAGAAATTCCAGTTGGCGGTCGGGCGTATGTTGCCGCTCACGCTCAGGTTCTGCGTGATCTTGCCGTCATACTCCATCTTCTTCTTGTTGAATTGCCCGTATCCGTAGCTGATTGAGTAGTTGAACGTCAGATTCCACGGCACGCTCCACTTCATGTAGCCGTTCGGTCCCATGTCAAGTCCGTTGTCAAGTTGCTCCTCATGCTCGTTGCGGCGTGCCGCTCCGTTAGCCATCGGATCGTTCGGATCGCGGTCGTTCGGGTTTGTCGGCGCGGTATCATCCTTCTTCTTGCGTTGGAAAGTGGAGTTGTTGAGAGAGTAGGAGAATGATGTGCCGGTGCTCGACAGTCTGGCGAGACCCTTGCCCGCCTGCAGACGCGTGCGGTTCACGCGCACAGGGTTCCCTGCCGAGTTCAGCCCGTAGGTATAGACATCCCATACAGCCGACAGGTTGAGATTGAAGTTGCGTGTCAGTTTCAGAAGCAACGACGTGTTTATGTTGCTCCACCTCAGAGAGTCGGCTGCGAAATTATAGCTTTGGCTGATCTGCAGGTTCTCGATGAGCGACACTTTCCGTTCGCCGATCGAATCGTTGTCATCCTTCACTTTCATCTCCAGGTTGTTGGCGAGTGAGAACGATACCGTACCCGACGTGCCTTGTCCCGGCACTCCGAACAGACTGTTGGGATAGAGCGAATACTTCTGCCGTGTGATGTTGCCCTGAGCGTCGGGGCGCTCATATTCGCCGTAGTAACCGAAGAAAGGCGAGCTGAAGTCAGGATTGTAGCTGAACGACACCGTAGGCGTCATCACGTGGCGGATCATCTTCACCTTCTTGCCCAGGAAACCCATCGGTTGGAAGAAACCGTACACTTTCGTGTCAAACGATAGCGATGTCTGGAAGTCCCACACGTTGTAGAAGCTGTAGCTCGTGTCGCAAACCTCGGCTGCTGCGTTCGGATCCCACTGGCGGCGCACTTTCGTGGTGTACATGCGGTCTGTCAGCTGTATCGACGGGGTGACGTTGATATAGTTCAGCGCATTGAATGTCGCCGAAATCGGGATGTTGTGGCGCATTCCGTTGCGCCAGTCCTTTATCAGGCTCTTCTTGAAGAATACATTCTGCTTGGCGGTCAGCGAGTTGTTGAACACGCCGGAGTACGACATCTTGATCTTCTCATACCATTTCTCGGCGCCCACAGCTACCTTGCGCTTGAACGGCGCTATCTGCGAGAGGGTCACGGTGACGTTCGGAAACGACACGGCGAGGGTGGAGTCCTGCGTGCGTTGCGATACGCTCGCCGTGGTCGAGAACGACCATTTCGATCCGGGGCGGCGGTATGTCATGTTTATCGTGCTGCTCTTCGTGTTCTCTGTGAACGACGATGAGTAGTAGCTGTCGAGCGCGTTACGCGAATACCCCGAAGTGGTGAAGTTCACCGACGCCGAGAATGTCATCGCCGGATTCGCCTTGCTGTCCTGGCGGTGGCTCCAGAGGATCTGGAAGTTGGTCATCGATGAATAGTCGGGAGCACCCTTGTCGCCGGTTATTGTCTTGAGATAATTGAGGCTGAACGATCCGGAATATTTGTAGCGTTTCAGGTATGCCGACTCGGCGTTGATGCCCCACGAACCCTTGGTGTATATCTCACCCGTGAGCGCAAGGTCGATATTGTCGCTTATCGCGAAGTAATAACCACCTTTCGACAGATAGAATCCACGGTTGTAGTCATCGCCGAAAGTCGGGAAGATGATGCCCGACGAATATTTCTCCGAGAACGGGAAATAGCCGAACGGCACAGCCAACGGCAGCGGCAGCCCCGCAAGCACGAGATATGCCGGACCTACCACAATATCCTTCTGAGGCTTCACCTTAGCCTTTGTCAACTGAAAGTAGAAGTGCGGGTTGTCATGCTCATTGCAGGTGGTGTAGCGCCCGTTCTGCAGGAAGAAAGTGTTCTCGTCTATTTTCTTGGCGCGTCCGCCTGTCAGGTAGCCTTCCCCCTGCTCGGTGATGATGTCGGTGATTATACCTTTCTCCGTGGAGAAGTTGTACTCCATCGTCTTAGCCTCATATGCCGATCCGCCGTCCTGAAACACCGGATTGCCCTGTATCTCGCCCGCCGAATCGGGGCGACCTATGGCAAACACCGTATTGTTGTTCATGTCCAGCCGAATCTCGTCGGCATCGATCTGCTGCTGGCCGTAGCTCACCGAACTTGCGCCATATAGATAGGCATTGTTGCGCCCCTCGATCACCATCGAATCGTTAGCCGATATGTCGACCACAGTGTTTATATCGGTCTTCACGCGTCGTATGCGCGAACCGGTTGTAGTTGTCTGTGCCGTATCCGGAGCAAGCAGCGTACGGTTCATCAGCGAGTCGCGTAGATCATCGGGCAGCGGTTCCCCCGGCTTTATGTGCGGACGGTGATCCTCAGCGGCAGTATCTGCCGTGACGGTGTCGGCATTCTCCTCCTTTAACCCGTTGATAGATCTTATCGCGGAGCTGTCGTTCTTATCAATCCCAAAGCTGTCGGTGCCTGTCGCTGACGGAGTATCGACAGCCGCATACGGTATTTCGCCGGAGGCTCTGTGGCTCCCGGCGGTGTTTGATGCCCATGCGGCGGCTCCCCATAAGACGGCGAGCAGAAGGATTATATGGATCTGAGAATGCCTCAAAGGCGATGTGTCGTTGGTTTACCACTGCAAAGTTAGCGTATCTATCCCAAACCGCAGCATTTTTCGCGCCCTTTTCCTCTTTTTCATCACCCGCTCTCAACCTTTTTTGCAAGTTTAAACATTATTTACTGCTTTTCTGAGCGCCGGGGCGGAGACATATTTTCAGCCCCAAAGCTGAAAATTGTCTCCGAAGTAAAAAAATAAACCTATAGGTTGCATTTTTCGATGCAAATGCATAACTTTGCCATTGTATAAGCGTTATACAATTATGAGGTTTGTAAGGATTATCCCAGGCTATGATCACCTTTGGGCTGTAAAATCGCCAAATGAAGAGGTTGATGAGTTGACTTTGTTGTTCCGAAAATGGAATAATGCAGAGTATTTGCTTGATTTTTTCATGGAAAATTTTGAGGATCTTAAAGAGTTCTTCAAGATTGAGCGGCTTGATCAAGCTGTCGGTGATACTCTTGAAGACGCTGAGGTACTTGAAGCTATGGTTCTTGATTTCCCTTACACCGAACATCTTGATGAATTGTTTAAACCATTAGGAGGAAATGAAATGCGCATGTCTGAGCTTTCGCGCGAGAAAGCACGTAATTGGGATCGGGCTCGGCACGCAAGTTGGCTAAGGATATATGCAATACGCCTGGAGCCAAATGTATATGTGGTAACAGGAGGCGCTATCAAATTGACCCGGACAATGCAGGAGCGCAACCACACAGCTTTGGAATTGAGTAAACTTAACAGTTGCAGGGCTTATCTGAAAAACAATGGAGTCTTTGACTGCGATAGTTTTGTTGAACTTACAAATGAAGAATGATTATGTCAAGTAGAGCAATCAGATTTTTGGAAGACCACAAGAGTGAGACTGCGTCTGGTTTCGTGGATGAAGCTGCATGGCGTAGGGAGAATGCCGGTTGGCTACGTTGGTCGCGTCAGCTGGCTGTCAACCTTATAGGCTATATGCAGGATAATGGAATGAAGCGTGCGGATCTTGCATTGAAACTTGGTGTTAGCCCGCAGTATGTCAGTAAATTGCTCTCGGGAACCGAGAACTTGAGTTTCAAGAGCATCGCTAATATTGAAGAAAAGTTAGGGATATCCTGTCTCACCATACAGTGACAGATCTGTCAATGATGTGGCATTTGGTGTCCCCACAACTACCCATGCTCCCTCCATCTCCACCCGTATGGAGTTCTGTGTCGTTCTTTCTGTTCCGTGCCTGTTGCGACAGCAACAGAATAGTTCTGTGTTGCATTCATAGATTCTTACTTCACCGAGTGTTGTTACACATTAGGAATTGTCAGCTAAGCTTTAGTGATTTAAAGGAAAAACCCTGGAAATTCACGCGGAATTTGCTGTTCTACGGAAAAATCCGTACCTTTGCAGTCGCTTTTTAGCATCACAGCGTGTGATGGGAAATTAAGGAGCAATAATCAATCACTTAATTTTTAGTAACACAACAAAATGAAGACTTTTCAACTGACAGCCGAGCCCCGTACAGATCTGGGCAAGAAAGCTGCAAAGGCACTCCGCAAGGAGGAGAAGATTCCCGTGGTTCTCAATGGTGGCGAGGTGTTCACACTTCCCTACACCGGCACTCTCCGTGAGGGTGAGAAGATCGTTGAGATCGGCAACAACCAGGGTCTGATCACTACCGACCTCGCTGTTACAAACGATGCCGTACGCAAGCTCATCTACACCCCCGACATCTTCGCCATCGAGCTCGACGTGCATGGCGAGAAGCGCATGGCTGTCCTCAAGGATATCCAGTTCCACCCCGTGAAGGACACTATCCTCCACATCGACCTCCTCGAGGTTTCTGACAAGAAGCCCGTCACCATCGAGGTTCCCGTTAAGCTCGAAGGTCACGCCGAAGGTGTGAAGGCTGGTGGTAAGCTCACCCTCTCCATGAAGAAGATCAAGGTGAAAGCTCCCTACACACAGATCCCCGAACGTGTGATCATCAACGTCGACCACCTTGGTCTCGGCAAGACTCTCCAGATCGGCGACCTCCACTTCGAAGGTCTTGAACTCGTCAACGCCAAGAACGCCGTGGTTTGCGCCGTACAGCTCACACGTGCCGCACGTGGTGCCGCTGCCGCCGCTGC